>Ga0316202_10000592_pt1 | contig 36843 bp, 31 predicted proteins | sample 3monrhotite_MG_FD_204934 | JGI IMG/M metagenome (GOLD analysis project Ga0316202, IMG submission 204934) | Microbial mat bacterial communities from mineral coupon in-situ incubated in ocean water Damariscotta River, Maine, United States -... | ecosystem: Environmental > Aquatic > Marine >...
TGGTCCCACATGGGACCGGAAACACACACAGGAAGGCCTATGTTTCAGCTCTGCGGTGGTGCCGCGCTCCCCGGATTTCGTCTGCAAAAGTTATTGCTTGCCGCGCAGGCCCGGGTGCCGGATGTTATACACATAAACACGGTTTTTGAGCATTTTGTGGATGTGCAGACGACGCTCGGCAGCGGGCAACAGGCCGTGCTTGAACAGTTGTTGCAGTACGGCAGCAAGGCCGACACGGTGGAGGCCGGAGAGCCTGCGGGGACATTGCTGCTGGTGGTGCCGCGTCCGGGCACTATTTCGCCGTGGTCGTCCAGGGCCACTGATATTGCGCACAATTGTGGGCTCAGTGAAATCCGTCGCATCGAACGTGGCACGGCGTATTATTTTGCCACGGCCGATGGCGCGACACTGAGCGATCATCAGTTGTCGCTGCTTAAGCCGCTGATTCATGACCGCATGGTGGAGCAGGTGATGGAGAATTTTGAGGATGCCGATGCCTTGTTCATGCAGGCCGGGCCTGCTCCCTTGTGTACGGTGGATATTCTCGGTGGCGGGCGTGATGCGTTGGCCCGTGCCAATGTCGAGCAGGGTCTGGCGCTGGCGGATGATGAAATTGATTATCTGCTGGAAAATTTCAGTGCGCTGAGGCGTAATCCCACGGATGTGGAGCTGATGATGTTTGCCCAGGCCAATTCCGAGCATTGCCGCCATAAAATCTTCAACGCCGACTGGATTATTGACGGCCAGCCGCAGGATCACTCTCTGTTCGGGATGATTCGCAACACCCATAAAAGCCATCCCGACGGCACGCTGTCGGCGTACAAGGATAATGCAGCGGTGATGACTGGCAGCGCCGGTCAGCGGTTTTTCCCTGTCCCGGAAAATGGCCGTTACGGGTACCACGACGAAGATGTGCATATTTTGATGAAGGTGGAGACACATAATCATCCGACGGCCATTTCGCCTTTTCCCGGTGCGGCCACCGGCTCCGGCGGCGAGATTCGTGACGAGGGTGCCACCGGGCGAGGCTCCAAACCCAAGGCCGGGTTGAGCGGGTTTTCCGTGTCCAACCTGAATTTACCCGATGCACCGCAGCCCTGGGAAACGGATCACGGGCGACCGGGACGCATTGTGTCGGCACTGGATATTATGCTGGACGGTCCCATCGGTGCGGCGGCCTTTAATAACGAATTTGGCCGACCCAACATTTGTGGTTATTTCCGTACCTTTGAAGAGACGGTGCCGTCAGCGGGAGGCGCGTCATCGGCCAGCGATGGTGCAGATGGCAGGGAAGTGCGCGGTTATCACAAACCCATCATGCTGGCGGGCGGGCTGGGTAATATTCGTGCCGGGCATGTGGAAAAAGATGTGATTCCGCCGGGTGCGCAATTGATTGTACTGGGTGGCCCGGCAATGCTTATCGGCCTTGGTGGTGGTGCGGCCTCTAGTATGGCGACGGGCGACAGCCACGAAGATCTGGATTTTGCGTCGGTACAACGTGGTAATCCGGAGATGGAACGCCGTGCGCAGGAGGTTATTGACCGCTGTGTGGCGATGGGCGACAACAATCCCATTGTTTCCATCCATGATGTGGGTGCGGGTGGGCTGTCCAATGCCATGCCGGAAATTGTGCATGACTGTGGTCGTGGTGCGCGTTTTGAACTGCGTATGATTCCCTGCGATGATCCCGGCATGTCACCCAAAGAAATCTGGTGTAACGAATCCCAGGAACGTTACGTGATGGCGGTGACCCAGGAACGCCTGGCGGAGTTTGAAGCGCTGTGTGAACGTGAGCGCTGTCCCTTTGCAGTGATTGGCGAGGCCACCGAAGAGCAACAATTACTGTTAGGCGATGCTTTCTTTGATAACACGCCCATCGACATGTCCATGGAAGTCCTGTTGGGCAAACCACCCAAAATGCTGCGTGATGTGCATCACCACACCTTTCATAAACCGGAATTTGATACCGCCGATATTGATGTGATGGACGCCGCCTTGCGCGTGTTGCGCCTGCCTTCGGTGGCGGATAAAACCTTTCTCATCACCATTGGTGACCGTACGGTCACCGGCATGGTCACGCGCGATCAGATGGTCGGCCCCTGGCAGGTGCCGGTGGCGGATGTGGCGGTGACCAGTACTGGTCTTACCGATTATACGGGTGAAGCCATGGCCATGGGTGAGCGTACTCCCATTGCGCTGTTGCATCATGCGGCTTCGGCACGTATGGCGGTGGGCGAAGCCATTACCAATATTGCCGCCGCACGTATCAGTCAGCTCAGTGATCTGAAACTGTCCGCCAACTGGATGTCCCCGGCGGGACACCCCGGTGAAGATGCAGGTTTGTTTGATGCGGTGAAAGCGGTGGGCATGGAGCTGTGTCCTGAGCTGGGTATTGCCATTCCGGTGGGCAAGGATTCCATGTCCATGAAGACCGTCTGGAAGAACGATGATGGCGAAGAACGATCGGTGACGTCGCCGTTATCGCTGATCATCACCGCCTTTGCCCCCGTGCTGGACGTACGTGAGACGCTGACGCCGCAGCTGAACGGTGGCGGTGACCTGATTCTTATTGATCTGGGCAAGGGTAAAAACCGCCTGGGTGCTTCTGCGCTGGCGCAGGTGTACAAACAGTTGGGACATCATGCACCGGATGTGGATGATGCCGGTGCGTTGACATCTTTTTTCACCGCGATACAGACACTCAATCGGCAGGGTTTGTTGCAGGCCTATCATGATCGCTCCGATGGCGGCCTGCTGGCCTGTGTGTGCGAAATGGCCTTTGCCGGAGGCACGGGTGTCAATATCCAGTTAGACGGTTTGGGCGATGATGCACTGGCAGCATTGTTCAACGAAGAACTGGGTGCGGTGATTCAGGTGAATCATACCGACACCGATGAAGTGCTGGATTGCCTGCGGGATTATGGCCTGGGCAAACACAGTGTTGTGATCGGTGCGCCCACGGACGATAACCGCATCAGTTTCAATGTTGACGGCAGGGAAGTGCTGGGTGAAGACCGCATGGTATTCCGCCGTGCCTGGTCTGAAACGACGCTGCACATGCAATCGCTGCGTGACAATCCTCAGTGTGCCCAACAGGAAATGGCGACCCGACTGGATGCTGCTGACCCGGGTTTGAATGTTTCACTGAGTTTTGATCCGGACGACAATATTGCTGCGCCGATGATTCACACTGGTGTGCGTCCACGCATGGCCATTCTGCGTGAACAGGGTGTCAATGGCCAGATTGAAATGGCGGCGGCGTTTGATCGCGCCGGTTTTGATGCCATTGATGTACACATGAGTGACATTATCGCCGGACGCATATCGCTGGCCGACTTCAAGGGTATGGTGGCGTGTGGTGGCTTTTCTTACGGTGACGTACTGGGTGCCGGTGAAGGCTGGGCGAAGTCGGTGTTGTTTAACAACCGTGCGCGGGATGAATTTGCCGCCTTTTTCCAGCGTGATGACAGTTTTGGTCTTGGCGTGTGCAACGGTTGCCAGATGATGTCCAATCTGCATGCGCTGATTCCGGGCGCAGACCTGTGGCCACATTTTGAACGCAATGCCTCTGAACAGTTTGAAGGCCGTTTGTCGCTGGTGGAAGTGCTGCCATCGCCGTCATTGTTTATGGCGGGTATGGCCGGTTCACGCATGCCCATCGCCGTGGCTCATGGAGAAGGACGCGCAGTGTTTGCCAATGGTGTGCATCCAGTACTGGATGCGGGTATGGCGACCTTGCGTTATGTGGATAACCACGGCCAGCCGACAGAACACTATCCGGCCAATCCGAATGGCTCACCGCAGGGGATCACCGGGTTGACCACCACGGATGGGCGTTTCACCATCATGATGCCGCATCCGGAGCGGGTATTCCGGGCAGTGCAATATTCCTGGTCACCGGAAGAATGGGGTGAAGATGGTCCGTGGCTGCGTATGTTCCGCAATGCACGGGTGGCGGCGGGATAGGGAGTAAAGAAGATGGGCTGCCTTGCCGCTATTGCGGTTGATGGATCGGGACTGATGGCGTACTGGCACAGGATGAGCAGAGCCTACCCTGCGGTTGTTTTTCTGAACGCGTAAAAAGGCAAATAACGCACTATGGGTTTTCTGAAAAAAGTTTTTGGCGGTGCTGAAAGCAATAAAACGAAATCGCGTGGCAATGCCAAAGCGGTGATGAAGCCTTTGTCGATTGCCGGATTAACAGAGTTGTTCCGCTATTTCCCGTTGGGCGAAAAAATTCGTTATTACCCGGAATATCAAAAAAAAGGCGCGTTGGAAACCATTGTGTTGGGTTACAGTGTCAACGGCCAGTTTGTTTTTTCACCCATTGATATCGGTTACCAACAGGATGTTGAGCGTGATGTGTTACGACTCACGGTGGATGGTCAGGAGCGTTTGGTTCCTGAAGTTGAACGTTTCAGCCTGTTGATTCCCTTTAATCAGGAAGATGAAAACAAGCGTGATTATGGGCGACGTGCCGAGCTGGGCCCACGTGGCCCTTTTCGGCGTCGTAATACCATTACTCTGTTGGCCTGTTCTACCGGAGGCACTCTTAGCCAGCTGGATACTGAAGTACACAAGGTGTTGCCACTCACTGATGGCATTTATGCCGGACATGAAGTGGTGGTGCTGGATGTGTTGCCCAGCTCGTTGACGTTGACGGATCAACGCCAGCACTATCGTTTACAAACAGAGCTGCCTGCAAACCTGAGTATTCGTGACGGTGAAACGCATCAATGTACTTTGCTGGATTTTTCCGAAGGGTCTGTGCGCTTGCAGTTTGCAGAGATGACCGCAGATATTATGGCGCTCACTGAATTCCGCCGTCTCAAGTTGAGTTTTAATGTGGAGACTGCTGACAAGGGTAAGGCTTATGCGCTGGAAGGCGTGATGTATCGCAAAACCGATAATCGTCTGGTGATGAAACTCCAGGGTATTTACAAAGATGGCAAGGTGGAGCCGTTAGGGTTGGTGGATATTCTCGACATCAAAGCAAGTCTGTTTCAGCATCCAGCTACGCAGCAGGCGTTGGAAGCACAGCGTACTTCCTGAGTTCAGCGAACCAGAAAATTTGTGCTGAAGGTATGCTGTGTTGTTAACGCAGAGGCCACAAAGAAAACCAATAAAAACTTTGCGTTCTTTGCACCTTTGCGAACTGTGCGTTAAATACTCAGCTTTTCCCATTTCTCGTCACTCCCCGGCTGTGGGAGAATACCAGCCCGTGCCGCATTCGCTGTGTACCTTTTAAAGGGCAAAATATCTTGGACGAGTATTTATTATTATTACTGAATCAAACGCTTTCTAATGCTGGGTTCGATATCTTTTTTGCCTGGATTTCACAAGACCTGCTTTTTTCCACACCGTTGTTGCTGGTGGTGATGGTTTTTTTGAGTTGGCGCTTTGGCAAAGACGGCTTCAAGTTCTGGCTGCTGACTATCGCTTTTATTACGTTGGGTGATCAGTTGGGTGCGCTATTAAAATATCTCACTGCACAGCCGCGCCCCTGTGCTGAGTTAGGTAGCGTTGTGCGGCAGGTTGATACCGTATTTTCGATTAACTGTAGCCGGAACCTTAATGGCATGCCATCCAATCATGCGCTGAATTTTTTCCTGTTTATGACTTTTAGTAGTTATATGTTGCGCTGGCGGGGCTGGATTGTTGGTTTTGGCCTGCTGGCGGTATTGGTTGCGCTGTCGCGTGTTTATCTGGGGGTGCATTACCCGAGCCAGATACTGGCAGGGACGCTGATTGGCATGGGGCTTGGTGCTGGAATGGGGTGGTTAAGTCTGCGTTACCTGCCTTTTGTACAACGTGTGATGCAAGCAGCACGCCTGGATAAATATTGATCTTCTGAAGCGCGAGATGCGCAATATTTTCCCGATTCCAGTCAGCCGATCCGTCAGAAAATACAGATTATTATGGGTTGTCGCTATTTTGCGACAGGGTGAATTGGCTGTATTTCAGGGTTTCCCTCTTTTTGTCCAGATTCCCTGTCTGTCCAAGGAGACACTTGTTTCCGCAAGCATTAGCTCTGATGCAGAGATTTTTTTGTAACATGTTGAATAATAGCGAGATAGTATAATTGGCACGTTGTTTGCTAATGTCTTAATTGTCGATGTCTTTAATGCGACATACAAGTCATACAAACTATATACAAACCATTTTTGAAAATTGAGGAATATGTTATGCGCAAGGAACTATTATTTGCCTCGTTCGCCGTTATTATCTCCGGTGCCGTTTATGCCGGTGGAACGTTTGATAAGGTCGATACTGATCAGGATGGCGCTATCAGCAAAACTGAAGCAGCTTCGATGCCTGCTCTGGCCGATCTGTGGGATACCTACGATAGCAATACCGATGGCAAGTTGGATGAAGCAGAATTTGCCCGCTTTGAAGTTGCTGTACCCAAGGCGGGAGCTCAATAAGTACGATAAATGAATTCGAGAGCCTCTACTCCTCCTCCCCTCTATCAAGGGACTTTGTAATGAATCCTGGCACGGCAGACAGGATGTCAGATTCCGCCGGTTTGAGACGTTGATCGCAGGCAATAGTGGATTATTGCAACGATCAGCAGCGAAAAATCAACGGATTGAAGGCCTGGAATGCGAGTCAGTGATTCGTTTAGGGTTCCTTGAAAATAGAGGTTCTCGTACGGTGCAGGAAGCGCCGTGTAAAGTCGATTGTACGCACATGCAATTGACGGCTCAGGAGGCACATCCTGTAAAACTGTGCTTTCGGCTCCAAAAACTCCACGGATGGGGTTTTTGGAGCCACCTTTTTTTGGGAACCGTGGGTTATCATCTTGCGGCCTTTCCCCCAAAGTCCTGCTCAAGGTGCTCTGGAAGTAATATAGACGCACTGTCAGTTCAAAATACAGCATCTTTCTTTTGGCGTGATCTTGACTTCGGTCTATGATGCCCACTTGAACCTAACACATCCGTTAAATCGTAGCGAAGGCGACTAAGGTGCAGTAGGTTTAACGGATTAATTTCGGTCGAACGAATAGTGAAATAATTATCCTCAATGTCTTGTGTCACCTTGCGATGTAAAGTCAGCTTTCCGGTACGTGCAGATAGACTTCTATTGCGGAGGCGCTGAGCCGTGCGCTTGACCTTGCCAACCTCGATTTTCCAACTGGCGCTGATCGGTTTTTTGCTCGCCACCTTGCCGCTTTCGATTGCGTTGGTGAATACCTTTGTGCAGATCGACCGTCTCTCGGCGCAAATGCAAATCGCGGTGAGTGATTCTGCCCAGGCCGTTGAGGCCAGCCGCACCATTATGGCCCAGATACTGAACATGGAGCGTAGTACCGGGCAATATCTTGTTTTGCGTGATTCCGCTGCGTTGCAGCGTTATGAAGATCAGCGAGGTCAGCTCGACAAGGCTATTGTGCTGCTGGAAGATTTGCCATTGGATAAGAGTCTGGCAGACAGGCTTGAACAATTGCGCGAACAGGAACAGGCTTTGTATGACAAGCTTCGCGAGGTGGTGGGCATTCCCCAGCCGGAGGATGAGCCACTTAAGCTGGTGGAGCAACATAACCTGACCCAACTGGTACGTCCGATACCTTTTGAGGTTACGCAGATGATTACCCGGCGGAGCAATGTGATTACCGGACAGTTGGAGCAGGTGCAGGGTTTGTTATTATTACAGGCGTTGGGTCTGGTTCCTCTGGCATTGATTTTGGCGATCATCTTCAGTGTGCTGATCAGTCGTCCGTTGCGGCGTCTTGGGGCCGTTATCCATCGCCTTGGTGCCGGTGAGTTTTCGACCCCGGTCAAGGTCAGTGGACCGCAGGATGTGCGTGAACTCAGCGAACACCTCGACTGGTTGCGTAAGAGGTTGTCTGAGCTGGACGAGCAAAAGCAGACATTTTTGCACCACGTTTCGCACGAATTGAAAACACCGCTGACGGCTATCCGGGAAGGCTCAGAATTATTGCGCGATGAAGTCGTGGGTACACTGAATCCGGAACAGACAGAAGTGGCGAGTATTTTGCGGGAGAGCAGCCTCCAGCTACAGGCACAGGTCGAGGCTTTGTTGAACTTCAATGCCGCCTTGGCGCAAGAAAAACCGCGACAACAGGAAACCATTGTGCTTGATACTTTGCTGCCGGAAATTATCGACAAACATCGTCTTGCCATGCGCGCCCGAAAAATTACCGTGCAGACTGACCTACAAGCGGTTAGCCTGTGCGGTGAACAGGATCAAATTCGCACTTTGCTAGACAACCTGCTGTCCAATGCCATCAAATATTCGCCTGATGGCGGCAAGGTTCAGTTAAATGCCTGGGTGGAGAACGATAAGGTTTATATTGATGTCATAGATACGGGATCGGGCATCAGCAACGAAGAACGGGATCAGATTTTCGAGCCTTTTTTTCAAGGGCAGCAACGTGCAAAGGGGCACGTTAAAGGGACAGGGTTGGGGCTGGCCATTGCTCAGCGCTATGCTCGCCTGCACCGTGGCAGTATAAAAGTGCGGGACAGTCAGACCGGGGCGCATTTGCGTGTCACTCTGCCATCGGTCAGCGCAGAATAAATCTAGAATAAAAAATATACAGGAGAGATTTGCACTCAAATGATGTATCAGGGGATGGGAATAATAGCCGTGCTGACATTAACGGCCTGTGCCCAATGGCAGATAATGACACAGGCCGGGCATAATGAAGCCTGCGAGGACATTACCAATTTCTACACGGCAGCTTCGTCGTTATCACCTAAGTCGGGAAAGGAAATGCTCCAGGCGTTACGCTCAAATCAGGCCCAGAGTGACAATCCGTGTGACCAATTGCGTTTGGTGATACTGCTTGGCAAGCCCGATACGGCTTTCCATGACGATGCCGAGGCGGCCCGGTTATTGCGGAATTTTCTGCATAATCCCGAGCATGCATACCATCCCGACCGGGGATTGGCGTTGCTGTTGGCAGATAACATCAAAGAGCGTCAGCAATTACAGGAGAAATTGCTGAGCCAGGAAAAAGGCCTCGCGCTGGAACAGGCTGTCTCACAAAAATTGGCGCAGAAACTCAAAAAGGAGCACGCCGCTACGAAGGCACTGAAGTCGCAGCTTGAGCAGCTAAAATCCATCGAGCAGGATATCAACGAAAAAGAACAGTCAGTTGCAGTCCCTAACGGCAAGCAGAACAGCCGATGAGCCTGACTAAAATACTCCTGATCGATGACGATGCCAGTCTCTTGAGATTGTTGTCGATACGTCTTACAGCTGCCGGTTATGCGGTTGAAACTGCCAACAGCGGTCGTCAGGCACTAGGCAAAATGCCCGTTTGCCAACCGCATCTGATCATCACAGATTTGCGTATGGAAGGCATGGACGGCATGGCTCTGTTCGACGAAGTGCATACCCGTTATCCCTCACTGCCTGTGATCATCCTTACTGCCCACGGCACCATTCCCGATGCCGTTGCTGCCACTCGTAAAGGCGTGTTCAGCTACCTGACCAAACCCTTCGACAGCAAGCAATTACTGGATAATATCAGTGCCGCCCAGCGACATAGCGGTCAGTCGCAGAACGATGACGTCATCAGTGATGATCAAACCTGGCGACGCGGAATTATCACCGCCAGCCCAGTAATGGATGAATTGCTTAAACAAGCTTGGCGGGTGGCGCAGGCAGACGTCAGTGTTCTGATCCAGAGCGAAAGCGGCACCGGCAAAGAACTGTTGGCTCAAGCTATTCATGCCGCTGGCCCGCGTGCTGAAGAACCTTTTGTGGCTATCAATTGTGCCGCCATTCCCGAAGCTCTGCTGGAATCAGAGCTTTTTGGTCATCGCAAGGGCTCATTTACCGGCGCTGACCGAAATCATACCGGTTTGTTTGAAACGGCCAACGGTGGAACACTGTTTCTGGACGAAATCGGTGATATGCCACTGGAATTTCAGGCTAAACTATTGCGGGTATTACAGGAAGGCGAAGTGCGGCCTGTGGGCACAACACAACCAGTTCCGGTGGATGTCAGAATTATCTCCGCTACGCATACCGACCTCGAAGCCGCCACCGAGACACGGGGCTTTCGCGAAGATCTTTATTATCGCCTTAACGTCGTTATGCTGGAACTTCCGGTGCTGGCCAGTCGCTGTGAAGACATTCCGCTGCTCGCCAATCACTTCCTGTCTCAGCTGCAACAGCGTTCTTCTAACTGCATCGCCCGATCCTTCTCCCGCGAAGCCATGGAGTTGCTTATGGCTGCTCCTTGGCCGGGCAATATCCGCCAATTGCTCAATGTCGTCGAACAAGTTGCTGTGCTGACAACCTCCCCACTCATTTCTGCCAGCCTAGTGCAAAAAGCCCTGCGTGGTAAAACCAAAGAAGTATTGCCACTGGGTGAAGCACAAAGTCAATTTGAGCGTGATTATCTTGTGCAGATAATGCAAATGACTCGAGGTAACGTTTGTCAGGCTGCCCGTTTGGCACAGCGTAACCGCACCGATTTTTACAAATTGCTGCACCGTCACCAATTGGAACCGGCCTTGTTTCGGCATAGCTGATGGTGCGGTTGGATTCTCGTGGATTAAGAACACCGCAAGTCGTCAAAAAATGGGCCAAAATGGCTATTCTTCATTACGATTACCGTAAGTCCGACAGGCTCTCGCTATGTTATCGCTTAACCTCCGTGTATTAATTGCCGCCAGTGCGATTCTCTCCAGCTTTTTTGGTTTGGCTGGCGTTACTCTGGACCAGAATTATCGCAGTAGTGTGGAGCAGGCGTTGGAAGAGCAATTACTGGGCTCTGTGTATGCGTTGATTGCTGCCGCCGGATTGGATGAAAACGGTCGTTTGACAATGCCTTTGTCGGTGCCGGACCAGCGGTTTTCTAATCCGGATTCTGGTTTGTATGCCCAAGTGACCAGTAATAATAAGAATTGGCTGTGGCGCTCTGAATCAATGCAGGGTATTGAACTTCCTTTTGAGCGCGGTTTGTCGCGAACGGAGCGTTTGGGTAAAAAAATGATTCAACCTTCGGGGCGGGAGTTATATTTGTTGAGTTATGGTGTGGTATGGAGTGATGTTGCTGATCCGCAGCTTGCCTACACTTTCAGCATTGCACAGGATATGGCAGGTTTGAATGCCCGGATTGCCGGGTTTCGTCGTAGTTTGTGGGGCTCGTTGGGTGGTGTGGCATTGCTGTTGTTGGCGGTGCAGGGCGCTATTTTGCGTTGGGGTTTGTCGCCGCTGAAAAAGGCAACGGATGAACTTGCAGCCATTGAGGCGGGTCGGCAAGTAAGGCTACAGGGTGGTTATCCACCTGAACTTAAGGGGTTGACTGGAAATATCAATACCTTGTTGTCTCAGCAACAGGAGCATCTGGATCGTTACCGGCGGACTCTGGGCGATTTGGCGCATAGCTTGAAAACACCTCTGGCGGTATTGCAGAGTGCGGCAGAAAATAAGGGTGAGTTGTCGTTATTACCACAGGTTGTGCAGGACCAGGTGGAGCGCATGAATCAGATTACTGGTTATCAGCTACAACGTGCAGCAACGTCCGGCTGGACGGCATTGACGGCACCGGTGAAAGTAAGAGAGATTGTTTGCAAGGTGATTGCCGGTCTCAATAAAGTGTATGCCGATAAAAAGGTGGATGCGACATTTGATGTGGATGCTTCTGTTGAGTTTCATGGTGACGAAGGCGATTTACTGGAGATTGTTGGCAATCTGGTGGATAACGCATACAAATGGTGTAATCGCCGGGTGCAGGTGGCGGCCCTGAGTCGGCCTGGGCCAAAAGAAGATCAATGGGATATCTTATTGCGTGTTGATGATGATGGTGTGGGGGTGGCGCCGGAGATGGTGCAATACGTGATGCAGCGTGGCCGCCGTGCAGACAATGATATCGCGGGCCATGGCATTGGTTTGTCCATCGTACGCGACATTGTGCAGGTATACGGTGGTACGCTGGAAATCACTGGGAGCGAATTAGGGGGAACGGCGGTGAATATCTGGTTACCGATGCGTTCTGCTGAGACAGAAAAACGGTGACAACCTGCAGCACTGTATGAGGTACCGGGTGTCACCGCTTTCTGGTATTTTCACGTTGTTTATTGCCCGCTTTATTGCGTGGTAGTACCGCCTGAGTTACCGCACTACTTATGGATGGGCGAAGGTTATCGATAAGGACTGTTGGTGCTATAAATCTGTATAACAAGATATATCAGCATTACGCCAGCTACTGCGCCAACGCCAGCGACCATGTAGGTCAACAAATCTATCATCGTCATTCCCCTTTTTTTTTGTGCTAATTGTGTTGTCAACCGGACAGCTTTTTTATTTCAATCAGCTTTCTTCCATTGCTGATCCAGCGATCCTATGGTGCCCGAAGATTTATTTTCCGGCAAGTGCTGTGTTGGGTTGTGCAATATGACCTAATTTGCCGTAGAGGCCGATTTGCGCCATTTCGACTGAGCGCAGTACTCCTTGGTCATCTATGCCGCCAGCAATGTAGGCGTAGCGCCCGTTGATGGCGATAGCGGTGGCGCTACGTTGGTGATTCAGGCTTGGCTGCTGTGTCCACGCAGTGATTTTGCCGTCGGGGTCTGCATGGGCCATTTCCACAGAGGCGAGTCTCCGGGTGCCATCATGTCCGCCAACGATGTATAGGTAGTTGTCGAAAGCAAAGGCCGATGCAATGAAGCGGGCAGTGAGCAGGTGTGTTGGCGCAATATACCATGGCGCTAACTGGCCGTTGCTGTCGACTCGGCTGGATTCAACATCACCGTAGCTCATCGCGCCACCTTTTTGCACATGACCACCCAGTAGATACAGTCGATTTCCCTGAGTGGTGCTGGCATGGATATAGCGGTCCACTTGTGCCTGTTGCGTGGCCAACTGCCATTGAGGAGGCTGTTGCTCGGCGTCAAGTGCAATGAATTCCGTGGATTTGAGGAACTGCCCGTTATAGCCACCGATAGCGTAGAGACGCTTGTTGATGATGGCGGCTGTGAGACCGCGACGCGGTGTGGTGAAGTAACTGTGGTGTTGCCAGGTTTGCAGGCTACCATCGGCATTGATTTTTGCCCGCTCCACGGAAGCCAGTGGCACGTTGTTATCACCCAATTGCCCACCACCACCGCCCAGCGCATACAGATACCCATCGTGGCTGGCAGCTGCTAGATAAAACCGCCCCTCCAATAAAGCACTGGTTTTTTTCCAGGGACCCAATTGGCCATCGGGCAGGATGCGCGCGTATTCCACCGGGCGTACATACTGGTTTTGTGCATCGACACCACCCAGTACATACAAATACCCCTTTGCGGCAGTGGCTGCCAGGGCGCGTCGTGGATGTGCGAATGGGGCGAGTTCCTGCCAACCTTCGACCCAACCTTGTGGCGGGTTATTGCCCTGTTTGTTCAGGGTAATAAGTAATATCAGGCCAAAAATGGATAAAAGTCCCAGGATAGGGAAGGTACGTTGTGGAGTGCTTTCAGTCATTTAATGAGTGTAATAAAATCGGCTTGGTTGGTAAGGTGGATGACAGTTGATTTTCCAAGTTCGCTGGGATGCGGTGAAAGTCAGAGTTTACATGGCCATCCTTGAGACATATAGTCTCGCTATAGGAGGAACGCTCCCAATTCGGGTCACGTTATCATATAAAATGGATAATTTACCCGATTACGTGGGCCGATTGCTTTGAAGGTATTCAAGGCGGGTTTGTTTCTGTGGTTTAGGTAAACGTTTTAGGGTATGCGGTATATGGGTAAGAAGGGTTCCAGGGATGAAGTGAGTACCGGAGCACCGGGTTCCGAAAATGTGCCAGTAGTAGCACGTCTGTGTTACGTGGATGATAGCCGCACTTCGGCGTATGTGGTGCGGCGTTTGCTGCAACCTCTTGGTTATCAGATTGACCATTTTTCCTCGGCTGAGCCCGCCTTTGTAGCACTGGTACAGGAAGACTATGACCTGCTGCTTACCGACTTGAAAGTATCCCCCACGGGTATGGACGGGGATGATCTGATCCGTACCCTACGGCAGAGTGGACATCCGAAAATCAGCGTTATGCCGATTATCGTCATCACTGGTGCGACGGATGCCGAGATGCTGGTGGCTGTGTATGATGCAGGCGCCAACCAAGTGATGAAAAAACCGGTGAATGCCAGTGAGCTGGATGGCCATATCCGGCGTCTGTTATTTGATGCCGGACAGGTTGAGATAGCACCTTCGACAGCCAAGCCGGGGAAAACCGAACGTGGCCTGGATGATGGCAAGGTAGTGACATTGCATGCCATAAACCGTCCTTTGCGTGAGTCGGAGTCGCCCGTAACACCGCAGCCGGTTTCTCCCTCTCTTTCTGAACCCTCCATCGAAAAAACAGACATTCCGGTGTTAAACAGCACGCCGTCTGTGGTTGAAGCAATCGAACCCGTTGTGCCTGCCGACCCTGTTCCTTCCGTAACAGAGCCAACAAAAAAGTCATCGATTCTGCGGGCGGAGGAAAAAAAATTAGACGCAGTCACAACAGACAATAAAACGACTGATGTGGATCCGCTGACACCTGGTCCTTTGATTATCGGTGAACCGGAGAAAAGTGAAGAAGTGCCGATAGTCGAGCTGGGTATGCACGAAGATCGAAACGTTCACAATGCCAAGCAAGCAGAGGATTACAATATTCTCAGCGAGATTGAACAATACCCATTGCTGGAAAACCAGCGCACGGGTTTGTTTCCTCGTTCCGGTATGCTGGATATGTTGTATTCCCTTGTCGAGTTAGTGGGAGTACGAGGTCTGTTACTACGTGCGTTGAGTGTTACTGCGATGGTGACAGCAGCGTTGGTGGCCTGGGATATTTATTTTAAACCGCCCCAGCCAGTTGATACGGTATTTGTGGAATCGGGTGAAATATTTCAGTCTGTCAACGTATCGGGACGAGTGGTGAGCAAACAACGTGTCAATGTGAGTGGGGTGAGGGCCGGGCGCTTGGTGGAAATAGAGGTAAAAGAAGGGGATAAGGTGAAACAAGGGCAAGTGCTGGCCAAAATTGATGATCGTGAATTAAACAGTCGTTTGAATCGTGTCAAAATCAGGTTATCGACGGCACGGGAAAACATTGTGATGGCAGAGCGCACGCTGGACCGGTTGAGCAAAGCACATACAAAAGGTGCGGTGGCACAGCATTTGGTTGAAGATGCAGAGGCTGACTTACTTACCGCACGTAATGAGGCCAGCATTGCTGCGGAAGAAGTGCGTAGCGCAACATTGGAGCTTGACAGCCAAATAATCACCGCCGCATTTGGCGGTACGATAACTGCCCGCCATGCCGAAATTGGTCAGTGGGTAGACCCGACAGAAACATTGTTTACCTTGGTGGATGACTCTCAACGTGAAATTGAAGCGCATGTGGATGCTGCTGACAGTGTTGCTGTTAACGTTGGGCAGATGGTAATGGTATCCAGTGACGCTTTCCCCGGACTGGAATGGCAGGAATCGGTGGTGCGTTTGGGAACAGAGGCAGGCAGTCAGCAGAATGCAAATTCAAATTCAATAAAAGTGTATGTCAGCCTGGGGAGTGACGCGCCAGTGCTCCACTACGGCCAACAGGTTAACGCCGACATCCGCACAGTATGGAATCCCAATACGCTCAAAATACCCTTTGAGGCGTTGACCCGCCATAATGGACGCACCATGGTAGCCGTGTTGGAAGGTGAACATGTGCGCATGAGAGTTATTGAAACCGGTATTGAAGATTTTTCCATGGCGGAAGTGAAGGAAGGCTTGAATGCGGGTGAAACAGTGATTTTGCTCAGAGGAACAACACTAAAAAATGGTGATAGGGTGTATCCTCGTACGCCTTCAAAATGATCTTGATGGTGTATACATCAGGCTGACAAATAAACCATGATGCCGCAATGGGTTGTGCAGACCGGTATCAAATGATTCAGTTGCACAATATTCACAAATCCTACCAGCGTGGAAACTTATCGGTACCGGTGTTGAGGAATGTTTCCGTTAACATCAAAAAAGGTGAGTTCGTCGCCATTATGGGGCCGTCTGGTTCTGGTAAATCTACCCTGTTGAATATCCTTGGTTGTCTTGATACGGCCGACAGAGGTAGTTACACCCTGGATAATAAAATTATCCAGGGTGCCAGTGAAGATGAGCTTGCTGCGATTCGCAATCACTGGCTTGGTTTTGTTTTTCAATCGTTTAATCTGATTCCTCGCATTGATGCGAGGCATAATGTCGAGCTGCCTATGGTTTATGCCGGTGTGTTACCCGCAGTACGACAAAAACGCGCACTTGCAGCATTAAAAATTGTTGGCCTTGCAAATCGCGCAAAACATGTTCCCGCACACTTGTCTGGTGGCCAACAACAGCGGGTGGCGATTGCGCGCGCGATTGTCAATGACCCTGAAATCATCATTGCGGATGAGCCAACGGGTGCGCTGGACTCACAGGCCAGCCACGAAATTATGCGTCTTTTTCAACAATTGCAGACCAGTGGGAAAACCATTGTAATGGTGACCCATGAGGATGAGGTTGCGGCATTTGCACAACGTATCATTCGTGTGCGTGACGGTGAGATTTCTGATAATCAAAACGAAAACACGCCAACATGAATACACTTCATGTTGGCATTTTTAACGATGTCCTGTTGCAGGCTATATCGTCACTTAAAGAAAACAAATTACGTACTGTGCTCAGTGTTATGGGCATCACGATTGGTATCTGCGCTGTTATGGTAGTAGGTACAGTTAGCCAGGGCATGAAAAAATACATCTACCAGGAGCTGGAAACTTACGGGCTGGAAACGTTGTGGGTTTATCGCAAATGGAAAAATGACAACCCTTTTCGTAGAGTGCGTCAAGGCAGTGGGATTAATAATGATGATCTGAAGTTTATGCCATCGTGTTGTGCCTCAGTAAAACAAGTGACACCCGTGGTATACCATTATAAAAATAATGTGCCGATGCATTCAAAAGGCAATTTTACCAATGCTAACCTTGAAGGTGTGGGGATCGCTTATATTGATATTAATAATGACAAATTCAATTTAGGGCGTAATTTCCGCCAGGATGATATTCAGCATCGCAAGCCCGTTGCGATCATCGGTAGTAAAATACGAGAGACACTGTTTGGTGTACACACTAATCCCATCAAGAAAGTGATACGCTGGGGCGATATTCGCTTAACGGTGATTGGTGTTCTGGAATTTAAGGATAGGGATATTTTATCGCAATTAGGTAAAGCTGATTATGATGTAAATCAGCGTGTATTGATTCCGTATACACTTTATCAGCAACAGCTGGGTTCCAAAGATATTCATACCTTGCAGGCGGAAGCCGTGAGTGTGGCAATGACGGGTAAAGCGCTGAATGAATTAACGGAGTTGCTTAAACGTCGGCATAGTTATCGTTATGAATACGTCACAGAAAGTATGGACGTATGGATTGCTACGGCGGAAGATTTATTACGAAAAATTTCATTTATTGGTTTGTTGGCAGCCCTGATTTCGTTACTGGTAGGTGGCATAGGTATTATGAATATCATGAGCACTTCGGTAGTTGAGCGTACGCGTGAAATTGGAATCCGCAAAGCATTGGGGGCATATCGGCGGGATATTTTACTGCAGTTTTTGCTGGAGGCCGCGGTGATCAGTGTTATTGGTGGTGTGTTGGGCATGATATTGGGGATTTTTGCAGGCTTTGGGATCAGTTATCTGAGTGGGTATGACCTGGGTATTTCATGGTCAACGGCAATCCTGGCAGTGCTGGTCTCTATCATTGCAGGCATGTTGTCAGGTTATTATCCAGCCTATCGGGCGGCTAGCCTGAAGCCGGTTGATGCGTTGCGCTATGAATGAAAACGGTAATTTATTACCTGCACGTTCCTTAGAAGGCATTATTGGCCACGCCCTGTCAGCATTACCGCCAGAGTACGCAAAATGATACTGATATCCATTTTCAACCAGGAAATGGGGTTGCTCAGTGCCAATGCATAACTGTGATCAAAACCGACTTTGGAACGCACATCCTCTATACAAGTATCATATCCCTGATTCACCTGTGCCAGGCCGGTAATACCTGGAGTGACACCATAAGTTCTTTCCGCAAAAAAGGGGATGTCCTGTTCAAGTTGTTTATAAAAACCAGGGCGCTCGGGTCTTGGTCCAATCATTGACATTTCACCCAGCAGAACATTGAAAAACTGGGGCAGTTCATCCAAGCGTGTTTTGCGCATAAATTTTCCCATTGTAGTGATTCGTGGATCTTGTTTCGTTGCCCAGGTTGCCCCTGACTGACGCTCGGCATCAATCACCATGGTGCGGAACTTGATCATCTCGAATAGTTCCACGTGCTCAGGCAATGCCTTGCCGATACGGAGTTGTTTAAAGAAAATCGGACCGGGTGAATCCAGCTTGATTGCCAGTGCGATCAAGGGGAATAGCGGGAGAGTCAATAATAACCCGATGCTGGCTAATAACAGATCAGATAGACGTTTTGCCCGGCCTGTTACTGGGTTGATATGGAAAGGAGTACTCATGATTCATTACCTCTTTGGTTTCTGCATGTTGGTTTTTAAGGGCTGATTTTTTACACAGTTTATTGCGTCACATCTGAATCCACACGCTTCCAGCGGCCTCGTTCAAGACCACAAAGGTAGCGAAGTGTGCCGATCAATCCGGCAGTATGACCTCCGACCAGATAGGCCAGAGTCTGACTCAACCGGCTTGCCTGATTTGGATGGAACAGGAGTTGCCAACTTGCCAGCAGATAGGCCAGTAATTGCAACGTGGCGAGGAATGCAAATAACAGATAATCCTGTGACAACAGCAGACTGCCGATAAACGTGATGACCATCAGAAAGGGCATTAGAACCCGTAATCCCTTACCCGAGACAAAGGTGAAGGCGACACTGCCGTAGCTTGGCAACAGCAGTCGTTTCAGGCGTAAGAGTTGCTGGCAATTACCAGCGGCAATACGGCGACGACGCTGATGATCCTGGGTGTTATCAGCCTTTTCCAACTCCAGAGCGTTAATAGCGCTCTCATAGTCGGCGCGATAGCCAGCGGCAACGATCTCCATGGGCAGAATGAAATCATCATTGATGGTATCGGGTGCCAACGGTTGGAAGAGTGCACGCCGGAATAAATAGAAAGCACCATGCGCGCCCAGCGTTGAACCCAATGCCGCCTCACTGGCCTTGATATGACTTTGATAACGCCAATAGGCAGCTTCACCAATGGAACCAGGATTGAGCAGGCGATAGTGACCATTCAGAACGCCGATGCTCGGGTCTTTAAAACGCTCGGCAGCGATCAGCAATGCGTCTACCGACACCAGGGCAGAAACATCGCTCAATACCACCAACTCGCTTTTGACGTCCTGCATTATTTTATTGATCACGGCGACCTTGCCACGGTTTTTCCTGAAATCACGAATTTCGATATTCAGGTGTCGGCATTCATCTTCTCTGGCCGTTTGCAGGGCAATGGCTACCGTCTCATCACGACATCCATCACAAGCGATAATAACGTTGAGTCGATCGGTGGGATAATCGAGCACGGCGAGATTACGTATCTTATCGGCAATCCAGCGTTGTTCATTGTATGCGGGAATTACAATGGTGATGGTGGGCAGGCTGCCATCGTTGTCGCTGGATGCGTAGTGGCGGTTGTGCATATTTAGCGTATGTTTCGGTTGTCGTTGTTGCGCCCACCGCAGGATCAGGGGATAACCCAGGTGATGGTAGATGACCAACAGACCACTGGTGAGTGTGAGCATGATCAGCAATTCGTTCATATTAACCTCCTGCGTGTCGTAAAGTGGCATAGCCCCGAGCCATCATGCGCACATCTCCATGCTGTTGCACAAAGTGCCTGGGACTGGTTTCATGGGGTTGGTTGAGCATCCTGCGCAAGGTTGATGCCATGGCATCGGCATCCCCTGCGGGTATTAACATGCCACTGGCAGGACAGAGGGTTTCGCGAGAACCCCCCACATTAGTCACCACGGTTGGAATGCCGCAGGCCTGTGCCTCCAATGGAGACAGAGGCAGACCTTCGTTTAACGAGGGTAGGCAGAAAATGTTCAGCGTCTGGTAAAAAGTGGGCATTTCATCAATGCGCCCAAGGAAATGGACGCGGCTATTGAGGCCGAGCGTTTGCACCAGATGGCGTAATCCGGTTTCAGTAGAACCTGTTCCTGCCAGCGCGAGATGTATTGTGTGAGGTAATTGAGTCAGGGCATAGATTAATGTTTTCTGTCCTTTAACCTCCTCCATACGCCCACTGCAACCGATGATTTCCACGTTTTGTGGTAATGCAAAGTATTGCCGCGCTTTTCTTTGATCACCAGGAATGAAACGTTCGGTATCGATGCCATTATGAATCACCCGAATGTCTTTGGTGTAGTGCAACTGTTGTCTCATACCATCAGCAACGCTATTTGCATCGGCGACCAGCTGTGGTTGAATCAAGCGAACAGCCCAGCGTTGCAGATTGCGCTGCCGGGGATCATTCAGATGCCAGGCATCGTGTTCGGTGTGAATCAGACACTTGATCCTGGACAAACGTGCGGCCATTCCCGCATAAAGTAATGGACCAATGTGATGAGTGTGTACAGTCCCGGCTTTCAGTTTTTTAAATAATTGACTCAGACGAAAAATCAGCACGGGCGCTAAACCAGGTTTTTTGCCAAGAAAAATCAATCTGTCTGCAACGGGTTTTAGTCGTGGCCAGTGATGAATCGCGGATTCGATATCTCCCTCCAGGCTGATAATGAACGTTCTTTCGTGTTGTTCGCAAAAATCAGCCAGGTCCAGTGCCATGGTTTCAATTCCACCAGGGCGCATGTGTTGGACGACCTGAATTACGGTATCCATCTCAAACTCCTTTTTGCTCTAGTGACACACGAATTAACACCCTTGATGCTCATGACCATCTCCCGTTCTGTGTAAGGTTTGATAAGGTATAAAGCAGAGACTGTGCCATGTGTTGGTGTTGATAAAAAAGCTTATAAAACAGACGAATAAGGTGAGGTGTGAATGAGAGAGGAACATATGACAGAGGACTGGTTTGCAGAATGCAAACGGTAATGCGATAAGTGTTTTTATGTGCTGCAAATTGCACGGCTACGGAAATTTTTTATTCCGATATTTCGGCAAGGTATCGCAGATGGTGAAAGTGAATAAAAAGATTGTATCAGTGGCAATATGCTTTTTCAGTCTTACGGCTGTAATGCCGCACTCTGATGACGGTTTTGACCAGTATCGTGAATGGTCACCACCATATCGGCCGAAAAGTACTTCGACAAGCCTCGCTTATTTCAATACAATCCTCATAGTTTTCTGCCTCAGTAAAGGCGGTTTAATCCAACAGACACTTATACCCCATGCTGGATTGTGCATGGGGTATAAATTTGGACGTTATGCTTGAAAAAAAGAGGAGTAGTAGCAATGTTGCTCAGATCGAAAATCTGAGAGTAGTCAGAAATCAATGATCAATCGTGTTTAGTTTTATTGATGCGAGAGGCATCAGTCGGATATTATTTTTACTAACAAAAAATATTTGGAGTGATATGTGGAGTTCAGTGGGTTTTCTATAGATTTACTTTTTATTCTTTTTTTAATTGCGATAGTCGCTGGTTTTTTAGACACATTAGCAGGAGGCGGTGGTTTAATTACAATGCCAGCTTTAATGATAAGTGGTGTTCCTCCACTAGCTGCACTGGGTACTAACAAGCTACAAGGCAGCGTGGGCACAACAACATCAACTTATATGATGTTTAAACATAAAAGGATTCGTTGGAATGATATTAAATATCTTATGCTTTTCGCGTTCTTTGGTTCTGCGCTTGGTGCAATAGCTGTCCAGCTGATTAATGTACAAATATTGTCTTTTATAATACCCGTTGTCCTACTATTTATTGCCATTTATTTTGTAATTTCACCTATGCCACATGAAGGAAAGACTGAGCCCAGCGTATCTGAAAGTAAATATAAGTATGCAGTAATACCTGCTATTGGTTGGTATGACGGTATGTTTGGGCCAGGAACAGGCTCCTTTTTCGCCCTTGCTGGCGTTTCTCTCAAAGGTCATGATTTAGTCCATTCTACAGCTATTGCTAAGGCGCTTAATTTTTCAACTAATGTTGCCTCTCTTATTATATTTATGGCTGTCGGACAACTTGTGTGGATTCTTGGTATAGCAATGATGTTGGGTCAAATGATAGGTGCTTGGCTTGGTTCTCATTGTCTGTTCAAAATTAACCCACTATATTTGAGAGTTATTGTAGTATTAATGTGCGTGGGTATGTTGATAAAATACAGTATTAGCATGGGTTGGGTATAGTGAGTCTGAGCACTTTCATGCTATGAAAGGTAGCTTAATTTTCCTGTTTATAGATTGACTCTACAATGGTCGGCTGATTTTTACGTTGGATTTACGTCATTTTTCCAGGTTAGTCATTTTTGGTATTTCGCTTTCTCAAAACATTACGGTTCGTTAAAGTTAAAGCCTGAAAAGTGTGCTTTAAAGACCGTATGATAAAAAATTAATGACGAAATAAATATACTGGCTTATTTTTAACGCGCCATCGGTAATGCTGTATTTAAAGAAATGAATTCAAAAATATAATAGTGTGAATATAATCCTTTAGCTTTCGCAGAGGTTTACGATGAACCTTTATTTATTACCACTTCCAATGTGAGGGTGTGATTGGTTTGACCCGTGCATTATCCGGCATGTTGTACCACTGAATGTATTGTTGCCTTTCTGAGAGGCTAAAACGAATGAAGTCAGGATAGGCTTCACCCAGATCAGTGCGTTCAATGGGCGCTTGCCAGGTTTCGGGAAATATCTGGGCAAAGGGATAATGATTGTTATCGGTAAAATCAGTCTGTCCCTCATCAACGTTGCGTGAGTAGGGGAGTATTGGGCTTTTTCCTTCGAGATGAATTTCATATCCGCTGTCATGGACGTAAAGGTAGGGATCAAAAGGCGCATTGTCGATATTGGCGAGTGCAATAGGCGCGTCAAGAGTGATGATGTATGAAAAACGATGTCCTTTTAGTAACGATTGTTTGTCAAGGGTGTTGACCTCTTCGTAAGCAGCATCAACCCAAAGCCAGCGGGTCTGAGGAAATGCGATCAGGTCGATATCACCGATACTGTTTATGGTTAATGGATAACCGTCTGCAGGATTAACTTCTCCTAAACCAATGGGGTCAGAGTTAATCAAACCAATGGGGTCAGAGTTAATGATTATTCTAAATAAGAGCAACACCGATAATACAGAAGATCAATTACTCTGGCATCATGATGCAAACCTGCCTAAATGCTCAATAGTTCACCCACAGATTCTTCGAAAGACCTAATGAAGAGGGGATAGCTATGAAAACACTAAAATTATTTATGGCAATAATTATACTAACTGTTTCGAATAATACGTGGTCTTGGCCACAGTCGGTGAGTTTCAGTCTTTCATTGGCAATGGCCGGCCGTGCGACATAGCGACACAGCCGTAAAATGACACAAAATATGGTGCGCGAGAGGATAGCTTTGATAATGATTCTCGGGTATTCTTCAAAAATAGTACAATCTTTGGGCTATAGCGCATAGCATTTGCCGAGATTCTGGATGTATTAAGTCGTCCTAATTTGGAAAAGTATTACCAGAATGAGTGAGGATAAATGCAAATAAAAAAATACAACATTATAAGTCTCAAAAGTTTGCTAACAGCCGTTAGTATTTTATTCAGTACCTATATAAGTGCCAGCGACTCCATTGAGCTTTCCGTCGATAAGCGATCATACGTTTCCGGTGAAATCATCTCTCTTAAATTCAATAGCGCCAGCAAGTTAAGTAATGATGCATGGCTAGGTCTTTTCAATTCCGATGTACCTCATGAAGCAAGGACAAAGTTTATCGATTACCAATATATCTACAAGAACATTGCTAAAAAATTAGGACATTATGAATTCAAAGTGCCTAAAAATGAAGGTAATTACGAATTCCGAGTGATAAGCAGTGAGATGGGAAATGTACTTAAGATCTTACCTATAACAGTAGAGAAAATATCGGCTGAAAGCATATCTTTAAGCATTACCACAAAAACAATAAAACCAGCTCAAGCGTTCGATGTAAAAATCACGAGTAAGTTACCAATGAACGACAGTGCATGGATTGGCATTTTCAAGTCTGGTAGCGACAGAGAAAATCAACGTGGATTCACTTCGTATAATTACATAAGGGAAAATAAATCTGACATATTGACTATGCTAGCACCTGACCAGGTTGGTGATTATGAACTACGAGTATACGCAGCCGAATATGGGGCTTTAATTACCCATTTAGATTTCCATCTAGGCAAGCTTGAGCTAACAGGGGTTGAGTTTTCTCTAAATAAAACGAAATATGCACCAGACGAAGAGATAATTGTCAAATATACTGGGCATAAGAACTTAACAGATCGCTCATGGTTGGGCTTGTTTGAGGCTGGCACCGAAAAGCAGAATAATAACGATTTTATTGACTACCAATATCTCAAACCTAAGATTGGTGGTCAACTTGTGTTTAAAGCACCGTCTATCAAAGGACTATATCAGCTTAGACTCTTTTACAATGATGTTGGACCGGAACTTTTATCACCAAAATTATTTTCAGTTACGTCCTCAATCGACGAAGCCTATCTCAAAAAATCTATCTCAGAAAAAGGCAGAGTGAGCTTATATGGCATCTACTTTGATACTGGAGTGAGTAAAATTAAACCTACATCCTTTCCTTTAATTAAACAGATTGCTGAGCTATTGAAATCAAATCCTAAGTTGATGATTTCAATTGAAGGTCACACCGACTCTCAAGGAGATCACAACTACAATCAGACACTATCAGAAAAAAGAGCGGCTGCTGTTAGGCAGCGGCTTATTTCTGACCATCAAATCTCTGAAAAACAACTACAATCCAAAGGGCACGGTGAAAGCATACCTGCTAGTAGTAATGATAATGCTTCTGATAGAGCTAAAAACCGCCGGGTGGAACTTGTTAGGCTATAACCCCCGTCTTAAATTAGCAGATCATGCATAGATCATCACGGATCATGGGTGACCCTAGGTATAGAACAAACAGGACACCCAGCCTAAAGAAAAAACCAGCCAAACAGCCAAACAAATTCATTGATGTTATCCACGCACTAGAAAATTTCTTTTTTGGGTTAAATATCGGCAATATGCCAAGGAATGCGAGGAAAACCTCAACCATCAAGAAAGGCACTTATGCGTGATCCTCAGCCATACACTGATCGCTATTTCACCGTGGTTAAGGAAACGTTGTCAGCTCGAAAAATACTGTTTACAGCTATTCATTCCCGACGTTCGTTCAGACAACACTAGCAGGACACCCACCTCAAGCATTCTATGGCGACGTTGAAATTCCGCGAATAGTCCGGCTATTACTCGACAACTGCTCCTGTGTCGCCTAAAGCGCCTACTGTTGGTGTTCTACCTACGGCCATCCCTGGCCTAGTCGTCATTTCGTCTGGCCATGAAATGAATATGACGCACACTAAAAACCTAAATCTCAAACGCCATGGGTATATGTGAGGAAAAGGTATTTTTTATTGTAGTGGCTAGAAGGTGTTTTCTTGGTTTTTTCACGGGTTCACGAATAACTCTTATTTATTACCATTTCCAGTGTGAGGGTGTAATCGGTTTGACTCGTGCATTATCGGGTGTGTTGTACCACTGGGTATATTGATTTCTTCCCGAGAGGATAAAATGAATGAAATCAGGATAGGCTTCACCTAGATCAGTGCGTTCAATGGGCACTTGCCAGGTTTCGGGAAATATCTGGGCAAAGGGATAGTTGTTACTATCGGTAAAGTCAGTCTGCCCTTCTTCAATATTACGTGAGTGAGAAAGTACCGGATTTTTTCCTTCGAGATGAATTTCGAATCCGCTGTCATGCACATAGAGGTAAGGGTCAAAAGGGGCGTTGTCGATACTGGCCAGCGCAATGGGGGTATCAAAGGTAATACTGAATGAGAAGCGATGCCCCTTTAGTAACGATTGTTCGCCAAGAGTGTTGACCTCTTCGTAAGCGGCATCAACCCAAAGCCAGCGGGTTTGAGGGAATGCTATCAGGTCGATATCACCGATACTGTTTATCGTTAATGGATAACCGTCTGCGGTATTAACTTCTCCAGGCATGAATACCCTCAACTCGCCGACACCGGATGCTGAAGAGGGCAGGGCAATGCGCAGATGCCAGTCGTGATTATAACCCGCACCGCGTGCAATCAGGTAACCTTCACCAGAGAGGGTGAGGACATTGCCATCGGTATCCAGGCCAGCAGCCACACGATAACCCACGACCAGGTCGTTAAAGTCGTAATCACCACGAGCGGGAAAGAGATCTTCGTAGGCAGCGATGTAGTATCCGCTTTGTGAGGGGTAATAGACTGTTCCCCCATTGGCTGTGGCGCTTGTTGCTTCGGGCAATACCAATGGCGCACCCTCCATGCCTGGTGCAAGCTGGTTGAGATAGTGAGCATCCTCCTCGGTGATGATGGCGATATCTTCATAGCCATTGGAGAAGTCGTAAAATGCTTCAGGGTCGCCCAGTTTTCCATTGGTGTCGAGGAAGTGAATGACGAGTCTGGCCGAACTGGCCTGACTGATATCCTGCGCCAATGGAAAGTTTAGTGTGGAATCAAAGGATGACCCATAAAGGCCCGAGTCGCTGTTAGGGGTGATGCGATTAGAGCCGGAATCACCCAGCAGCGTTGGATAAAGACTGCGTTGAGTACTGCCTTTTATCGCCAGCATTGAATGAGTACGGGTGGTGAATTGGTTATAACGATACTCAATCCCGTCGATTATTATAATGAGCTCGGCTGATGCTATGCTGACGCCTTGGCTTGATGACTTCTCTGAGCCGTCGGCGGCTTCGTTGATATCGATGGCAAAGACCAGCTCACCATCATTGTTCTGGCGGAACTGTTCCAGTATGTCTCCGTTGAGAGTATGTTTTGAACCAAAGGGTGTGAAAAGATCAATATCACCACTTCCATTTGCAGAGATCACATCATTAAGTCTGATTGATTCCAATGCCAAAACCGTAGAGGAGAAGAACAAGAGAAAAGGAATCCATATCATGATCAGCATGAGTTTTTCAGCTTTAATTTTTTTATTATTGTCAGTAATAAATATGATTTTCATAAACTGATGACTCCAAATTGTGTATTGTCGTTAACATTGTCAGTGAATAGCTCATAGTGCAGTTGCGTATCATGTAATCGAACTTCCACGGAAATTGAAAAGGGGCGATAACGATCGATCTCTCCCAGAAAGAGCACTTCGCCTCCCTGCCTGTTCAGTTTGAGAAAAAGTCTGTTGCCACTAAGCGCTAAAAGAGAAGGGTCAATGGAAAAAGTTTCATGCTTAAAATTGGTAAAGCTCATCCCTGTGGGTACACTGTTATCGGTCAATCGGGAGGAGCGCTCTGAAGCGGCTGATGTATCAGTATTTTCTTCTCCGCCGCAAGCGTATAGCGATAGAAAAAATAGAATAACAACAACTTTCCAGAATGGGCTGTCAAATCTTATGTAATGATGTTTCATGTTTGTCCTTAATTTTCTATTAATCAGGCGATAGCCAAGGGTGGAATGCGGCTTAATACAGGTACGCCGGTCAGTGCCTCGAGGTGGTCGCGGCGACGCAATGTGGTATCGCTGATTTCAAACAACAAAGCCAGGCCACAACCTAGCAAGATGCCGCCGATTAAGCCGGTAACACTAAATAGATACAATGGCAGGTTGGAGGGAGCCGTGGGAGTAAACGGGCGGTCAATGACCTTGACTCGTTTATCCTGTTCGAAGATGCCTAACGAACCTGTGATATGTGCTTTTTCATTACGTAACAGCAGATCATCGTAAAGGTCGCGTTTTATCTTCAGGTTACGTTCCAGTCTGGAAAATTCTCTGGAGTTCGCGCCATATGCGGCAGTCTGATTTTCCAGATCGGTGGTCATTTGTTGTAGACTTTTGATCTCTTCATGCAAACCATCTACCTTGCTGCGGGTGAGTTGCAGGTTTTCAAGTTGGGAAATCAGCAAGGGTTGCTCGTGCTTATCAATACGCTTGCTGGTATGAATCGGTGCGCTGTTGGCGATATCCCATAGCTGTTCGATATCGAGAGCCTGTTCAGTGTGCGCAAGAATATTCTGGCGCTCTTCTTCCAGACGCCGAAGGTTTCGTAGAGCACCTTGAATATTGCTATGTTTATCGGTATAACGCGCACGGCTGAGTGCCAGCTCACCGCGTATGCGCACAATCTGTTTTTCGATGCGCCCGAGTACCGGATTGGTTTTTGAGAGTTGCTGATCCAGTCCACCGAGACTTCGGGTTGCTCCGGCCATTTCGGCTTTGCGCTCAGACAGGCGCTGTTTTAACTGGACCAGGCGAGAAATGTTACCAGGATGCAGTTCGGGTAACTCATTGACATGCTGATTCTTGAAATCGGCCAGCGCGGTCTCTGCTTTGTCCAATTCCTGTTGACGATGATTAAGATGCTTGGTTAGAAAGTTCTGGGAGTCTTTCATTGATGAGCGTTCCGGTGCCAGCAATTGTTCAACGAATTGTTTACTCACGATTTCAAGTGTTTCTTTCATACCATCCGGATTATTTGATATGAAGTCGATACGTATCAGATCCATGCCAGTCATTTTTACGCTTAAGGCACTTGAAAGCTCAGCGATGACCTCATCATGTTTTTGTGCAGAGGTTTCTGAGTCAATTAATCCACGTTCTTTAGCAACAGTCCCTAATATGTGACGGCTATGCAACAGTGTTTTAAGCGCATCGATACGCTCTTTTAGCATGAAGGAAACCGCAAGATCCTCAAGAAAGGGGTTCATTTTGGCGGTTTCCTGAATCAGCATGCTGGTGTGGGATGAATAGTGTTTCTGACTGAATACGCCAACCAATAAACCAATAACGGGAAGTAGCAGTATTGGCAAGACAATCGTATAGCGACGTCGCCAGGCACCGGCGAGGATATGGAAAATACGCTGAGTCAGGCTATTCACAAGGTTTCCAGCCAGCCAGAGAGTTGTGTTGCCCGTGCTGCCCAAGTGTGTTCGGTGACGGCGTCGCGTTGTCTTTTAGCATCAACAGGCGCTCGTACCGATTGCTCCAGCGCAGCCACCATGGTTGCGGCATCTGTCACGGTGTGAACAAGATGTCGGTAGGGTATGGTTGCAGGAATAGGTGTGCTGACAATGGGACGCCCGGCTGCAAGATACTCACGCAACTTCATCGGATTGCAGGCACGTACCATGGCATTGTCGATAAAGGGCAGTAATGAAACGTCCCAGTGCTGACTGTAAGCAGGCAGTTGTTGGTGCGAGCGCTCGCCTAGCAGAGTGACGTTGTTGAATTGGCTGAGAGGACAATGATCCATTGCCGGTTTGCCAATAAAAATAAAATCCCAATGCGGCAATTGTGCAATGGTCGAGACTAGTAAGTCATAATCCAGTCTGTCATCGATACTGCCGTAAAACCCGGCGATAGGGCGGCTCTTATTGGATGAATTGCCGGGCAAATCGTGGGCGCGTGGTGTAGGTTCTGCGAACAATGAATAATCGACCCCGTGGTGTAACAGACGTGTGGTCTTTGTCGGAAAGCGTTGCGCAAGTTCATCGCTGGTGGCCAGGATCAGGTCGGCCTTTTGCACCAGTTCGCGCTCGCGTTTGGCGACTGTGCTGTGATCAACTCCGGCCAGGGCAGAGAAATCATCACAACAATAATAAACCAGTGCCGATTCATTCAAATGGCCTGACAGATCGACGGCAGTGGGTAACGAGGTCCAGAGTACCGGTTTTTTCAGGTTCGCCTTTTTCATCACAGGCAGTATTTGTTTTTTCAGTAACAGAGTGGCCAGTTGCCGTCCCAGCCAACTGCGTGGTGCTGGCAGTGTGCGGGGATAGACAATGTGAAAATTGTCATTGGGTATTTTTCCGGAGTCAGACTCTGTTGAGTGTTTGTTGGCCGTTAATTTGTGCCAGGCCCGTTTGATATCACGCCACCCCGGCGTTGGGCGGCGTAAGCCAATGGAATTGATCCAGACAATTTTGCGTGTTTTTGCCAGCTGGCCCACCAAGCATTGGGTACTGCTGGGCAAGCCGCCCCAGTCTTCACCGAATACAATCAAATCGTGTGTCATGTCAGTTTTCTCCATTTTACTTATCGTGTTTGTTATTGATGGATTGATGTAACGGACGAATCACCCGGGCTGGAATTCCTCCCGCCAATACCATGGGTGGAAGATCTTTGCTGACCACACTGCCAGCGGCAACGATAGTGCCTTGTCCGATGCGTACGCCTGCCATCACCGAAACACCGGTGGCGAGCCATACATCATCTTCCAGAATGATATCGCCGACCTGATCATCGGTTTCCGGTAGTCCGGCAGCCCGTGCTTTGCTTTCTAAAGGATGGCCTGGATAACCGGCTAACAAAGTGCGGCCCGCAATACGCACGTTGTTGCCGATCTCCACTCGCCGACCTACGGCGATGGTGGTCATCCAGCCGATGTCTACATTATTGCCAACGTGTAACTCGGGGGGCTGTTGAGCACAGGTCCGGCCACTAAAAGTGGTGTGTCCGGAAACCCGGCAATGATCACCGAGTGTGATGCGAATCGGTCCACTGATATAAGGCAGGCCACCATAGAGGTAGAGGTTTTGGCCGATGTGATCCAAACGTCCTTTTAACAGTGGTGTCCACCAGAACATGCGGGTGACCGTTGTGATAAGTGAGCGCAGCATGCAGTAAATAGAATAGAGGGGAGCAAGCACAAACCGAGGTGCGGGTATCTCGAACAGGCGCAGTGCTTTGAGTTGTTTAAACAGTATTTTTATCAAAGGGTTGCGACTGGTTTTCAGCCATTGTCTGGTTTGATTTAAGGTTTGACTACTCATGGTTAGTTACTCCACAGTGACGGACTTAGCGAGATTGCGGGGCTGATCAACATCCGTGCCTTTCAATACGGCAATGTGATAGGCGAGTAATTGCAACGGTAAGGTATAGAGAATGGGCTGGAACAACGTTTCGACTTCTGGCATGACGATGGCATCATCAATATAGTCCCGAGCCGCATCCACGCCTGCCTGATTGCTGATCAGCACCACCTTTGCACCACGCGAACTGACCTCGCGCAAGTTGGACAGTGACTTGCTGAACAATGGGCCGGGCGGGGCGATCAGCACCACAGGCATTTGATCATCCACCAAGGCGATAGGGCCGTGTTTGAGTTCGCCTGCGGGATAAGCCTCGGCATGGATATAACTGATTTCTTTCAGCTTCAACGCGCCTTCCTGTGCCAATGGAAAAGCAATGCCACGCCCGAGATAGAGCATGTTATTGACATGCTGGAATTTGCTGGCAACCTGGCGGACCGTTTTATCATGCTGTAAAAATGCCTGCATCACATCAGGCAGTTGTTGAAGCTGGTTAAGCAAACGAACTTCTTCTTTTGCCTCTATCCGGTGATTGGCACGAGCAGTAGCGAGGGTTAACATCAGAAAGACTGCCAGCTGGGCCGTAAATGCTTTTGTTGATGCGACACCAATCTCTGTTCCGGCCAGTATTGGCAACATGCAATCACTCTCATGAGCAATGCTGCTGTTGGTGACATTGATCATTGATAAACATTTTTGCCCGGCATTTTTGGCATGGCGTAACGCAGCGAGGGTATCGGCAGTCTCACCTGATTGAGAAATAAGCAGCGCAACTTCATTACTGTTCAGTGGAGCATCGCGATAGCGGTATTCAGATGCAATGTCCAAGTCAACCGGCAGACCAGCGAAACCTTCCAGCCAATACTTACCGATCATACCGGCATAGTAGGATGTACCGCAGGCAATAATGGTGAGACGCTGTAACTGGTTTATGGCAAAAGGAAGTTGTGGAAGTTTGACGCCGGTTTCCGCTGTATTCAGATAGTTCTCTACCGTTTGTTTAAATATTTTTGGCTGTTCATAAATTTCTTTCTGCATGTAGTGCCGAAAGCCCTGTTTTCCACAAGTCTGTTCATTAATAGTGAACGAATGCATCGCTCTTTCAACAGACTGACCGTGAATATCGGTAATGTTTAATGTGTTACAGGTCATGCAGGCCAGATCACCATCATCCAAATGACAAATGGCACTGGACTGTGTACCTAAGGCATTCGCATCAGAAGCAAGGCAGAAACCACCTTTGGCTGCACCGACCACCAGTGGGCTGCCTCGGCGGGCAGCATACATTGTGTTGGGTTGATCATTGAAAACCACTGCGATGGCAAAATTGCCATCGAGACAGGCAAGTGCCTGTTGGATTGCCTGAGGGTAATCCAGTCCGGCATCCAGATTATGGGTGATCAATAATGGAATGGTTTCGCTATCGGTATCGCTTTGAAAATGATAGCCATCTATTTCAAGTTGGTCTCTCAGTTCCTGATAATTCTCGATAATACCGTTATGCACAACGGCCACCCGAGATGTCATATGAGGATGGGCATTGCCTTCAGTGGGCGCGCCATGGGTTGCCCAACGAGTATGAGCAATACCAATGACACCCTCCAGCGGAGCAGTTTTCAGTACTTTTTCCAAGCAGGCCAGTTTGCCTTCGGCTCGTCGTCGCTCAAGCCCCTGCTGGCTGACCACGGCGATACCGGCGGAGTCGTAACCCCGGTATGAGAGTGCCTCCAGTCCAGCCATTAAATGGTTTGTAACCGAATGGCCGTTGATTGCTCCAAAGATGCCGCACATATTGATGCTCCTCTTGCGTGTTTCTTTGGAAGAGTCAGTGCAGGGAACGGGCCAGTTTATTTTTTATAATAAAAACATAAGGTTATTGTGTTTTTTGTCGGCCGGGGAGATTTGCAATACCGGGTATTTTGCAAACTGCTGTGCGCTTTGCGAATAACGTCTGGAACGCTTGTCTGATGGGTATTATTCGTTAATAAAATCGTTTGTCGGTAGAGGGCCATATTGCATCAGAGATAGCGAATGACTATGCATGGCTCATCAGTCCCAGCGCAAAACCAATGCAGCCAAGCGAAAAACTGACAATCCCTAATTGCATGGGTACTCTGTAGGCTGGATTTGGGTGTTTCCAATGGGCTATAAATTTTCCAAACAACTCAGCTCTCTCTATTTTAAACAGACAAGGGTAAAATCCATTTTCATCTTTTTCAGCGTTAGACAGTGCATCAAGCTCTACGCATGAATCATAGTCTATCTCTATCGATTCCATGGTGAATCCAGTCGATGATTTACCACCTAAAGCCAGCCTGTAAATACACGCATCACCCTGGCTTATTTTTACCCACGTATATCTTCCACCAAGTTTCTTCAAGACTTTTGAGTGAACCCTGACAACTGAAAATGCAGAGTAATCATACTCTGAAGAAAAACCTCGACTTTTGTTTATTTCAAACATAGCTATTCCTTTAGCTTTAATGAATAAGGTTGGAAACGACTAAATGATATTTTGCGAGGCTAGATTCTCGCACAAAGCACATGACTTATGGGTAATAGAAAGAATCTGTGCAGGGTCACCGGGTAACCGACAGTTCCTCCTCCTGCGGCGTAATTTCTATAATTTATCATCATCACTTGGGGTAACATCAGGTACTTTTGACATTGCTTCAAGAAATGATTTTTTGTTGCCTTTTAATGGCTTTTCCTTAAGATAACTTTCCGTTAATAAGACAGACATTTTTTCGGCAACGGCAGAAGAAATAAATTGATTAATTGATACGCCTTCTTTCCGAGCTAGTGACTTTACCTCTTCATGCAATGAGTTTGGCAACCTTAAACTTAATGTGCTCATTTCAATGCTCCTCTATTCAAGCAGAAATTATTTTGGTGTTAAAACACTAATGCCAAATTTATCAACGCCTTTGAAATCCTTTTTATTAAACGTGATGATGTATTCACTTTGTGACTCAACGGCAACTTCTAGTACCTAATTGTCTTTTGGGTCTTTTAAAAAAGGTCACCACAAGTAATTGGTTTTTTCGAATGCTGGATTTGTTCAAAAAATAATCCAGAACAACATTCGACATGTTCATAAATGGTATTATCAGTAATACTATAAAACTTGCAAGGGGGGAAATCGATTATTTATGCATAACAAGATTGTAGGAAAACGCTATGTTTAGCGTTTATACCGTTATCAGACTCCTAGCGAATCCCCCGCCCGTGTCAAGATGATTGTTTTGTGATGACTTCAACACGATTACGCCCATTTTGTTTCGCTTGGTAAAGCGCTGCATCGGCACGTGCCAGCAGACGGGCAGAATCATCTGAATCGTGAAGGATGCCGGTCAGGCCGAAGCTGGCTGTTACGGTTAATGTGTGTGTAGGCGTATGAATTTTCAGATTTTCAATGAGTGAGCGATAGCGTTCACAAGGTTTCAGTGAATGGGCGGCATCGGCATCGGGCAAGCAGATGCAAAACTCTTCACCACCGATACGGCCAATGCTGTCTTCGATACGCAGGTTGGTGGAAATCACGTTGGCAACAGCGCGCAATACGGCATCCCCTGTTTCGTGACCGTGAGTGTCGTTGATGTGTTTAAAATGATCCAGATCCATATAAGCAATGGCAAGCGGGGTGTTGTGACGTTTTGCCCGGGCCAGTTCCGCGTTGAGCGTGGCAAGAAAGTGGCGACGATTAGGCAGTTGGGTGAGTTCGTCTGTATGCGCCAGTACGTCAAGTTGCTGTTTTGCTGTGAGCAGTCGCTGTCGCATATCGGCAATGCGCTGCATGGCAACGATCCTGGATTTTATGATGGTCGCATTGACGGGCTTTGCCAGGTAATCATCACCACCGGCTTCAATGCCTCTGGCAATATCGTCGGGGGCTGCCCGGCCACTGAGAAAGATAATCGGACACCATTCTTCGGACTGCTTTCTTTCAAGAGTGCGAATACGATGCGCAGTTTCAAGGCCATCTATTCCTGGCATGCAGACATCAAGAAAAATCAGATCAAACGTTTGTGATTTGTCAGCGAAAAGCTCAAGTGCATGTAAACCGGTAGCCGCCTCTTTTACACTATGTCCCAGGCGAAGGAGCATGACTCTTAACAGCACTCGTTCACTGGTGGAATCATCAATGATCAAAATTGAAAGGGGACGTGAATGAAGGCTGGGTAAGGTTTGCATGTGTTTACCTTTTTCCGGTATTGGCTTGGGGCATTGTGGACAAATGTAAATCCACCCATCGGGCAACGGCGACCACCAGGGCAGCGAGGATGTAGATCGGCCAGGTAAATCCCTGAGTGAGAAAGGTGCCGGAGACCACAGTGCCGATCAAGCCAGCAAGTACGGCTTGTGCGCTGGCATGTATGGCAGGGTTGAGGTGGGTGTGTCCCTGTTCGTGACATTGTTGGTGGTGTTGCTCGATCTTGTTTAGGGCACGGACTGCCGTTCTGATGAGTAAGATGATGATGGTGATGAAAACCGCGAGTCCCAAAAAGCCAGTCTCGGCTAGTACACCAAACCAGGTGCTGTGTACGGCGTGATTGAGCCCATCCCAATGAGGGCTGTAGAAAAAGTAGTTTGAATAAAAATTATCAATACCGACCCCGGTCAGCGGGTTATCCAGCGCCATCCCGAATGCCGCTTCCCAGGCATACAGGCGACCCATGGCCGAGGCATCGATACCGGCCTCGGCGGCGCCGCCTGAGGATCGCTCCGAGATGCCCGCAGCGATAAACATAACCATGGCGGCGATGACAGCGAGAGTGATGAACAGTGATTTGGATTGGATACGGCGGTAACCGTAGACACCGAAGACGGCCAGGATGCCGAGCAAGCCACCGCGGCTTTGAGTGGCAATGACCGCGAAAAACAGGATCGGTACACTAATGATGCCCAGCAGTTTCGTAAAACGTCCCATCCCCTGGGTCATGAGCAAACTGACGGCAAAGGCCATGGGGAACATCAATACTAAAGCGAGGTCGTTAGGGTCACCCAGTATAGAGCCAATGGAACGACCGATAGTGACTCGCGTGCCTTCAATCAATCCAATGCTATTGGCTGAATTGTAGAGGGCAACCAAGCCCACCAGCAGTCCGAAAAAAGTGATCAATCGTGAGGCCAGACCAAAATCCTGTGCGGTTCGGGTGAGCCAGGCGATGGCAAACGTCATCAGGGCTATCTTCCAATAGATGTTTTTGAAATAGTCGATAGCAATGGGGCGGTTGCCTGACATAACGATACCGATGATCACCAGCACAAAAAATACTGATATGGCAGTCAGTTCCGGGCGCCAATAAGTCTCTACCTTACGTGTCAGGCCAACGTGCCAGAGCAATGCTCCCAGTGATGCCATGGATAGCAGCAGGGGGATTTTAAAATGGTAGAGTTGGGGAAAGACCTCATGGATGCGGAAGAAGGAAAACACCACAAATAGCAGCACCATCAGAAAGGGTTGATTCAGCGTTAACATTACTGCAAGGGGAATCAGGCCGATGGCAATAACTATGGCTGGATGTGGAATCAACATCCAAAGAATGCCAATCACTGCGCACAAAGAAAATACCAGTAATGGTTGACCTTGTTGATGTTGAAGATTGATCATCATCACAGGCATGTTGTTTTTACCATTGTATTTTTTATTACCCTGCCTGGTAATGGAATGAGGTGGAGTAGGAGTGCTGCTCCCAGCAGGGTGCCGGTTGCAGCAACAATGGTTAATAATTGCTGGCCGGGTGTGATAGTTTGAGTTCCTAACAGTAACCAGCTTATGCCTATAACGGCTAACAGGGTGAGTGAACGGGTGGGATAGGGCAGAGGGACGAAGTGCTGACTGGCAATGAAAAATAACACCAAGCGAATTGTCTGCG
>Ga0316202_10000593_pt1 | contig 36813 bp, 36 predicted proteins | sample 3monrhotite_MG_FD_204934 | JGI IMG/M metagenome (GOLD analysis project Ga0316202, IMG submission 204934) | Microbial mat bacterial communities from mineral coupon in-situ incubated in ocean water Damariscotta River, Maine, United States -... | ecosystem: Environmental > Aquatic > Marine >...
TTGGCGGTGTTCTATCGCAGCTGGTGCGAGTTCCGCGAAGGGCCCGAATCCGAAAACAAATACCTCGACCGCGATACGCTGGGCGAGGGTGAAGAAGCCTACGAAGGCACACATTAATCTAAGGGAGTAGACCTGATGCTATTTGGTCTCGACGGGGTCGAAGTTGGCCTGATCATTGTTTTTGTGTGTCTCTTCGGGGGCATCCTGTCTGGCTTTCCGGTGGCCTTTGCCATCGGCGGGGCCGGGATCATATCCTTTGGGATCATTGCCGCGCTCGACAGTGCGGGATTGATGATCCACCAAGCGATTGACACATCCTCGCAAGCCTACCGCGATCTGGTGAATTCGGGGGTCAAGAACGACACGATATCACTGTTCAGGTATCCCGATCTGCCACGTGTGGCGGAATCGGTGTTCCCGGCGGGCTGGGAAACCGCGCTGGACCGGAACGTGTCTTTCATCGTCAACCGCATGAACGAACGTGTGCTTGCGGGCCAGTCGATTGAGACGCTGCTGGCGGTGCTGATGTTCGTTCTGATGGGCATCACGCTGGAACGTTCCAAGATCGCCAATGATCTGCTGACCACCATGGCGCGGGTGTTTGGCCCGCTGCCTGGCGGTCTGGCCGTGTCGATTGTGGTTGTGGGCGCTTTCCTCGCTGCCTCTACCGGGATTGTGGGTGCGACGGTTGTGACCATGGGCCTGCTGGCCCTGCCGACCATGCTGCGCAACAACTATTCCCCCGAGATCGCCACAGGCGTCATCGCGGCCTCCGGCACATTGGGGCAGATCATTCCGCCCTCGATCGTGATCGTTCTGCTTGGCACATTGGCGGGGGATCTTTATTCCGCCGCGCAAGAGGCGCGTGCGACCTCTGTGGGCTGTACCGATGCATTGACCTATCTGGGCGAGCCTGCGGTTGTATCCGTTGGGACATTGTTCCAGGCGGCGCTGCTGCCGGGGATCATGCTGGCGCTGCTTTATGCGCTTTATGCCTTTGGCTATGCGCTGTTGAACCCGGACAAAGCTCCGGCTGTACCAATGGGTGCGACAAACTCAGAGCCTGTCACACGCGGTGAGGCCTTCACATGGTTTGCCGGCGCGCCGGTTCTGTTGATCGTCGGGACTATCGTGCTGGGCAACCTTGGCATCATCGGTAGCCAGAACACCACGGTTTCGTCTTTCTCCGAAATTGGTGACGCGGCCAGCCTGCGCACCAATGTGGGTGATGAATGTAAGGCCGCGATGATCGAACTGCATGGTCAAGAGGCATGGGATGCCGCGATCCAGCAGCAGGTTGATATCGACGCATCCGGCGGCATCAAAGCCAGCGAAAAGCTGTCCGATGAGGCCTTTGCCGAAAAGCAGGCCGCAAAGGTTGCTGCCGCTGCACCTATCGGGACTGGCGTTGCCATCCTTCTGGTGCTGCTCTCGCTGTTCCTGACCACGGGTCGCGGGGTATCTCCCTCTGCGGAAAGCCGGCCATTGATCATTGGCGGTATCGGTGTGGTGCTGGCGGTGCTCGTGGATATTGTGCTCGTCTCGCCGCTGACCTCGCCGGGGGCGACGGTTGTGTTGATGGCGATCCCCTTTGCGTTGATCATGTACGGCGTGGTCTATGCAACGGGACTGTGTTCCAAGAACGAATTGATCCGCGTTGTCTTTCCGCCGCTGGTCTTGATCGTGGCTGTGCTTGGCTCGATCCTTGGCGGGATCACCAACCCGACACCGGCCGCTGCGCTGGGTGCGGGCGGGGCGATCATGCTGGCCGCCTATCGCAAACTGCGCGATCAGGATCGTTCACCCAAGGTGATCATCTGGTCTACGCTGGCGATTATCGTCTGTATCCTTGTTGGGGTGAATTTTGATCTGCGGATCAATCAGGACGGCGTGAGCTTTGAAAGCTGGTTTGCCTTCTTTGTGGCCTACGGCGCCTATCTCTATGCGGTCTTTGGTTTGTTGTTCTCTTGCTGGATCCTTTACACCTCTGGTGTTCTGACACCGGTTGTGCGCGAAACGGCCAAGGTGACCTCGATGGTGTTTACCATCCTGATCGGCTCGCAACTGCTGAACCTTGTAGTCATCAGCTTTGGCGGTGAGCATTACATCCAGCAGTTCCTCAAGTCCTTTGACAACGAGCTGACGGTGTTCCTGATCGTGATGCTGGTGCTGTTTGTTCTGGGCTTCGTGCTGGATTTCCTTGAGATCATCTACATCGTGATCCCGATTGTCGGGCCGGTTATCTATGGCGGCACCTTTGACCCGAAATGGGTGACGATCATGATCGCGGTCAACCTGCAAACCTCGTTCCTGACGCCGCCCTTTGGTTTTGCGCTGTTCTATCTGCGCGGGGTGGCCCCGGCGAGCGTGACAACGGCGCATATCTACCGCGGCATCATCCCGTTTGTGTTGATCCAGGTGGCGGGTCTGGCGATCTTGTGGTTCTTCCCATCGATCGTGACCATTGTGCCGGATCTGATCCCGAATTGATCCAGGGTGGTTTGATCCACGGCTGAAACAAAAAGAGAGGGCGCCATGGGCGCCCTCATTTGATTCAAGATGTAAGAGGGGGCCAGCCCCCGTCCTGCGGACTCCCCCGGAATATTGAAGAGCCAAAAAGGGGGAAAAGATCAGCGGCGGCTGCGGGCCATGTCAGGCAGGGCGATATTGGCAACCTGTTCCGCGATTGGGTCCGTGCTGAGCGGGTGTTGTTCTGGCATGAAGGTGTCGGGATCACGCATTTTTTGCCAGCGTCCGCCAATGTAGACCTCAAGCCCGGAGAACTTGGCCTTATAGCCCATCTTGGGGCTGCCCGGCACCCAATAGCCCAAGTAGACATATGGCAGGCCAGCGGCGCGGGCGATCTCGATATGGTCAAGGATGATGTGGTTGCCCAGCCCGTCGCGGGGGCGGTCAGGGGTATAGAAGGAATAGACCATGCTGACCCCGTCGCCCAGCACATCGGTCAAGCAGACGCCAACCAGATCGCCCGTGTCTTGATCGACATATTCGATCACCCGGCTGCGGATCGGGGTTTCCTCGATCATGGCGGCAAATTCGAACACATCCATATCTGCCATTCCGCCATCCGCATGGCGGCTGTCGAGGTAGCGGCGGAAGAGGTCGTATTGGTCTTCGGTCGCCCAGGGCGAGGTGGCGCGGCGCATCAGGCCTTTGTTGCGTTTGGTGATGCGTTTTTGGCTTTTGCTTGGGCTGAAGGCGGAGACGTCGATCCGTGCGGACAGGCAAGAGGCGCAATCGGCGCAGGACGGGCGATAAAGCACATTCTGTGACCGGCGAAACCCCTGTGCAGACAGGCTATCGTTCAGCTCGGTTGCTGCCTCGCCTTGTAGGGCGGTAAACAGCTTCCGCTCCATCCGGTCCTCAAGATAAGGACAGGGCTGCGGCGCAGTTACATAGAACTGCGGTGTGAGCGGCAGAGAGTGGCGCATGAGACATCCGATTGTTGCGAAGGGATGATAACAACCGGTCTTCCATGCGCCAAGACACGTTTTAATAAAATGCGATCAATCAGCGGCGGCGGTTCATCGGCACAGTGCCCAGCACCATATCGGTGAGACCCTGCGCGCGGGCCGTGGTGCAGATCAGAACGATGGAGATCAGCTGCACCACCGCAAAGGCGATCGAGATGCTGTAGCCCAGCGTGTGCAGGAAAGCGGTGCCCAGATCGAGCGCCTCATCATCGCGGGTCCGGATTTCCATCGACATCAGCCGCATCCCCCAGGTGGCAGAGCCATTGGCGAGGGTGATCACCCGGTAGGCAAAGCCCGTGACCAGCATCAGCAGCGGAAAGAAAAACAGGCCAGTGAAGGCGGTGAACGGTACGATCACCAAACACAGAACAAAGATCAGGCCCGCATCAATGAGCCATGCAAACAGACGCTTGGCCGGGATGCCTTCGTAAAACTGGGGGTGCAGATCGGGATCGGGGGTCATCTTTTGTGTTCCTTGAAAGTTGCCCCCCGGCAGGGCCGGGAGGCGGGGGGAGGCATAGGCAGATCAGGCTTCTGCTGTGTCGTCCTTGGATTTGGCGCGGTCGTCCATAAACTGGTCGAACTCGGCCTTGTCCTTGGCTTCGCGCAGACGTTCCAGGAAGGCTTCGAAGTTGTTCTGCTCCTCTTCGAGGCGGCGCAGGGTATCGGCCTTGTAGGCGTCAAAGGCGCTGTTGCCGGTGCTGCGGGTGGACATCATGTGGCGGCTGCCACGGCGGGCGCAGGATTTTCCAGAAAACATGCGTTTACTCCAGATCATGTACATCAAAAGGGCGAGGCCAACGGGCCAGAAGAAGATAAAGCCAAGGACCATGGTGGCGATCCAGGCGCCTTTGCCTTTGTCATCCAGCCAGGCCTCAGAGCGGGCGAACCAGCTTTGACGCGGGGCGTAGGTTTGTTCGGAAGTGATCGTGGTCATCAAATAAGCCTTTCAGTTCGGGGTGAAGGCCGCCGGTGCGGCCCGTCTGCGAAAGGGCTATGTGAATGCCTTTCACATTACATAGATTGGGGTTTATCCCGGCCGTTGCAAGGGTTTATGTGAAGGGTTTTTACATCTATTTGGAAAATGTTGGAATTTCAGATGGTTGCAATGGGCGAATATTGATCTGTTGTTGCGGATGAAATGCATGATCCGGTCCCATCGCCGCCTGTAAGGCCGGTTATGTACGCTTCAAAAGGCGCTCGAAGCCGTTCTCTGTGGACGGGCAGGGATCTCGGCCTGACAAAATGCCGTTAATGTCCGCTGTGCTGGACTTAGCTGCTCATAAAGTGCCTTCGCGCCCGAACCGAGCGGCAGGAAGCAAAGCGCCCGCCCCGTCAAACCGTAGGTTTGCCTTCGGCAAAACCGGGCGGTTCGGGCGCTGCCAAATCAGTGATTTGGCAATTTTGCACGCTATCTTGAAGAGCACTCAAGGCCTTATACCCGACAACTGTAGGCTTCGCCTGGCCATCCACCCAGATGATCCACTTGTTCTCTTTCCTCTGCCGGAAAGGATTAGACCTCTAGATCACCCTAAAATCAGCCAGTTGCGCATCCGAAATGCGCAGCATCTCCTTTGGCGCCAAGCCGAATACATGATGCGGGGTGCCGGCGGCGGCCCAGATCATGTCAAACTCCAACAAAGTCCGGTCAAACCACGCCCGCGCGGGATTGACGTGACCCACCGGAGACACGCCGCCAATGGCAAAGCCGGTTTGCGCGCGGATCAGGGCTGCGTCCGCCTTGCCCAGCGGCTCTCCGGCGAGGGCGGCAGCGGCGGTCAGACACACCTGTTGGCCGCCTGCGGTGACAAACAGCACAGCCTCGCCGCTGGTCTCGCCGCGCAATACGATGGATTTGGCGATTTGATCAACGGTGCAGCCAAGTGCCGCAGCGGCGTCGGCTGCGGTCCGTGCCAGCGCGGTTTCGCGGACATCGGCGGTGACATTTGCCGCGTCTAATGCGGCGCGTACGCGTTTCAGGCTCTTGCTCATGGCGCGACACTGCCGCAAAGCTAGGGGCATGACAACATCCCATCTTTCCGGCCAGATCACCCGCACGCCCCGTATCTTTGACAGCAGCCGCGCCGCCGATGCCGCGCCGTTGATTGACGGGTTTGACCCGGCTGTTGCGGCGCTGATCCAAGGGGCGGTTTCGGCTGCGCCCTACCTGATGGGCCTGCTGGAACGGGAGGCCGAATGGCTGCGCGGAGCAGTGGAAGATCCCGACACGGCGGTGGATGCGGTGATCGCAGGCGCGGCAAAGCTTGCGGCGTCTGATCTGGCCGACGGGCTGCGCCGGGGCAAACGGCGGGTGGCTTTGATGGCAGCACTGGCGGATCTGGGCGGCGCGTGGTCACTGGAGCAGGTGACGGGGGCCTTGACCGATTATGCCGATGCGGCCTGCGGGGCGGCCCTGCGCGGCGGGTTGGCGGCACAGATCCGGCGGGGCAAAATGCCGGGGTTGACGGAGGACGATCTGCCTGACGCGGGCGGCATGGTGGTGCTGGCCATGGGCAAGATGGGCGCGCATGAGCTGAATTACTCGTCTGACATCGACCTGATCTGCCTCTTTGATGAGACCCGCTTTGATCCAGATGATTTTCATGACGCGCGCACCGGATTTGTCCGGGCGACCCGCGCAATGAGCGGCACGTTGAATGATTTGACGGCTGAAGGATATGTTTTTCGCACGGACCTGCGTTTGCGCCCTGATCCGGCGGTCACTCCGGTCTGTATGGCGATGGAAGCGGCGGAGCGCTATTACGAATCGCTGGGCCGGACATGGGAACGCGCGGCCTATATCAAGGCGCGGCCTGCGGCGGGGGATCTCGCCGCAGGGGATCGGTTTCTCAAGGCGCTGCGGCCCTTTGTCTGGCGCAGGCATCTGGATTTTGCGGCCATTCAGGACGCCCATGACATGCGTCTGGCGATCCGCGAACACAAAGGGCTGGGCGGGCCGATCACTTTGCCGGGGCACAATATGAAGCTGGGGCGCGGCGGCATTCGCGAGATCGAGTTCTTCACCCAGACCCGCCAGTTGATCGCAGGCGGGCGCGATCCGGATCTGCGGCTGCGCGGCACCTGTGAGAGCTTGTCTGTGTTGGCGGACAAGGACTGGGTGCCGCCCGATGTCGCGCAGGTTCTGGCCGATCACTACCGATACCACCGGACAGTGGAACACCGGGTGCAGATGGTGCGCGATGCACAGACCCACAATTTGCCGCAATCCCCCGAAGGTTTTGCGCGGCTTGCAGCGATGATGGACAAAGACGTGCCGGAACTTGAGGCAGACCTGCATGAGCGGCTCAGTGCGGTGCATGAGCTGACCGAAGGGTTCTTTGCCGCCTCCCGCGCTCCTGCGCCCGATGCCGCCAAAGAGGCCGCCGCCGATCATGTGTTTGATCATCAGGTGTTGGACCGCTGGCAAAGCTATCCGGCGCTCCGCTCTGAACGCGGGCTGGAGATCTTTGAGCGTCTGAAACCGGATCTTCTGGCACGGCTGGCCCGCGCGGCGAAACCGGACGAGGCGTTGCTGGCCTTTGATGGCTTTCTCGCCGGACTGCCTGCGGGGGTGCAGTTGTTTTCGTTGCTCAAGGCCAATCCGCAATTGGCCGATCTGTTGATTGATATCGTCAGCACCTCTCCGGCGCTGGCGGTGCATCTGTCGCGCAATGCTGGTGTGTTTGATGCGGTCATCGGCGGCGATTTCTTTAGCGATTGGCCGGGGCAAGGGGCCCTGACCGAGATGCTGGCCGAAACACTGGCGGCAGAACCTGACTATGAGGCGCAGTTGGACGGCACCCGCCGTTGGGCCCGTGAATGGCATTTCCGGATCGGGGTGCATCTGCTGCGTGGATTAAGCGATGCAGCAACCGCAGGGCGTCAATATGCCGAACTGGCCCGCGCGGTTCTGACCGCGCTTTGGCCTGTGGTCACGGCACAATTTGCCCTGCGCCACGGCCCGCCACCGGGGCGCGGTGCGGTGTTGCTCGGCATGGGCTCGCTTGGGGCGGGGCGGCTGACCGCAACCTCTGATCTGGATATGCTGGTGATCTATGACCCGGATGGGCAGGACAGCTCGGAGGGGAAGCGCCCGTTGGCTTCAAGGCTCTACTATGCGCGGCTGACCCAAGCGATGATCACCGCCATGACCGCACCAATGGCGCAGGGGCGGCTTTATGAAGTCGATATGCGGCTGCGCCCCTCTGGCAATCAGGGGCCAGTGGCCACCAGCCTGTCGAGCTTTGAAAGCTATCAAAAGGATGAGGCATGGGTCTGGGAACATCTGGCATTGACGCGGGCCGATGTGGTGGCCGGTCCTGCCGCACTTAGCGCAGACGTTGCTGCCCTTTGTGCCGCAATCCTCCGTTCTGGCCGGCCAGGTGATCACGTCTTGTCCGAAGTCGCCCAGATGCGCACCCGTATCAAAGCGGCCAAAGCCCCCGATGGCCCCTTTGACGCCAAGATCGGTGCGGGCCGGTTGCAAGACATCGAACTTTTTGCCCAAGCCGGGGCCTTGATGCAGGGCCGCGCGGCCCATGATATCGCCGATGGTCTGGGCGCGGCAGAGGCCTCAAAGGTGATCACGGCAGACCAACGGGCCGTGCTGCAACAGGCCTATGACCAATGTTGGACCTTGCAATGCGCCGGGCGATTGTTATCCGCACATCCGGTGCAAACCGACAAATTGGGGCAGGCGGGGGAAAAACTCCTTGCCAGAACGTTGGGATGCGACACTTTCGCGGATCTGGAGACGCAAATGACCCAGACCTACGCCCACGCGGCCGAAATGATCGACGCGGCCCTTCCAGCGCCGCCCACAAACCAAGCCAATGAGGCGACATGAAAAAAGGTGATGAAATGGACCCCAAAGGCCTGATTTTCGAAGCGTACCGCATGGATGGAATTTCAGCAGCGGAATGCCGGACGATCTTTCTCGATTGGGCGCTGTCTTTGCCGACAGGGCAAGATACGATCACCAGCCTTGGGGTTCTGCTTGGTCGCTACGGGGACGACTTTCCCGATCACCCGATGACCCAGATCCTGACCGATGGACGCACCTCGATGAATGCCCCGCGCCGCCGCGGCGGGTGGCGCAGCCGCACGCGCAACTGATCCTAAAAGGCCGATCTGACGGGCGGGCCCGTGCGGCAGTCATTGCGGCACCGGGCGCCACAGAAGCCTTGGGAACGCCCCGCTCTTTCACAGATTACGCCCAATTCTCGCCCTCATTGCCCGGCATTTGTTTCAATGTGAAGTGAAACAGCCTGCGGCGATACGCCAAAGCGAGGATGACATGAAAACATTGAAATTGATCGGGGCATTGGCCTTGGGCGCGATGACCGCCGCCTGCGCCCAACTGCCGGATGTAACCAGCCGGAACGCACCGTTTGAAGCAACCGAACCGTTGCTTGGCTCGTCGCCTTTGGTGACGGAATCGGTGGCGCAAAAACAATTGCCCTATTCGATGAATGTCACAGAGATCAACGTCCGCGCCCCGCGCAGTCTGACCGTCTCTGAGGCCAATGTGTTTTATCCACGCGGCGATATCGTCTGGCGCGGTGATCCGATTGGCGACCGCTACGAACAGATCGAAACGATATTTGCCGATGCCTTTGCCAAGGGCACAGCAAATATGAACGGCACAGTGCCGGTGGTGCTGGACGTGGAGATTGCACGGTTCCATTCGGTGAGCGAGAAAACCCGCTATTTCGCCAGCGGCGTGCATAATCTTGAGTTTATCCTGACCGTCCGCAGCGCCGACACAGGCATCGCATTGGCCCAGCCGCGCAAGGTGTCTGCCAACCTGAATGCATTCGGTGGGCAGGCCGCGATTGAGGCGGACCGGGCAGGGCACACTCAAAAGGTTCGGATCACCGGCTATCTTGCCCAGGTGATCCAAGAGGAACTGGCCAAACCAAGCGTTTGAGGGGCCACGCATTGGGGGCAATGCGAGACCACCACAAAATCGGCGCTTTCGTTAAAGGCCAGAACCCACTAGAGGGGGCGCTATGACAGCGCCCCTTTCTTCATCCGCCTCACTGCCGGTCGTCCGCCTTTTGCCAAAGGCCAACGCCCGTGCCATCCGCCACGGCTTCCCTTGGGTCTATGCCAATGAAATGGTATTGGACCGCCGGACCAAAAAGCTTGCCCCAGGCACATTGGCCCGTCTCGAAGATGACGCCCGCCAGCCGATGGGCCTCGTGTCGATCAATCCGACGTCAAAGATTATTGCCCGGATGCTGGATCAGAATCCGGAGGCGGTGATTGATCAGGCGTGGTTTGAGGCGCATATCGCCCGCGCACTGGCGCTGCGTTCGCAACTCTTTGATGCCCCGTATTACCGTTTGATCCACGCTGAGGCGGACGGGTTGCCCGGTGTGATCATCGACCGCTTTGGCGACACATGTGTCGTGCAACCCAACGCCGCATGGGCCGATGCCCTGTTGGATCCGCTCTGTGCGGCGCTGACGGCGGTGACGGGCATAACCAACATCCTGAAGAATGCAGGCGGGCGCACGCGCACCCTTGAGGGGCTTGATGATGTCTCTGCGGTTTTGCGCGGTGCGGCCCCCGAGGCGGCGCTGCCGGTGCCGATGAACGGCGCGACCTATATGGCGGACCTGACCGGCGGGCAGAAAACCGGCTTGTTTTACGACCAAAGACCCAACCACAGCTTTATTGCAAACCTCAGCAAAGACGCACGGGTTCTCGATGTGTTTTCCCATGTTGGCGGTTTTTCACTCGCTGCTTTGGCAAATGGTGCAACCTCTGCGTTGGCCGTGGACGGATCTGCGCCCGCATTGGAACTGGCCGAAGCCGGTGCCAAGGCGATGGGAATGCAAGACAAATTCACGACCCGTCAAGGCGATGCCTTTGACACGCTGGCCGCCCTGCGTGGGGAAGCTGCGCAATTTGATGTGGTGATCTGTGATCCCCCTGCCTTTGCCCCATCGCGCAATGCATTGGAGGCCGGTTTGCGGGCCTATGAAAAGATTGCGCGTCTGGCTGCACCATTGGTGGCGGAAAACGGTATTCTGGCCCTGTGTTCGTGTTCTCACGCGGCGGATTTGGCGCAGTTCCGCAATGCCTCCGTACGGGGCATTGGCCGCGCTGGACGGCGGGCTATCATGTTGCACACCGGCTTTGCCGGACCGGACCATCCACAGCTGCCGCAACTGGCCGAAAGTGGCTATTTGAAATCGCTGTTCTTCCGCCTGTGAGCGGACCGCGCATCCTGATTGACACCTGCGTGCTTTACCCCACGGTGATGCGCGAAGTGGTGCTTGGGGTGGCGGCAACGGGCGCGTTTGAACCGATCTGGTCGGCGCGAATCCTCGAAGAATGGGCCCGCGCCGCGATCAAACTTGGCCCCGAAGGCGAGGCGCAGGCCCGCGCGGAAATTGCGCTGCTGCGCGCCCATTGGCCAAAGGCCGAGCGCCCTGCAGCACCCGGTCTCGCCGCCCGGCTTTGGTTGCCGGATGCGGACGACATTCATGTCTTGGCAGTTGCGGTGGATGCGGGCGCCGATATGATCATGACCCTGAACGCAAAGGATTTTCCGCGAGGTACATTGGCCGAAGAGGGCCTCGAACGGGTCGATCCCGACAGTTATCTCATGCAGCTTTGGCCCGAGCATGACATCGCCATCCGCGCAGTGTCTGAACGGGTGTTAAACACTGCGCAACAGATGTCTGGCCGCGACTGGGATATGCGCGGGTTGCTGAAAAAGGCCCGTCTGCCGCGTTTGGCAAAGGCGCTGACGCAGTAACGACCCAATCTGAATTACCGGTCCGCCTTGTCCCAACGCGCCTCAAGCCTGCGCAGGGCTGCAATCCGCTCGTTGGTTTTTGGATGGCTAAGCAACCACGCAGGGGCGGTACCGTGGTTGGATTGGGTCAGCCCCTCCAGCTTTTCAAACAGGGAAATTTGCGGTGCGATGCCAATCCCGGCCTTGGTCAAAAGCGCGGCGGCATAGGCATCTGCCTCGTATTCATCGCCGCGCGACAGCCGTGCCGCAAGAAGGGTCGTGAGCATATTGGCGATCCAGACCCCTGCAAACGGAATAAACCGGCCCAGAACCATCGCCAGCACCGTGCGCATGGCGTTTTGCCCGGAAAAGTCGATCATGCGGCGGCGCGAATGGCCAAGTGCCACATGGCCCAACTCATGGGCGATCACGCTGGCCAGTTCTTCGGCCGTGACTTCGCCCGCGCGAAACCGTTTGTAAAAGCCGCGCGTGATGAAGATGCGACCGTCCGGCGCGGCTAAACCGTTGACCGGATCAATCTCATAGATATGTACCTTGATCCGCGGCAGATCGAGGGCCTTTGCCATCCGGTCTGACATATCCTTGAGCGCAGGATCGGCAAGCGGCGTTGAACGCGCGTCAAGCTCACGCGCCGTACGCCAGGCAGAAAAGCGATACATCGCAAGGGCATAGGCTACGGCCAGAAGGATGGGTAAAACGCGGATCATAATATCAATATGGGGTCTGCGGCGCGGCGGGCAAGGGCGCATGCACCGCTACCATGTCACCGCCACCGAGGTCGGCCCGCGAAACGCCCAACCGGCAAAGGGGGCAGGCCCGGCCAGTTGCATCTGCGAAAATCGGTCAAGGATCATTGGCACAGCATACTGTGCCACCAAGGTGCGGGCCGCCGCAGCACCGGCGCAGAAATGCGGGCCCGCGCCAAACGGGATTGCAGCGGAGGTATCGCGGGACAGATCAAATTGATCGGCATTGGCAAAATGATCAGCATCCCTGCAGGCGGAGCCGAACATCAAGAACACCCGATCCCCCGGCTCAAACGTCACGCCTGCAACAGTATCGGCTCGCGCTACCATGCGCGGGGCCATCTGTATGGGGGCAACCAGCCGCGTATATTCAGAAAACGCCTCTGACATTGTGGCGTCACCTGATGTGATCAGGGCGCGTTGATCGGGATGGGCAAGCAAGGCCCATAACAGGCCCGCAATCGCATCTCGCGGCTCATTCTGACCGCCGCCGATGATCACCTTGATGTTGGCGGCAATCGAGGGCAGGGGCATCTCCGCCCTATCCAGCACGCTGAGGATCGACGGATCAGGCGCGGCGCGGACCTGCGGCAATCGTTCCGCAATTGCATCATCCACACGGGTTGAGGCTGCAAGCCCGGTTGCCTCAACCTGCGGGTTGGCGGCATAATTGGCAATGGCATCAATCATTTGCTGGCTTGCGGCATCCATCTCCTCTGGGGTCATGCAGGTCAATCCCGTCATGGCACAAAGCGCGGCACCAGAGACCGGCATTGCAAAATCGCGAACCAGATCGCAGCCGCCCAGCGGCGCCAGTTGATCAAGCCGGTCAGACACGATCTGTTCAAACCGCGGCGCCCAGTGATCGGCCACCGTGCGCGGGCTGAGCGCGGGAAACAACGCGCGACGTTCCGTGCCATGCGGCTCACCATCGCGGCGCATCATGTTCAGACCCATGATTTGTTCCATCAAACCGCCCGGTTGGACGGAGGAAAACACATCGATCCGCTTTTCCTCGCGGTGAATGTCGTCGCGCCGGGTCAGCAGGGTCGCGCCCAGCTCGGGCACAAAGGTGATCGGCGTCTTGGCCCGCATCTGCGCCAGCACCGGATAGGGATCAGCGGTGAACGCGGCGGGGTCGATATGGGTGACGGGGGCATCTGACATGGGCCAAGCCTAGTGGGGAATGGCAGGGCGGCCAAGGGGCTGTAGAGGGATAAGCGTTCTCTAGCGGGTCAATTCCTTGATCCCGCGTGACAGCCCCTCAAGGGTCATGGGCACCATGGCATCAGGGCCGAAAATTTCCTGGATCATGGTGATCGACTGGGTGTATTGCCAGTATTTTTCAGGCACCGGATTGATCCAGAGACTGCTTTTCCACTGCTCGCGCACCCGGTTCAGCCAGACCGATCCCGCTTCAGCGTTCCAGTGTTCATTGGCGCCGCCCGGGTAGGCGATCTCGTATGGTGACATGGAGGCGTCACCAACAAAAATACATCTATAATCGGGCCCATAGGTGTGCAGGATGTCCATCGTGCTTTCTTGTGCATCCCAGCGGCGGCGGTTGTCGCGCCACACGCCTTCGTAAAGGCAATTGTGGAAATAGAAATGCTCAAGATGTTTAAACTCGGCCTTGGCGGCTGAAAACAGTTCCTCCACTACCTTGATATGCGGATCCATAGAGCCGCCGACGTCGAGAAACAGCAAAACCTTGACCGCATTGCGCCGCTCTGGCCGGGTTTTCACGTCAAGGTATCCATGTTCGGCGGTGGAGCGGATCGTGCCGTTCAGATCCAGCTCTTCGTCCGCGCCGTCCCTTGCCCAGCGGCGCAGGCGTTTCAGGGCCACCTTGATGTTGCGTGTGCCCAGCTCAACCGTGTCATCCAGATTGCGAAACTCGCGTTTGTCCCAAACCTTGACCGCCCTTTGATGGCGCGATTCCTTCTGGCCAATCCGCACCCCTTCGGGATTGTAGCCATAGGCACCAAACGGCGAGGTGCCAGCAGTGCCAACCCATTTGTTGCCGCCCTGATGGCGGCCTTTTTGTTCCTCAAGGCGCTGTTTGAGGGTCTCCATCAATTTGTCAAAGCCCCCCATGGCTTCGATTTCGGCCATTTCTTCGGGGCTCAGATGCTTTTCCGCCATCTTCTCAAGCCACTCTTGGGGAATGTCCACGGCCTCCAGCACATCGTCAAAGCTGATTTTCTCAAGCCCCTTGAATGCGGCGGAAAAGGCCTGATCAAATTTGTCGATGTTACGCTCGTCTTTGACCATGGAAATCCGGGCGAGATAGTAAAACGCCTCAACGTCGTAGGTTGCCAGACCGGCAGACATGCCATCCAGAAACGCCAGAAATTCGCGCATGGATACCGGCACTTTGTGGCGGCGCAATTGGTCAAAGAAAGGCAGGAACATCCGCTTTGCCTCAGAAGAGCCAACGGTCAAGCAGGACCGTCAGAACCAATCCGATCAACATAAAGGCGATGCCGGCGCTGGCCGCATATTGTGCGATATCCTTGCGGTTTCCGCCGCGTTTCTTGGCCGTCATTCCGCCGAAGATGGCACCCAAGATGCCGAAAACCAAAAAGATCATAACTGCTTGCGCCCCGCGTTTAGCCTTTGAGCGGGTTCAGCGATGCAATCTCGCGCAGCTTGGCCCGCACTGCCCAATCTGGGCCAAAGCCGTATCGCGCCCAGCCGATACTGTCCAGCCTGACGCTACGCGCTTCGCCGGGTCGGCCCTCAAGCTCAAGCGCTTCGGCCTTGAGCAGCAGGCAGGTGGCCAGCAGTGCGGCATTTTCGCTTTGGCGGGCGATTGTGATCTGCGGTGCAATGATCCGCAACGCCTCGTTGCCCTGGCCTTGCGCGATGGCATAGGCCGCCAGCTGCGTTGCGACATAGGCGCGGTGCAGCGTGGTGCCGGGGCTGGCGGCATAATATCCGTCTGCAATCAGGTATTGATGATGGGCGCGGTCCGGCTCCGAGGCTTGCAGCACCCGCCCCATGGCATAATGGGCAAAGGCGCGGCGGTGATCCTGCCATCCCATCGCCGTGGCAATGCGTACGGCCTCACGGGCGGCGGATTTGCGGCGGGCCGCAGGGGTGCCGCGGCCCAATGCCGCTTGGATCGCTTTGGTCCAACCTTGTGGTGTGCGCGTGGCATAACGGGCAGGCAGGGCCGCGCCGCGCGGATTGTTGCGGGCCAGAATGGTGGGCAGGGCTTGGGCCACTTGCCCGCGTGTCATGCCAGAGCGCAACGCCGGATCATAATAGGTCCGCAGGATCAGCATATCGAAACCGGTCAGAACCGTATGCACGTTGTCATCGTTAAAGACACTGTCGGGCAACCGGTAAAGATCATTCAGCGGGCCAAGCGCCTGCGCGAGTTCCTCGTGCAGGCAATCGCGCACCTCTTGCGGGCTAACGTCATTGGGCAGGAAAATCGCAAGCTTTTCACGGGTTTGCAGGGCGGTCCAATCGGTCTTGGCCTTGCGGCGCGCACTGCGGTATTCACTGAGTGATCGCACGTTGGGGGCCACGAAACAGGCCGCTTGCGGCAAGATCCGGTGAATATCGGCGCGGCTCACGGCCTCGATGGTAATATTGGCATCACTGCGCGTGGTATAGGAAATGTCGATCCCTGCCTCATTGCGCAGCCGCCCGATCAACTGTTTGAGGTCCGGCCCAAGGGTTGCGGGCGGCTTGCCGGTGACACGCAGGGTGATCGGGGTTTCAAAACGGGTCAGAACCGGCAGTTGACGCCCGCTTTCCATTTGGAACGACAATTCGATGAAATCATTCGCCAGATCGCGGTTGGACCGCATCGGCGTTGCCGGACGGGTTGCGGCGAAGGTCTTCATCGGGGGCAGGGTGCTTTGGGCAAATTGCGCCCGCGTGGGCATATCGGACTGGGCGGCGGGCACACAGGCGCTCAGCAACATCACCAACGGAAGGGCAAAACGCGGGGTCACAGGCGGTGCCCCGCAGCCGCGCAAGAAAACGGCCAAACGGGCCGCAAAAAACGGGAAAAAAACGCGCAGTTGGGTGCTGCGAATGGAACTGTCATTTCTGCCTGCTGCCCTATGCTGAGCCTTTGATGTCAGGTATGTGCCTGATCTTTCCTCCTTGGTAGGGGGCAAATAAGGCAAATCTTGGGCAAATGGGGCAGAAACAAAAACAGGCCCCCGAAGGGGCCTGCAAATCCGGTCTGCGACAGACTGGGCGTTAACGCTGCGCCCGCGCCATAAAGGCCAGCCGTTCAAACAGATGCACGTCCTGTTCGTTTTTGAGCAAGGCCCCGTGCAGCTTGGGCAGGGCGCTTTTGCCGTCCGATTTCAGGTCTTCGGCATCCATATCCTCGGCCAGCAACAGCTTGAGCCAATCCAGCACTTCGGATGTCGATGGTTTTTTCTTCAGGCCCTGCTGATCGCGCACTTCGTAGAACTGGGTCAGGGCCGTGGTTAGCAGGCTTTCCTTGATGCCCGGATGATGCACTTCGACAATTTTCTTGAGGGTCTCGACGTCCGGAAACTGGATGTAGTGAAAGAAACAGCGCCGCAAAAACGCATCGGGCAGCTCTTTTTCATTGTTTGAGGTGATGATCACAATCGGACGGTTGACCGCTTTGATCGTCTCGCCGGTCTCGTAGACAAAGAACTCCATCTTATCGAGTTCCTGCAACAAATCGTTTGGAAATTCGATGTCAGCCTTGTCGATCTCGTCGATCAGCAACACCACTTTTTCGCCCGCCTCGAAGGCCTCCCAAAGCTTGCCCTTACGGATGTAATTCTTGACGTCATGCACACGCTCGTCGCCCAACTGGCTGTCGCGCAGGCGTGATACGGCGTCATATTCATAAAGACCCTGCTGGGCGCGGGTGGTGGATTTGACGTTCCATTCGATCATCCGCAAACCCAAGGCAGAAGAGACCTGCCGCGCCAGTTCGGTTTTGCCGGTGCCCGGCTCACCCTTGACCAAGAGGGGACGCTCAAGCGTCACGGCCGCGTTCACGGCAATCTTGAGGTCATCTGTCGCGACGTAATCGGCGGTGCCCTGAAATTTCATATTGCTTTTCAACCCTCTGTCTTGCGCAAAAACTGCCCATGCCTTTAACCAAAATTCAAAGGGATTGTGTAGTGACAATCGCTGGTTGCTCAGGTAGACGCTGCGGCAGGACGAGATCTCGGGGAGAGAGAGTCTTATATGCCAGGACTAAAAACTGTTGAGGGACATAAGATGAAGCAGGAAGTTTTCCTGCCGGATGATTATTCTCCGGCTGAGGACGAACCGTTCATGAATGACAAGCAGCTTGAGTACTTTCGGCGCAAGCTGCTGACCTGGAAATCGGAGTTGCTGGCGGGTAGCCGCGACACCATCGAAGGGCTTCAGGACGGCACACGTAACATTCCGGATGTGGCAGACCGCGCATCGGAAGAAACCGACCGGGCGCTGGAGTTGCGCACACGGGACCGCGCGCGCAAGCTGGTGGGCAAGATTGACGCCGCATTGCGCCGCATTGACGAAGGTGAGTTTGGCTATTGTTCGGTGACGGGCGATCAAATCTCGCTCAAGCGTCTGGACGCACGGCCCATCGCGACAATGAGCCTTGAAGCACAGGAAAAACACGAACGCCGCGAAAAAGTGCACCGCGACGATTGATACAATTGATCCCTCAATCGGGGTCTGAAATAGCAAACGCCGGGGCTGAAAAGTTCCGGCGTTTTGTTTTTTGGAGAACGAAGTGAAGCACACAAATGCGATTGTGATTGGTGGCGGCATTGGTGGGCTGGCGGCTGCAGCGGCTTTTGCGCGGCGCGGGGTGGCGGTGACGCTCTTGGAACAGGCGCCTCAGATCACCGAAGTGGGCGCAGGTTTGCAGATCAGCCCCAATGGCATGGCGGTTTTGCGGGCTCTCGGGCTTGAACCGGGTCTGCGCCGCCGCGGTGCGGTCAAGGGCCGGGCGGTTGTGCTGCACAATGAGGCCGGTGGCCGGGTGGCGCGTCTGGATCTGACCCGTCTGAAAAAAGGGCAGGATTACATGTTCCTGCACCGCGCCGATCTGGTGGATGTGCTGGCCGAGGCGGCCAAACGGGCCAATGTGACGTTTGAACTGGGCGCACAGGTTGCCTCGATCCGCCCCGGCGAGACCCCGACCGTGCAAATGGTCGATGGCAGCACCCGGCGGGCCGGCACATTGGTGGCCGCAGATGGCATCCATTCCGTGGCGCGGCCTTTGCTGAACGGCGAGGATCAGGCGTTCTTCACAGGGCAGGTGGCGTGGCGTGCCGTTGTGCCGAACCACTGCAATCACCCTGATGAGGCACATGTTCACATGGGCGACGGGCGGCATTTGGTCAGCTACCCGATGCGCGATGGCAGTTTGATCAATCTCGTGGCTGTCGAAGAACGCGACGATTGGGCCGAAGAGGGCTGGCACCATCCCGATGATCCGGCCAACCTGCGCCGTGCTTTTGATGGATTTGCAGGCCGCGTGCCAGAGATGCTGGCGGCGGTCACGGAGGTTAACCTCTGGGGGCTGCACAGACACCCGGTGGCGCAGAAATGGTACGCACAGAACGTTGCGATGTTGGGTGATGCCGCGCATCCCACCCTACCGTTTCTGGCGCAGGGGGCCAATATGGCGCTGGAAGATGCATGGGTGCTGACCGATGCCGCAATCAAGGGCGGCAACTGGATGGCGGCCTATCAAAGCCGCCGCATGGCGCGGGTCAAGAAAGTGATCGAGGCGGCCAACACCAATGCATGGCGCTATCACCTAAAGCCCGGAGCCATGCGCGGCTTGGCTCATCGTGGCCTGCAATTGGGCAGCAAATTGGCCCCGTCACGGATGATCGGGGCCTATGATTGGCTTTATGGCTACGACGTGACCAAAGACGCCTGAATGCGCGGTGGCGGGCCTATTTGGCCCGCTGCAACATCCCGAACAAATCACGCGGATCATCAGGATCTGCCAGCAGATCCAGCGGATGGAACAGGCCGGTTTCCTCGATCTGGTCGCGCACATAGCGCAGCGCCGAAAAATCCTCGATGGCAAAGCCGACACTGTCGAAAAGGGTGATCTGTTTGTCATCGCTGCGGCCCTTGGCCTGGCCCGTCAGAACCTGCCAGATCTCGGTGACGGCGTGATCGGGATCAAGCTGTTGGATCTCGCCCTCAATGCGCGTCTGCTCAGGATATTCCACAAAGATTTCAGACCGGTGCAGGATCGCCGGTGCCAACTCTGTCTTGCCGGGGCAATCGCCGCCGATGGCGTTGATATGCACGCCGCTGCCGATCATGTTGTCCGTCAGGATGGTCGCATATTGCTTGTCCGCGGTGCAGGTTGTGATGATCTGCGCGCCCAGCATCGCCTCTTCGGCGGTGTCGCACGCCACAACCTTGAGGCCGGAACCGGCAAGGTTGGCGGCGCATTTGGCGGTCGCTGCCTTGTCGATGTCGTAAAGGCGGACCTCGTCAATGCCTGCAATCGCTTTCATTGCGAGGCTCTGAAACTCGGATTGGGCGCCATTGCCGATCATCGCCATCACATGCGCACCCTTGGGCGCCAGAAGCCGCGCCACCAGCGCAGATGTGGCCGCCGTGCGCAATGCGGTCAGAATAGTCATTTCGGTCAGCAAAACAGGATACCCCGTCGCCACATCCGCCAAGAGGCCAAAGGCGGTCACGGTCTGCAACCCATCCTTGGTGTTGGATGGATGCCCGTTCACATATTTGAACCCGTAAACATCACCATCCGAAGTTGGCATCAGCTCAATCACACCCTTTTCAGAGTGGCTGGCCACGCGCGGGGTTTTGTCAAACAGCTCCCACCGTTTGAAATCGGATTCGATATAGTCCGAAATGCCGGTCATCATCTGCTCAACACCGATGTGGTGGATCAGTTTCATCATGTGATCGACAGATACGAAAGGCACCAATGCCTTGTCGGAGGGTTCTAGCGTTGTCATGGGTAAACCTCTTGTTTTATTGGCCGCGGCGGGACAGGTGCAGACCGGCGATCATGCACCGCACGGACCCGCCTGCGGTTTCGATTGTTGGAATGGTCAGCGGCACAACCCGTGCCGATGCTTCGATACGTGCAATCTGGTCAGGGGCCAGCGCGGCAAAGGCACGGGCCGATAGGGCAAGGATCAAACCGTCCTTGCCTTCCAGTTCAATTGCGTTTCCTGCGAAGGCGGCGATCTGCGCCTCGCTCAGGGCGATCACATCGCGCCCGGCCTCGGTCAGCCTGTCGGCCACCATGGAACGGCGGTGAGGATCGGTGATCATCTCAAGACCCACCAAAGCCACCCGTGTGCCAATCGCCATCAGGACATTGGTGTGATAGACCGCCGTGCCTTTGGCATCCGCAGCGTCAAAGGCGATCGGCTCAAAGTTGAAGTTGGTGCAAAACCGTTCCAGCAGCACCGGATCGGCCCGTTTGGACCGCGCCACATAGGCCACCCGCCCGATATGATCCAGAACCATCGCGCCGGTGCCTTCCAGCGCCAGATTGTCATGCTCAAGACCCGAATAATCAATGATATCCTGCACCCGGTATTCGGATTTGAGCATCTCGATCACGTCCCAACGCCGCTCGCGGCGGCGGTTGGCCGCATACATCGGATAGACCGCAACATGGCCGCCCGCATGGGTCGAAAACCAGTTGTTCGGAAAAACGCTGTCTGGCGTATCGGTGCCGGTATCGTCAAAGTCATGCACCGTGATGCCGCGCTCGCGCAAGGTTCTGACAACATGGTCAAATTCACCACGGGCCAGCGCGGCCACATCGCCCGCGCTGTCACTTTGATAGGCGTTGTCGCCCCGCGTTTCCGGGTTCGACCGGAAATGGTGCGGGCGGATCATCACCACCGACCTGGGGGCCTGCACAAACATCTCAGAACGCGCGGGTCGGGCGGTCAAACACACGGCGGCCCAGCGCCGATGCGGCCAGATCCACCATCAAGGAGGCGGTGCGCCCGCGTTCGTCCAGAAACGGGTTCAACTCCACCAGATCCAGCGAGGTCATCAAGCCGCTGTCATGCAACATCTCCATCACCAGATGCCCTTCGCGCACCGTTGCGCCGCCCGGCACCGTGGTGCCAACCGCCGGAGCGACGGAGGGATCCAGAAAATCCACATCCAGAGAGACATGCAGCAGCCCGTTGGCGGCGGCAACTTTGTCTAGGAATGCGGCCAGCGGACGGGCAATGCCGCTTTCGTCAATTTCGCGCATGTCGACGTGGACAATCGACGTCTCTTGCAAGGCAGCCCGTTCCGCCGCATCCACAGACCGCAAACCAATGATTGCCACGTTGTCTTGTGGCAATGGCGTGTCTACAGCCGGAAACCCGTCAAAGCCTTCACGCCCCGTCACATAGCCCAAGGGCGTGCCGTGAAGGTTGCCGCTGTCGGTGGTATCAGGCGTGTGAAAATCGCTATGTGCATCAAGCCACAGCACAAATTGCGGACGATCCACAGTTTTGGCATGGCGCATCACGCCCAATACCGTGCCCAGCGCCAGCGCATGATCGCCGCCCATAAAGATCGGCAAGCCGTCTTTCATCGTGGTCTCGGCGGCGTCGGCCAAGGCCTCGGTCCAGGCGATGGTTTCTTCGAGGGCAACCAGTTTGGGATGTTCTTTGGCCACATAGGGGGCAGGGGCCACATTGCCCCGATCGCTGACCTGGTGACCCAGATCGCGCAGCGCCTCGGCCAGACCAGCCGTGCGGTAGGCATCTGGACCCATCAGGCAACCTTTGCGCCGCTTGCCGCTGTCCATCGGGGCGCCGACCAAAATGCAATGCTGTTGTGTCATGGGAAGATCCTCAATCTGTGTTTCTCTATTCATATCTACCAAAAGGATGCATCGACAATTGATCAAACTGGCCGTATTGAGGGGTGATTGTTCAAATTGGAAGGTCAACATGGACGAAATGGATCACCGCCTGATCGCCGCACTGCGGCATGACGCCCGCAGATCATTGTCTGATCTGGCGGCGATTCTGGACCTGTCGCGTGCCACAGTGCGGGCCCGCATGGCCCGGCTCAAGGAACGTGGTGAGATTGTCGGCTTTTCCGTCGTGACGCGGGCCGATGTCATGCATGACCCGGTACGCGGCCTGATGATGATCGAAATCGAAGGGCGCGGGGCCGAACGGATCACCCGTCAGCTGTCCTCTATGCCAGAGTTGCGGGCAGTGCATTCCACCAATGGCCGCTGGGATGTGATCGTCGAGATCGGCACCGAAACGCTCGAGGGGTTCGACGGTGTGCTGTCGCGCATTCGTAAACTTGATGGGGTTGTGGCCAGCGAAACCAGTCTGCTGCTCAAGACCAAAAAGTCCGGCTGAGGGTCACGCCATTCGGGCGGCTTTGACCCAAAGGGCGGTCAGGGCAAAGGCAATCACCGCGTTCCAGCCCGCCATCGACAGACCAAACAGCGACCAAACCACCTCATCGCACATCACCATGCCCAAAGGCGCATCCAGCGACAGCAGGGCCGATCCGTCCATCCCGCCCATGTCCATGCCGCCACCCGTGCAGCTGGATGGGCCGGGCCAAAAGCCCCATTCGACACCGGCATGATAGGCCCCGATCAATCCGGTGCTCAGCGCGGCCAAGGCACCGAGCCAAGCCAGCATGCGCGGGCCGCCAAACAGCAAAACCGCACCAATCAGCGCCGCCGCCGCATGCGGCCAGCGTTGCCACAGGCACATCTTGCAAGGGGCCAACCCGCCAATATGCTGAAACCCGAAAGCGCCCAGAAGCAGGCCGGCGGAACCCAATGTCGCCAGCAAAATCAAACCATTACGTGTCATAGATATCGCACCGCAAAGAAACCGGCCAACAGCAGGGCCACGGCCAGAGTGAACATCAGACCCAGCCGGCGTTCAATGAAATCCCGGATCGGTGCGCCAAACTGCCACAGCAATCCGGCGACAATGAAAAACCGCAGGCCCCGTGCCAGGATCGAGGTCACGATAAAGGTCGCCAGCGGCATTCCGGTCCAACCGGACATGATGGTGATCACTTTGTAGGGGAAGGGGGTCACCCCTGCCGTCAGCACCGCCCAGAACCCCAGATCGTTAAACCTCTCCGAGAATTCCGCCATGGCATCAGCCTTGCCCAAGGAGCTGAGAATCGGCTGGCCCAATGTCTCAAACGCCAAGGCCCCGATCGCGTAACCCAGCAAACCGCCCAGAACAGATGCAAACAGCGCCACCGAGGCAATCAACCATGCCCGCTGCGGCCGCGCGATGATCATCGGGATCATCAGAATATCCGGTGGGATCGGAAAAAACGAGCTTTCCACAAAGGCGACCAGAAACAATGCCCAAAGGGCATTAGGATGCTCTGCAAGGCTCAGGGTCCACTGATAAAGGCGTTTGATCATCGGTTGCGCATCCCTTCGTTGCCTTTGCAACACCACGGCAGACGGGCGCGGTCAAGGGCTGGGCAAAATATCCCAAGAATTACCCTTGCCCGCACCGATGATGCAGGCTAAATCGGCGCTGTGCCCAAGTGGCGGAATGGTAGACGCAGGGGATTCAAAATCCCCCGCCGCGAGGCGTGCCGGTTCGAGTCCGGCCTTGGGTACCACACATCCGCAAAACTCTGATCCAAGGGATCCTTGCCCGGTAGAAAACCGGCCTGAATTTTCTGGTTCGGGTCGCGGCCTGTTTGGGTCATGCCGCTCAGAGCAGACATCGAGCCCTCTCTTCCAAATGGCTGCCTTGCGATTTTGAACTATTCGGCCATCTGCTGATCAACTTCACGTTCTTCGTTGATCATTGCTTGGAGTTGCCTCCTGAACCGCAGTTGACCACCGTCGATTGGCAAATCGATATGCGGTGATGTTTTATTGGCCATACCCTTTTGCACCTCATTCAAGACAGCTCGATCTTCCTCAAAGGCGTGCTGGACATCATCGCTCATCATCTGACTAAGGGCCTCATCCTCGGGTCTGATATTGCGCAATTGGAACCAATAGTAACGCGTCTGCCCCTCGGTTGTCGGCGTCATGAAGTTGTAGCTGTCCATGACAAACGTGTTCTCATGCAACGGACCATCAGGGCCGCCCGTTCCCGCTGGCGTGAACACGGCCCTGATCAAAGCATGAGAGGGATAGCGCACTTCATAGTGTTGCAGCCGGTCGCAATTGCCTTCGAATTCAACGACCTTTTTGTAGAATGGCGCGGGTTCGTGATCCATCATCCAGCGATGCACGATCACCCCGTCGTCGGTTTTTTTGATCCTGAGCGGCGTGTCCTTTGTCGCATCGGTAGCAAAACTGCTTTGGTGCACCCAGGCAACGTGGGTCGGGTCCAGAAGATTGTCACACATCAACAGGTAATTGCAGTCAAGCTCCATCGCTGCGCCACGGTTGATGCCCCAATCGGGACTATCGTAATTCTCAATTTCAAAGATGTCAGACACATCTGCAAGCGCAGGATTGCCCATCCAGATCCACACGAGCCCGTATTTTTCATGCAGCGGATAGGCGTGTACTTTGGCGTTTGATGGAATGCCACTGGCACCGGGTGCCCATACGCATTGGCCGACACAGTTGAAGGTCAGTCCGTGGTAGCCACATTCAACCGTATCACCCTTGATCCGACCTTTGGACAGCGGAAGCTTGCGGTGCGGACATGCATCTTCGAGCGCGACCAAATCTCCAGATTCTGAGCGGAACACGCAGATTTTCTCACCTAGAACCATGATTTGCTGCAACTCACGGGTGATTTCATGATCCCACGCCGCAACGTACCAAGCATTTTTCAAGAACATGTTCAAAAAGACCCGCTGTGTTATGTCGTTTGTTGAAGCTGACACTAGCTGCAACACATCGCGAATGTAAGTACGGGGCCTAAGTCAACATTCGGCGGATTTGATCGGGGTTCCGAATTTGGCGGCTGCCAAACCCTTGGCTATGGCAACATGTGAAACGCACATGCCGGTCGGGACGATCCCGCTTTCCCTGACATCAAGCACCCGGTCTGGTAGCACGGGGCAGTTCGCAACGCGCTGCCCCGTTCCAAAGTCCCCAATGCGCCTTAGCCAAGGCAGAGGGATACCCGTTGATCTGCGCAGGCGGCCACGCGGTGCGCATAGGCCTCACGGTAGGCATCCATCTCAAAAAGCGCCAGCAAGGCCCCCGGATTTGGGTAGGATCCGATAGCAACCAGATCCCAATCCTCTGCCGCACCGATGAAGGATCCCATAAAGGGTGCAACCATCAAGAAACGCCCGCCGACCTGTTCGAGGCCGGGCATGCTTACCGCCCCATAACGTTGAAAGGCCTCCTGTCCGGTGAGGCCGGAGCCTGCCTCTGCATGGCCCGCATCGTATGACGCGGTCTCGCGCATTTTGAAGTGGTTCACCAAGGTCAATGGCTGGTCCTCGGCACATTGGGCAATTGCATCCCAGACGGCTTGATGGGGCACGCTGTCTGCTTCGGTCCCCCATTTTGCAACGATGGCACCGATACGGTCGCGGAGGCTGGGTGTTGTCGTCATAATGTCTTCTCCAGATAGTTCCCGCCGGTAATGACGGTTGCAGGTTAGCTATTGGAAAAGTACGGTTTCACAAGTAGGCATTATTTTTTGGGGTAGTACAGTTTTTTGTACCATTGGAGCAGGATCACATGACCGAAACACCATCACCAATCCCACCCACCGCAGCGGGACTGTGCCAGTTGCCGTGCCCGATGCCAGATATCGTTTCGCTGGTTGGCGGCAAATGGAAGCTGATTATTCTGCAAATACTGGTGTTTGACGGCACCCAAAGGTTTGGAGAACTCAAAAGACGGTTGGAAGGGGTCAGCCAGACCATGCTGACCAATCAGCTCAGAGCGTTGGAGGATGACAAGCTGATCACCCGCAAAGTCTATGCAGAGGTGCCGCCGCGCGTCGAATACAGCGCCACGCCTTTGGCCAAAGACATGGAAGACGTCTTTTTTGCCATGCGGGATTGGTGGAAGAGAAACCATCCGCCCAGCGCCTAGGATCAGGGTCCATTGACCTCGGCACGGCGCTTCACCGCCGACGGATTTGCCAATCCATTTCTCCCGGTGCATTCTTCGCTTTTTTGCAGCCCGAATTTATTGGTCGGGCAATTGCGTTGATAGGAGCCACCATGGGCGATAACAGTTGGTTTACGGAACAATTTGCACTTTGCCGGGAGATTGTGAACAACCCCAAATTTGCCGATCTGATGCGCGATCCGCAAAAGGTGGCATATGTCCTGAACAATTCGGGCAAACTGGCGAAACTGGCAGCCTCCACTATGCGTGAAAAGGCTGATTTCCTTGGCGCGGCCAATATGGAAAAAAGCGGTCAGATGCTAAGCAAGATGGGCGCGGGCGTTGCCAAGGGTGCAGATTATATGAACAACGGTGCCGCCATTCTGGGCATCTATGATGCCTGGATGAACCTTGATCCGGCCTCCATTCGCAAAAACCCAGAGGCATCGGCGAAGCAGTTTGGGCGGCTTTTCAAACATGCCGGTAATCTGTCAAGCACGCTGCCGTTCCCTTTTAACGCCTATGCCGATTTCCTTGGCGGTTTTGAGAACTTTTTTGACGATGTCAGGCAGACGATGGACCCACAAAGCCGCAAAACCCCGCGCGGCAGGATGATGGACGATCTCTTTCCCGAATTGACCAGTTATCGGGATATATGACCTCTGCCAGATCGGTCGCTCTGACGTGAAGTCGGAAGGCGTTGATTGTGGGCAGGCGGCGTTGCATTAGGGGACCGAAGCCGTGATCCACGGTGCCATTGTCGTTCCACCTGATTTTGACCAACTGGACCATACCCGCCCATGATCGCCTATACCGGCCTGTTCCTGTCTGCCCTGATCGCCGCGACGATCCTGCCGATGCAGTCCGAGGCGGTGCTGGTTGGGCTGCTGCTTGGCGGGGGGCATCCGGCATTGACCCTTCTGATCGTGGCGACCGTCGGGAATGTGTTAGGATCGGTGATCAACTGGTATCTGGGGCGTTACTTGCTGCGGTTTCAAGATCGCGCTTGGTTCCCAAGCTCAAAAGCCCGGCTGGCCCGCGCACAAGATTGGTACAGGCGGTATGGGCGTTGGTCGCTCTTGGGCAGTTGGCTGCCGATTGTTGGGGATCCATTGACCGTTGCGGCGGGCCTGATGCGGGAACCGCTTGGGCCGTTTCTTGTTCTTGTGACCATTGCAAAAGGCACGCGGTATCTTGTTCTGGCAGCGCTCACGCTGGCGTGGATCTAACGGGTGCCGGGCCTGTCATCCGCTCAACTCGTAGATTGCAACCTACAGCATAAGGCGCCGGCCGATTATTCCCGCCCTTCGCCAAAGCGGCGTCCGTCAACCCCCCTAAACGCAGGGGTCAACACGCGAAAAACATAGAATCTCCCGCAAAATCCCCGTTTTCAGAACTCAAAATCCGGTGTTTAGTATCGCCATATTTTGATTCAACGAGTGGGCTGTTCCATGGACATAGATTACGCGGCGTTTACGAACGCATTTAACCAATCCTTTGACTCATTTGGCACCATCGGCGCCTACAGCGGCGGCTTTTCTCCGCCGGGGTCCGTGGATGACATTCTCGGCATGAGCGTCGGGCAATATCTGGACCTGCTTGATACGGCGCAAACCGCGCTTGAATCGATCAGCCCCTTTATCTTTCAGCAACTGCTGAACAACCCCAATGTGCAACTGCCACCCGAGGCCCGTGCCTTTATCGAAGCTTGGGCGCAGGGCGACTATTCGGGTATCACCGGCCCGCTGGATCAGGTCCGCGCCGCGATGGCCGATTTCCCCCGCGAGATGTCGCTGCGGGACGCGATTGACAACCTCGATCCCTCGGGCGGGACCACCGACGAGATTGAGCAATTGTTCAACGCCGCCCAAGCCCGCACGGCAGAACTGCTTTGGGGCCAGCAAGACGGCATCTTCAATTCGCCGATCTTTGACATTGATCCCGACACCGGCATCTGGTCGGTCTTCGGCGATCCGGCCAACGGCTATGGCGGCAGCACGTTGGGCGAATTTTATTCGCTTTTGGGTGAGGCCGCAGGCAATGCGATCATGGCCTTTATCGGGTCGAACGACAGTGTGATTGGTGAATTGCTGGGGCAGGGCGCGACCAACGCAACTTTCAACGCAGCCACTGGCGCGGCGGAAACCGCGGCGGCGCAGGCATTTGAGGCGCTGCAAGGCATCGGGACTTTGCTGACCGAACAATCGGCGGGTGACGCGCAACAGGTGCAGGACCAAGCCGCAGGACAAGTGCAGGCCTTGATCACTGCGCTGACCAATGCGCTGCCGGGGATTTCTGCCTCGCTCAACACGCTGGTTCTGGGCTCGCGTAATTCCGATCCAAGCTTTGTGGTCAGTCTGGATGGCAACGTCGAGGGTTCGGAACACGGCGATTGGTTCTATCTGTCCAAGAACGCCGATAGCTTTGATGGCGGATTGGGGACCGATGTTCTGTTCGGTCTTGAGGGCAACGACACCCTGACCGGCGGCGCGGATGAGGATGTCTTGTTCGGCGGGGCAGATGACGACCATCTGACCGGCGGCGCAGCCAATGACGGGATCAATGGTGGTGATGGCCATGACACCGCCGGGTTCGGTGGCGCGATGGGCCGCTATACTTTGCAACTGTCCGCAGATGGCGGGATCGTCATTGAGGACCGTCAGTCTGATGGCGATGGCACCGATACCCTGACAGGCATCGAAACGCTGTCGTTCTCAAGCGGTTGGTCCATCTTTGATCAGGGCGATTTTGATCTGTCGGTTGTGCAGGGCATTACCGGTCTGGATCAGGCGCAGATCGACACTTTTATTGAGCTCTACATCGCTTATTTCAATCGCGCACCGGACGCGCTTGGCCTGTATTTCTGGGGGTCGGCCTTTGCCAATGGTACGTCTTTGGACGAAATGGCGGCGTTGTTCCTGGATCAGGACGAAACCCGCGCCACCTATCCCACAGATGCCACCAATCTGGATTTCGCAACACAGGTCTATTCCAACGTGCTGGGCCGAACGCCGGATCAGGCGGGGCTGGATTTCTGGGTCGGGCAGCTTGATCAGGGCAATGTGACCCGCGGCACCTTTATTCTGCGGGTGCTGGAAGGCGCAAAAAGCGATCCACCGGGCGATGCCACGCAAGAATTCATCGACCTGCAACGTGGTGATCAGGCGTTCTTGGTGGATAAGACCGAGATCGGCACCTATTTCTCGGTGATCAAAGGCATGTCTGATACCGCAGATGCCAGCGCTGCGATGTCCTTGTATTTGCGTGATGATCTTGCGTCCAAACAGGCCGCGGTGGACCGGGTTGATGTCGATTTTGCCGAAGCCGCGGCAGCGGACAGTGGCGAGATGCTGTTGCAATTGGTCGGCGTCGCCGAGAACCCGTTTGATGCGGTTGACGGCCCTTAATCCAAAGGCTTGATCTGAACAATGCGGCACCCCTGGCAATTTGATTGCCGGGGGCGCAGTCTTTTCATGGAACTTTCGTTCTGGATGCGCATGCAGGCTCTGATTTAGCTGTCTTCTGTAATCCGTGCCGCCAATGCTGTCTCTCTCGCAAGGCCCTGTTCCAAGACCTCCAACCTGTCCAGAACTGTCGCCCGGCGCTGGGTCAACTCATCCCGAAGTCGATCAATATCCGCAAGCTTTTGCTTCAGCATCTCGACACCACCCTCGCATGGGCCATCGCCATCGTCGGACAGGCAGGCGCTCATCGCTCTGATCTCTCGAGTGGAGAAACCTGAGGCGATAAAATCACGGACCCGCCCTGCGCGGCGCAGATCGGCAGCGGTGTAGTGGCGGTAGCCGTTGAGGGCGCGGTCCACCGTCATCAGACCTTGCTTTTCATAATGGCGCAGCATGCGCTGCGTGATCTTGAGCCGTTCGGCGGCTTCTTTTGCCTGCATTTCGATCTCCTTGTCGGCTACCTTGACATATGTGGTAGGGTTTCTTGGATGGATCAAGTCGCGATGGGCGGAGAACGTCATCCGCCCATCCCGGTTCTTGACTCTAGGTTCGCAGTGTCCAACCGCCATCAATGGTCAAAATCTGACCGGTGAGCCATTCATTGTCCGAACCGCCCAACCGCAAAATCCATGGCACGATATCGGCGGTCACGCCCCGCCGCCCCAAGGGGATCTGCGCCGCTTCTTGCGCTTCGATCTGCTGCGCCATTTCATCGGGCAGGCCCATCATCCCCGTCAACGCGCCGCTTTTGACCGGACCGGGGGCAATGGCATTGACGCGGATCCCATCTCCGGCAAGCTCGATCGCCCATGATTTGGTCAGATGTTCCAGCGCCGCTTTGGTTGCTGCGTAATGTGCCAGCATCGGCACGGCGTTTCGGGTCACAGCGGTGCTGATGTTAACGATGGCCCCCTTGCTGTCTTTCAAGGCGGCACGGGCTGCGGCGACCAACTGTGACGGCGCAGTGATGTTCACCGCTGCCATTTTGGTGATGATGCCCGCGTCATAGCCCTCCATCGGCTGGGGCTGGCCCGCACCGGAATTGTTTACGACCAGATCAATCCGTCCCCAATGGTCCAGCGCCGCCTCAACGATCTGTTTGCCGCTGTCCGCATCTGCGCTGTCGCCTTGCCAATGCCAGAGCTGCCGCCGGTCACGATGGCAACCTTATCCTGCCAATCTCGTGTCTGTGTCATTTCTCGTTTTCTCCTATCTGAAATGATGTCTCATCCGTTATGAGAAGGCAGCCTTAGCGGTATGACACTAACGTCAGTGTCAAGGGGGGCTTGGGGGCGGCGCTGGTTTTTTCGGCAAGGTCGTGCGCGGGGCGGTGAGCCAGTTAGGCAAAATGATCTGCCAAGTTCGCCCACAACACCTTGAACTAAATGCTCCGCATTTTTTCTTCGATGCGAAGGCCGCTCTCCACCCTCTGTTGAGACTTATTGGGCAGGGTCCGAGGGCTGCAAAATGTCTGCGGGCCCGTTTGGGCCTTCGTCCACATTTGTCGGCCATCTACGGTGCAAAATGTGCCGGATGCATCATTGCTTAGGAGAATCCGCTATGATTAAGATCATTGATTTCAACGCATTGACCGCAGGCATTGCTGTTGAGGACGCCTATGCGGCGCATGGGATCAACATCTCGGCCAAGGGCGGCGCCGGGCAGGCGCGGGTGATTGATACCTCTGATGCCAAGGGGCAGGACGCCGATCTGGCCTCTGACAAACTTGGCGGCGCGTTGATCATCGCTGCGCCAGATGATCCCGATGAAGATGCCGGCAGCGATGCCGCAGGCAGCCTGTTTTTTGATTTTGATGGTCCGGTGCGGATCAAATCCCTGACATTCAAAGACATCGAAGCCGTGCCCGGCGGCGCGACCCGGCTCATCTTTTATGATGACAGCGGTGAGGTGATGGAAAACCATTGGGTTGACCCAACCGAAGATGGCGGTGAACGCCGAGTTGAGCTGTCAGTGCCCGGCACCGCCCGGGTTGAAGTGGTCCTGCCCAAAGGGGGTGCCGTGGATAATCTGGTGTTTGAGGACAAGAACCCATCTTCCAAAAACCACGACCCCATCGCAAAAGACGACAACGCAGAATTGGACGAAGACAACAGCATCGTCCTGCAGGTTTTGGCCAACGACACGGACCCCGACGGCGATCCGCTGATCCTGAGCGCGGCAAGCAGCGAACAGGGCGAGGTGGTCATCAACGAAGACGGGACAGTGACATTTTCCCCGGACGCCGACTTCGCCGGGGATGCGGAGATAAATTACACCATCGAAGATGGACACGGCGGCCAAGGCGATGCCGTCGTTGCGCTGACGGTACATCCGGTCAACGATGCTCCCGTGGCGGAGGACGACACCGCCTCCACACCCTACGGCGCGCCGGTTGTGATTGATCTTCTGGGCAATGACACAGATGTCGATAACGCCCCGGAGACGCTGGCAATTGCGGACCTGATCAGCGACACTGGCAGCATCGAGGACAATGGCGACGGCACAGTCACCTTCACCCCCGAAGAGGGGTTCAGCGGCGATGCGATCATCACCTATGCGGTGGTGGATCCCAGCGGCGCCAAGGACACGGGCGAGGCGGTGGTTACTGTCGGTCAGGGCAATGCTGATCCGGTTGCCGGGGCTGACAGCATCGAAACCCAGGAAGACACCGCAGTGATGATCGACGTGTTGTCCAATGACACCGATCCGGACGACGATCCTCTGACCTTGATCGAAGCAGACAGCCCCGATGGCGGCGTGTCCCTGCAAGACGGGCAGATCCTTTTCACACCGGCGGTGGATTTTCACGGCGATACCACGGTCAGCTACCGCATTTCTGACGGCAAGGGCGGCACCGCAGAAAGCATTGTGAACGTTTCGGTTCTGCCGATGAATGACGCGCCTCTGGCCGAAGACGACAGCGCCGAAACCGACTATGAAACTCCGATCATCGGGCATGAGGTTCTTGTCAATGATACAGACCCGGACGCGGAAGACGCGCTGACTCTCAGCGCCGCCCAAAGTGAGGATGGCCTTGTCGAGATCAACCCCGACAACACGGTCAATTTCACCCCCAATCCCGGCTTCAGCGGCATGGCGACTGTGCTGTACACGGTCAGTGACCGCCCCGCTGATGACCCTGAAGGCGCGTCCGATGAGGGGATGTTCACCATCATGGTGGCCCCTCCGACCGGCAGTGATGGCTTTGTCGATGGCAGCGAAGAAGCTGAACTGATTGATGAAAACTATCTCGATGATCCTGACGGCGATTTGATTGACAGCGCCGATGCGGTTTTGCATGGCAGCGGACCGGATGACGATTTCATCCGCGCCGGTGCGGGCAATGACACCATCTTGGCCGGGGCGGGCGACGATGTGATCGAAGGTGGCGCAGGTGATGATCTGATCACCGACAGCGCAGGCCGAGAAACTGTGACCGGCGGCGAAGGCAATGACGTGATTGACACGGGCCGCGCTGGCACGCCCGCCCCTGATTTGGGCTACCCCGCGGCAGAGACGGACGATCTGAGCTTTGCCCCAGACGATGACCCAGAAGATGACCGCGATGCCGTGGATGGCGGGGCGGGCGATGACCTGATCCGCACCGGCGATGACCGCGACACCATCACTGGCGGCGCAGGGGCCGACACGATCGACGGCGGGATGGACGACGATGTGATCAACGGCGACAGCGAAGCGGACCTGATCATTGGCGGCGAGGGCAGCGACAACATCTTTGGCGGCACCGGCGATGATACGATCTATGCCGGTCTCGATCCGGCGCTTGGGCTGGATCTGCTGAACATCCCCGACGATCCCGAAGATGACGCGCTTTCGACTCCGGATCGAAGCCCGTTCAATGGCCGCGATACGGTCAGCGGCGGCGATGGCAATGACGTGATCTATGGCGCCGATGATGATGATCTGCTGCTGGGGGGGGCGGGCGATGACCTGCTGGACGGGGAAATTGACGACGACCATCTGAGCGGCGGAACTGGCGCGGATACATTGCTGGGCGGTCAATGCGAGGATAGCCTTTTTGGCAATGAAGACAGCGACATACTGGAGGGCGGCGCGGGCAACGACCTGCTTGATGGCGGCGGCGCGGATGACATGTTGTCGGGCGGTGAGGGGGATGATCTGTTGCTTGGCGCGATGGGCGATGACATCCTCAGCGGCGGCGCGGGCAGTGACACGATGTCGGGCGGCGAGGGTATGGATCTCTTCACCGGCGTGACCATCGGCGATGTGATCGACGGCGGCAGTGGGCCTGTCGATTTTGACACGCTAGACCTGCGCGGATCTGCCGTTGAGGGCGGGCGGTTCGAGATCAATTACCTCACCGACGACCAACAATCGGGCGAGGTGCAATATTTCGATGCGGAGGGCGCCGCCACAGGAACCTTGCGCTTTGACGAGATCGAAGCCGTTGTGCCCTGTTTCACCCCCGGCACATTGATCGCAACGCCGAAAGGCCAGCGCCGGGTAGAGATCTTGCAAGTGGGCGACCATGTGATCACTCGCGACAACGGATTGCAGCCCATCCGCTGGGCCGGGCAACGGCGATTGTCGGGTGCAGAGTTGGCACGCAACAGTCATCTTTGGCCCGTGCTGATCCGGCAGGGGGCGTTGGGCAAAGGCATGCCAGAGCAGGATTTGCTGGTCTCGCCCAATCACCGCCTGTTGATTGTCAGCGATCAAAGCGCGCTTTACTTCGAAGAGCGCGAGGTGTTGGTCGCGGCAAAACATCTGACCTCAAGGCCCGGCATCGACGTGGTGCAGGCCAGTGATCTGACTTATGTACATCTGATGTTTGACCAGCACGAGGTGATCCTGTCCGACGGCGCCTGGAGCGAGAGCTTTCAACCGGGTGACAATTCCCTTGCCGGCGTCGCGCAAGATCAACGCAATGAGATCTTTGAACTTTTCCCCGAACTGGCCACCCAAGAAGGCGTCATGGCATACGGCGCGGCGCGGCGGTCGTTGCGCAAACATGAGGCGCACCTTTTGTCACCATAACCGGCCTCACCGGATGTCGCCGCTCAGTCTCGCGCTTTGCGCCAGGCGGCCCAGTCTTCGGGAGTGTCCAAATCCCCGCGGGCGCGGTTGTCCGGCAGCGGGATCAGTGCCACATGCCCTTGGGCGCGTGCCACAACTTCGCGTCCGCCGCTGTCTCCCTTAAGGGTGGCAAAGGCATCAAACAGGGTATTGCGAAAAACGATTGGATGACCGGGCGCGCCTTGCGCTGTTGCGCCGCGCCAGATTTGTGTGTCGCTGGTGAGATCCACGGCGCGGGCCACTTTGCATAGGTCGGAAACCTCCAAATCCGGCAAATCGCCAAGCAGAACCATAACACAGGGGGTGTCTTTGGGCAGGGCGGCGACACTGCGGCGCAGGCTGGCGTTCATTCCGGTATCGGCATCCGGCACCGGCAAACAGGTGACATCCAAACCATCAAGCGCCTCATACCGCGGATGCGGGCGCGGCGGGAGCGCGACAATCACACTGCCAGATGTGGCAACCCGTGCTTTCTGAGCCTGTGCCCGGATCAGCGGCACACCATCCACGTCCTCAAGCAGCTTGTCACGGCCTCGCATGCGGCGGGATTGCCCCGCCGCAAGCAGAATTATGGGGAAGGTAAACCTGTCGATCATCCGGGCAGCTTACGCCCGGACGAACAGGTTGTCAGCCGCGCATCCGCGCCCCCTCGGGATCAAACAGCGGCGTAGTGATCAATTTGGCCGGACGCATCTTGCCCAGAATTTCGATCTCGACCGCCAGGCCTTCTTCGGCGCGTTCTGTTGGCACAAAGCCCATGGCGATGGATTTCTGCGCATGGTGCGAATAGCCGCCCGAGGTGCAGAAACCGACCACAGCGCCGTCCAGCCAGATCGGCTCATAGCCATGCACGTCCGCATCGTCGGCCTCTACTTCAAACGCCATCAATTTGCGGGCAGGGGGCGTGGCCCGTTCTGCCTCGGCAGCGGCGCGGCCAATAAAATCAGTGTTCTTTTTGAAACTGATAAAGCGATCGAGCCCGGTTTCGGCAGCGGTGTAATCGGGTGAAAACTCCGACAGCCAAGAGCCAAAGAACTTGTCCAACCGCAGGGACATCATCGCCCGCATGCCAAAAGGCACCATGCCATGTTGTTGGCCTGCGCCCCATAGCGCATTCCACAGCGCCCGCTGGTCCATCGGATCACAGTAGATCTCAAAGCCCAGATCACCAGTGTAGCTGACCCGTTGAACGATGCAGGCGACCTGACCGATGGTCATTTCCCACACATCCAGAAACTTCATCCCAGAGACATCGGTGCGGGTGCAGGCTTGCAAAACGTCCCGCGCCTTGGGGCCGGCGATCTGAAAGCCATTGCGCCGATCAGAGATCTTTTCGACCTCAACGCCATCCTCAAGATGGCTGAGGAACCAGCGGTGATGATAGGCCTGCGAGCCATAAGAGGCCGTGAGCTGAAACAGGTCTTCTGCCAGACAGGAGATGGTGAAATCCCCGAACAACCGGCCCTTTTCCGACAGCATCGGCGTCAGGGACAAACGGCCCTTTTGCGGCACCCGGCCGGCCATGATCCGGTCCAGCCAAGCCCGTGCTTTTGGCCCTTTGATCAGGAACTTACCAAAGTTCTGCACCTCGTTGATGCCCACTGCGTTGCGCACGCCAGCCACTTCGCGGGCGGTGGCGTCAAAGGCGTCAGACCGGCGGAAGCTGGGCGTTTCATAGGTGGGCTCATCGCCTTGGGCAAAATAGTTTGGCACCTCAAGGCCAAACTGCTGGCCCCAGACCGCGCCCATCTGCGTAAAGATGTCATACATCGGGGTGGTGCGATGCGGCCGCGCGGCGGGCAGTTCTTCATTCGGATAGGCGACAGAGAAGCGTTTTTGGTAGTTCTCGATGACCTTGGGCAGCGTGTAACCCGGCGTGATCCAGTCGCCAAAACGGGCCACGTCCATCGCCATCACGTCGCGCTCTGGCTCGCCTTCGATCATCCATTGCGCCAGCATCAGGCCAACGCCGCCGCCTTGGCTGAACCCGGCCATAACGCCGCAAGCAGACCAATAGTTGCGCATGCCCGGCACCGGACCCACAAGCGGGTTGCCATCCGGGGCAAAGGTGAACGGCCCGTGAATGACGTTTTTGACGCCAGCCTTTTCCAGATCGGGAAAACGTTTGTAGGCAAAGGCGATGCTGTCTTCGATCTTGTCAAAGTCGTCTTGCAGCAGATCCTGACCAAAGTTCCACGAGGTGCCATCAACGGCCCATGGGCGGCAGGTTTGTTCATAAAATCCGATGCATAGCCCT
>Ga0316202_10000594_pt1 | contig 36805 bp, 30 predicted proteins | sample 3monrhotite_MG_FD_204934 | JGI IMG/M metagenome (GOLD analysis project Ga0316202, IMG submission 204934) | Microbial mat bacterial communities from mineral coupon in-situ incubated in ocean water Damariscotta River, Maine, United States -... | ecosystem: Environmental > Aquatic > Marine >...
GCAAAAATGTTTATGGGAGATATAGGGTCAGCCACGCTTGGTTTGTTGGCAGCTGCTTTTAGCCTATGGGGTATCAAGGATGGCCTTTTTGACTGGTGGTTTCCATTACTGGTATTTTCCCCCTTTGTTGTGGATGCAACGGTGACATTAATTCACCGCATCTTAAATAGGGAACGGATTTGGGAGGCACACTGCTCGCATTATTATCAGCGTTTGGTTCAATTAGGTTGGGGGCATAAAAAAACGGTCTTGGCTGAATATGTTTTGATAATGTTGGTAGGTTCATCTGCCCTTCTTCTTAATCTCTTGCAAAACACAGCACTGATTTGTTCGGTGATGTTGGGCTGGGTGGTGTTGTACATTCTGATGGCTCTACAGGTGCATCGTTTGGAGGCAGATAAATGAGTTTGAAATGGGTGTTTCAGCTGACTCCTTTTTTGCTTTGTGTTGGAGCGCTGTTATTTCCATTCTCGGTGGCTGGAAGTAATGTGGCACTGGGTGTTGCATTGGGAGTGGGCATATTGACCGGTCAGTGGTGGCATGGAGCGACTTACTTTTGGCGTGACTACAGGCTGTTAATGTTGGTGTTCGCGCTTTATTTTCTATTGATGATAATCGGATTGATCTGGAGTCAGGATATAGATTGGGGTATGCATGTGTTGGGTCGCCAGTGGCTTTGGCTGTTGATTCCAGTTGTGATAGCGGTGCTCTCTAATGATCAATGGCGTGCGCGTTTTCTTATCGCTCTATCTGCTGGACTCACATTGAATCTGTTTTTCTGTGTGATGCAGATCTTTGGTGTTGTTGAAGTTACGACAGTGGGTTCCAATGCAAATGATGCTACTGGTCATATCGGCCATATCGGGTTTGGTGTGGTGTATGGTTTGTGGGGGGCATGGTTGCTGCATGTTGGTTGGATGTGCATTGGCTGGCAGCGTGTGCTGTTGTGGGGATTAGTATCATGGGGCTATTTGATGGTTTTATTGGCACAGGGAAGAGCAGGTATTCTTGTTGCAACGCTGTTGATGATGGTTGTTGCTGTTTACCATCTTCGCAAGGTTGATGTGGTTCGTTTGATGATTGGCTTGGCACTGTTTGTGGTGCTGATTATTTTCACTATTATGATTGGGCCGAATAAGGATAGATGGCAAATAGCTTGGCATGGTATCACAAGTAATATGTCGACTGGAGTTACCACGAAGTCAGCTAGCACGGGTAGTTCAACAGATCAGCGCCTTTATATGGTTAAGGTCAGTATGGATATTTGGCAACAGAACCCTATGTTAGGTGTTGGTACTGGCGGCCTGCCAGAAGCTGTGAGGAAATGGTCCCAAGATGCAGGTGATGTGCAACAAGTTGTATTTGTGCATCCTCATAATCAGTATCTGTTAGTTCTTGTCCGTTGGGGACCATTGGGCATGGGTTTGCTGATGCTTCTATTCTTTGTCTGGATACGTGAAAGTAGAAACTGGGACTGGAGTAAATCCAGAACCGCGCCATTGATTTGCCTCTCTGCAGTAGCGCTTGCAAGCCATGGTTTGTTTGCACCATCCATGGAGGAGCACTTTTCTGCTCTGTTAGCGGCATTGCTGCTGGGGGTAGGGCTGTCTGATAGAGATGGATTTAAAAAAACAGAAACGTTATGAAATCATTGTTTGTTATCCAGGTAGATGTCTGGGATGGAATGACAATTGGACTACTGCTAGCGTGCTGGCATGGGTGATTTGGAAACTAAATTAAACAAACTCCGTGTCTCGATTGATGCGGTTGATGATGAAATTCTGGAGTTGATCCGCAAGCGTGCGCAGTTGGCTACGCAAGTGGGTGAAGCCAAGCAGAATACCGGCAATGCGCCGTTTTATGTGCCGAGCCGTGAGGCTTCGATTATTCGCAGGCTGTTGTCGCAAAATGATGCGGCAGCGGAATGCTCACATGAAACCAAGATTCCTGATGCGGCTATTCATGGTATTTATCGTGAAATCATTGGAGCCTGTTTGGCACTTGAACATCCGATGACCATTGCTTACCTCGGTCCTGAAGGCACATTCAGTCATACCGCATCAACCCGCCAGTTTGGTGCGACACCAAAATATATGGCCTGTGCTTCATTGGCGATGGTGTTTGATGAAGTGGAGTCAGGTCGTGCAACCTATGGCGTGGTACCGGTAGAGAATGCCTTTGAAGGTGCTGTCACGCCAACGCTGGATCTCTTTGCTGATATGGAACGCAATGTGTTTATATGTGCAGAAGTGCAGCTCTCTATCCATCATCATCTGTTTACCTATGCCGATCATCTCGATGATGTGGAGACCATTATTTCGCATCCGCAGCCGTTGGGGCAATGCCGTAACTGGATTGCATCTCATATGCCCAATGCCCGTCTGATGGAGTCTTCATCGACAATTCGTGCCGCTCAGATTGTTGATGAAGCTAAAAACAATAGTACCGGTGCTCTGGATTGGGAAAAGTGCGCTGTGGTTGGCCCGTACGCCATAGTGGATCATTCAGAACTGCCATTGGTGCAGCGTAATATTGAAGATTTTCATGATAATACCACCCGTTTCTTTGTGATCGGGCAGCACGACTCTCCAGCTTCAGGTGAAGACAAAACATCATTGGTGATGTCGATCAAGGATGAACCGGGCGCACTGCATAAGCTGATCACCTCATTTGCAGAGCGGGGTATTGGTTTAACACGTATTGAATCCCGCCCCTCTAAAAAACAACTGTGGCAATATGTGTTTTTTGCTGATGTGCAAGGTCATCGTGATGATGCCGATGTGGCGGAAGCCATCGTTGAGATCCAGTCCAAATTGGGCTGCTTTATCAAAGTGCTGGGTTCATACCCGGTTTCCAGACCGCTTTAAAAAAGGATAGATAATGACAATTGATTGGATGGCACGGGCTGTTGCCCAAACTGCTGGTCTTTATCCCTATGTGCCGGGTAAACCTGTTGAATTATTGTTGCGTGAAAAAGGGCTCTCACATGCTGTGAAGCTGGCTTCGAATGAGAATCCCTATGGTCCGTCACCAAAAGCGATTGTAGCGATGCAAGCGGCAGCGAGTGAGGTGCACCGTTATCCCGATGGTGATGCCAATGCATTGAAGTTGAAGTTGGCTGAGTTTCATGCTGTTGAGAGAGATCAGGTGCTGATTGGTAATGGTTCCAATGAAGTACTAGAGCTGTTGATTCGCAGTTTTGCTGGTCCTTGTGATGAAGTGATTTATGCCCAGCGTGCCTTCATCGTATATGCTCTGGCAACACAGGCTGCAGGAGCGGTCGGTATTGCCGTGCCGGAATCTGATGGTTTAACACATGATCTTGATGCGATGGCTGCTGCTGTTACGGATAGAACCAAAGTGGTGTGCATTGCTAATCCGAATAACCCAACTGGAACATTGTTAAGCAATGACGCGATTCAGTCATTTCTCGATCAGTTGCCTCGAGATGTCGTGGTGATTGTTGATGAAGCCTATTATGATTTTGTGGCGCATGCGCTGGGTGATTCCGTACATGCATTGAAACATCCCGGTTTGGTGATTAGCCGAACGTTTTCCAAGGCATATGGACTTGCCGGTTGTCGGGTTGGTTATGCCGTGGCTGATGCCGAGCTTGTTGCGGTGGTGAATCGTTTTCGTGAGCCGTTTAATGTGAATTTGCTGGCGCAAGTTGCAGCTGTTGCTGCTCTGGATGATCATAAGTGGGTAAAGGATAGAGTGGCTGAAACGGCAGTTGAGCGTGATGAATTGGAAGCTGCCCTCGATGCTATGGGGCTTTTGGGTGGTCGCTGTTTTGCTAACTTTGTGTTGCTACGTCACAGTGAAAGTGCAGATATTTTGAGACGATTGGAAGATCAGGGCATCATCCCTCGTCCGCTTGCGGGATATGGTATGCCTGAATATTTACGCATATCGGTGGGAAGTGCTGAAGAAAACGCCGCTTTTTTAACGGCGTTAAACCATATTGCAGGAGAGCTTTAAGTCCATGAATCCAATACAGCATATGGTCGTGATTGGCACGGGCCTGATTGGAGGCTCACTTTGTCTGGCTTTGAAAAAAGCAGGCCTCGTTGAACGTGTCACTGGAGTAGGGCGTAGTCGTGCTAATCTGGAGTTGGCCAAAGAATTGGCTATTGTTGATGACTGGACACATGATATTGCTGAAGCAGTTCATGGTGCTGATATGGTGCTGTTGGCTGTGCCAATGACGGCCTATGCGTCGGTGTTCAAAGCGATGGCACCTCACCTCTCAGCAATGGCAGTTATTACGGATGCTGGCAGTACCAAACAGTCTGCAATGGCTGCGGCTCAATCCTTTTTACCTGATAGTTCTCGATTTGTGGCGGGCCATCCGATTGCTGGTACAGAACAGTCCGGAGCAGGCGCGGCTTTTGCCGAGCTGTTTGAAGAGCGTCTGTGTATCCTGACCCCTGATGCCGATACCAGGGCTGATGCTCTGCAACGGGTGCAAGAGATGTGGGAAGCTGCAGGTAGTCGTGTCATGCGTATGGGGTCGGCAGAGCATGATGATTTTTTGGCGGCAGTGAGTCATTTGCCACATCTGGCCGCGTTCGCACTGGTCAATGCAGTGCGTAAACAGGGTAATGAAGAGCATGAGCCTTTTGAGTTTGCGGCAGGAGGATTTCGTGATTTTACGCGTATCGCGTCATCTTCACCGCAGATGTGGCGTGATATTGCCCTCTGTAATCGCGATGCTGTGATTCGCCAAGTGGATGCATTGCAGGATGAATTAAGCAGTTTGAAAGATGCTCTGCAGTCAGATGACGGCGAGCAGTTATTGGAACATTTTACTTCCGCCAAACAGGCACGAGATGCATGGCTGGAAACGTATGGGAAATCATTAATATGAATGTTGGTGGAACACTAATTGCAGGCCCGGCTACAGGGCCATTAAAAGGGGATATTGTCGTACCCGGAGACAAATCGATGTCGCATCGTTCGGTGATGCTGGCATCGTTAGCTGATGGCGTGACAGAAGTGCACGGTTTTTTGCCCGGTGAAGATAATATTTCAACCGCTCAGATGTTTATCGATATGGGCGTTAAGATTGAGTGGCTCAATGATGAGAAGACATCTCTACGCATTCATGGTGTCGGTTTACATGGTCTGAAGGCACCGGTCGGGGTGCTTGATGCCGGTAATGCGGGCACCTGTGTGCGCCTGATGACTGGTGTGTTGGCCGGTCAAGAGTTTGCATCGATGATTACTGGTGATGCTTCTTTATGTAAGCGCCCGATGAAACGGGTGGTAGAGCCAGTACGTAGAATGGGAGCCCAGGTAGATGGTGCTGATGGTGGTAATATGTTGCCGATTACCATTAGCGGTGGGAAGTTAAAGGCTATTCATCATGTCTCTGAAGTGGCTAGTGCGCAGGTGAAATCATGTGTGCTGCTGGCAGGTCTCTATGCTGATGGTGTAACTACAGTGATTGAGCCCAAACCAACCCGGGACCATACTGAACGCATGTTGCCGCTATTCGGTCAGCCGGTTGATGTGGCTGATGATGGCACTATTTCACTTACCCCGCGTGATCAGCTTACCGCTCCTGAGCATGCAGTGCATATTCCTGCGGATCCTTCATCTGCCTGTTTTTTCGCGGTAGCTGCCAGTCTGGTTGAAGGCTCTGATATTACGCTGAAAAGTATAGGTATCAATGCGCGCCGGGATGGTTGGCGCCGTGTAATGCATGGCATGGGTGCTAATGTAACGTTGCTGAATGAGAGCATGGTGGGTAAAGAACCTGTGGCTGATGTGCGTGTAACATCGGGTGGTTTGCATGCTCTGCTTGTTGATCCGAATGACGTGCCGGATGCGATAGATGAGTTTCCGGTGATCTTTGCCGCAGCATCGTTGGCTGATGGCGAATTTATCTTGCAGGATGCTGAAGAGTTGCGGGTCAAAGAGTCAGATCGTATTGCAGTGATGGCGGATGCGCTGTGTGCAGCAGGGGCTGATATTGAAGAGAAGCCTGATGGTGCAGTGATTCAGGGCTTGGCATCTCTGGCTGGTGATGCGGATGTCGATGCGCATGGTGATCACCGTATTGCCATGGCGATGGCGGTTGCAGCGCAACGGGCACAAGGTGAAATTCGTATCCATAATGCAGCAGCCATTGCGACCAGTTTTCCAAACTTTGTATCTTTGGCACAGAGTATTGGTATGAATGTACGCTGGGCTGATGAGGGAGCATCGAAAGGTGAGTAACTGGACCTCTGTTGAGGGATTAACTATTGCGATTGATGGGCCATCAGGCTCGGGCAAGGGTACGGTAGCGAAAATGTTGGCTGATGAACTTGCTTTGCCGGTACTCGATACTGGCCTGCTATATCGTCTGACAGGTTCAGTGGCATTGCAACGTGATGTGTCATTGGATTGCGAGTCTGATGTAGCTGCTCTGGTGGATGATTTGCTGGCAGACATTGATTGGGCCGTGGAAGGTATATATTTTGCAGGTAAAAATGTAACTGCTCAGCTGCGTAGTGAGCAGGTGGGTGCTGCGGCATCTCAGGTTGCAGCGATGCTTTCAGTGCGTGAAAAGCTATTGGGTTTGCAACATTTGCTGGCTGAAAAAGGCTGTATTATGGATGGTCGTGATATTGGAACAGTTGTATTGCCCAACGCGCCTGCCAAGTTCTTTTTGACCGCTTCAGTACGTGAGCGTGCGCGCCGCCGTTGGGCTCAGCTCAAAGATGATAGCGATAGTAGCCTTGAAGGCGTATTGGCTGAATTGAAAGTACGTGACCAACGCGACGCTGAGCGTCAGCATGCGCCACTGAAACAGGCTGATGATGCGATTGCCATCGATTCAACGACCTTGCGTGTTGATGAAGTGATAGATCGCATGCTTGGTGTGTTGGAACGTAGAAAACTGATTGCAAGATCAGTGGCGTAATAGAGCAATAGAAAACGAGATAAAAAACAGACAACACTTGAATAACAATTCTTGATGAATTGAGTAACCGGGATGGTACAACATGAGCGAAACCAACAGCTTGGAAAACACACAGGAAGACCAGACAGCTGCAGCTACACAAGACGTTGAGCTGAAACAGAGCGTCGAACTAAAACAGGATGCTGAAGTGACAGAGAAAAGCATCGAGATAGAAGACGCAGTGTCACCAGCAGTTGAGGCTGAAGAAGAGTCATTCAAACTGATGTTTGAAGCTTCCTTGAAAGAGCGGCCAATTCTTAAACGTGGCGAAATGATCACGGGCATGGTGGTGAATGTAACAGCAGATGTTGTAACCATAGATGTGGGTGCCAAGGATGAGGGTACGATTCCGGTTGCTGAATTTGCTCAGGCTGGCATGGAGCTACCTGTTGTTGGAAATGAAATTGATGCATTAGTCCAGTCTGCTGGTGGCAGTGGTGGCGTGCAGTTATCTGTATTGGAAGTTAAACAGCGTGAAGCCTGGACAGCAGTTGCTGCAGCCGCTGAAAGTGGTGAAGCGATTGATGCAGTTGTAACTGCGGCAGTGAAAGGTGGTTATCGTGTCAGCTTGTCTGGTTTGAATGCATTTATGCCACGTTCAGAAGCTGATACAGATATGCACATTAACGCTGAAGATCTGGTTGGGAAAGCGTGTAAGGTAGCTGTGCTGGAAGCACGTCGTAAACCTGAAAATGTTGTTGTTTCTCGTAAGAAACCAATGTCTGCTGAGCGTGATGCACAACGTGCTGTTTTCTTCGAAGGTAAAGCCACTGGTGATAAACTTACAGGTGTCGTCAAACGCATGGCTGATTTTGGTGCTTTTGTTGATCTCGGTGGCGTAGATGCACTGCTGCATGTGTCGGATATTTCATGGCGACGCATCAAACATCCATCGGAAATGTTAACTGTTGGCCAGAGTGTGACAGTTGAGATTGTGAAATTAAATGCAGAAACAGGAAAAGTGTCTGTGTCAATGAAAGCGCTGCAATCAGACCCATGGGGTAATGTAGCTGCAAATTATGAAACAGGCATGCGTTTAACAGGTACGGTACGTCGTTTGCTGGACTTCGGTGCAGTCATTGAAATTGAACCTGGCATTGAAGGCATGATCCATCGCTCTGAACTAAGCTGGATCAAGCATGATGTGAAACCAGCAAGCGTGTTAGCAGAAGGTGATGTGGTTGATGTCTCTGTGCTGGAAGTGGATGCTGATGCCCGCCGTATCCGTTTGAGTCTGAAAGCTGTGAGTGAAAATCCTTGGCAGTCCTGGTTGGCTGATCATCCGATCGGTTCACATGTGACTGGTAAAATTAAAAATGTTACTGATTTTGGTTTCTTTGTTCCCGTTGCTGGTGGTATGGACGGTTTGGTTCATTTGGAAAACCTGTCATGGGATCAAAAAGGCACGGAAGTGTTGCCGGAATACAGCAAGGGTCAGGAAATTGAAGCCATCGTTTTGGGTGTTGATGTTGCGCAACAGCGCATCTCTCTTGGTATTAAACAGCTTTCCGGTGATCCGTTTGAACTGTTTATGTCGGGCGTTAAGCGTGGTGACAGTGTGAATGGTAAAGTCTCTGAACTGAATCAGGGTGGTGCCGTGGTTGAAGTGGCTGAAGGTGTGCATGCGTTTCTTGCTCGCCGTGAAGTACCGCGTGATGATGCTGACCTGAAAGTCGGTGATGAAGTAGAGGCGAAAATCATTGAAGTGAATCGCAAACGCAGGCAGGTAAGCTTGTCTATTAGTCAGCAGTTGCGTGATGAAGAGCGTGATGCAGTACGAAATTATTCACAACAGACAGCTGCAAATTCAACACCGTCAGCCTTGGCGTTGGAACTGCAGCGTAAGTTTTTGGATAAACAGCTGTAATAAGCTGATATTAAAAGAGACTGAGTAAAATTCATGGTGGGGGATTCATCTCCCCCGCCATGAATTTACCTTGTCTCGAATTGGCCCGTCTTTTGCGTAGGGCTTGTGGATTGGCAAGGATTATCTATGCTTGCCATGCTTGGAGAGTGTAATGACTAAGTCTGAATTGGTTGAAATGATTACTGAAAAGCAAGAAGGCATTACCCGCCGCGAAGCTGAAGTAGTGGTGAACACAATTTTCTCTGTGATCGGTGATGCTCTGGCAACAGGTGATCATGTCGAGTTGCGTGGTTTTGGTAGTTTTACCACAAAACAGCGCAATGCACGTTTAGGTAGAAATCCTAAGACAGGTGATTCGGTCATGGTTCCTGCTAAAGTTGTTCCACACTTTAAGCCGGGTAAAGAGTTGCGTGAGCGCGTGGATAGCCCCGCTGAATAACAACCTTATGCAAGGTCTTAACTCGGTGAACTGGATTAACGTCCTGTTGGTCATAGTCTTGACCTCGTTTGCCACCATGTTTGCGATGGCAAATCTATTGCCGGTACAGGTACACTTTCTTGGTGTTAGCAGTGCTGAAGTTCCAATCTATGTGCCTGTGTTTAGCGCATTTATGCTTGGTTTTTTTGGTGGTGTGTTGGCTTTGACATTCTCCAGACGTAAACACAAACAAGAGATTTCCTGGCTGAAAGCTGAGCATGAACGGCTGCAACGGGAAGTGGATAATCTCAGAAATATTCCCTTGCAAGACGACGTATGAATACACTGTTGCTGGCAATTACAGCCCTTGCACTGGTGGTATTGGTCGCGCTGGTATTGCGACCGATTCAGGAAGAAGCTGAACCCAAACAGGAAGAAGATGAGCGTATTTCACCACTCTTGCGTGGTATAAATTACCTGCTATCAGACGAACCTGATCGTGCACTACAAGAGATGGTGCAGGTAGCGCGTTTACGATCAGAGGCCGCTGATGTCTATATGGCACTCGGTGAGATGTTTCGCTCGCGCGGTGAAATTGGTCGTGCGGTTCGTATTCATCAGAATCTGTTAGCGCGTCCTGATTTGTCTCAGGATATTCATCTGCAGGCACACGTGGCCCTGGCCATTGACTTTCAAACCGGTGGTTTGCTTGATCGGGCTCTTGTACAGTATCAGAAAGCCTTAAATATCCAGTCTGATCATGCTGGTGCTTTAGAGGCAAGCCTGAGAATTCGTGAGCAGAGTAGAGAGTGGTTGCTGGCCGAGGATCTGTTATCCCGACTGGAGCGTGTACGGAATGTGTCGTATGGCTCTCATCGTGCTTACCTGTTTGCCGAAGTGGCGCGGCAGCGCTTTGAACAGCGTGATTTGGAAGCGGCACAGGCGGATGCAGCCAGAGCTCTTGAGCTTGATGTTGCATGCGCGCCAGCACGTATTGTTGAAATTGATCTTGCTCTGCAGCAACAGGATCTTGATGCTGCTGAAGCAGGTGTTCGAGCCCTCTGGAAACAGGCGCGTGAGCACTTTCCACTGGTGATTCCATCGTTGTTACAGCATGAAACATTTTATCAGAACCGCGGAATGAATCTTTTGCGTGAGTTGTGGTTGGATGGACAAGATGCGGAGTTAATTCTTGCCTGGATCGAAGCGCTGGCCCGAATACGCGGCATGGATGAAGCACAACAGCTGTGTAGTGAACTGTCATTTTCCCCACACTCCTTGCGCCAATCTTTACGTTTGAATGCAACGCTGGGAGAAGAGTCCGATGTACATACCGGTTTTGCACGCCAATGGCGCAAAACAGCCAAAAACTATGCTTGTGAACAGTGTGGTGTCGAAGTGGTTGAAGTGCGATGGCAGTGCCCGCAATGTCATTCATGGGGTACGTTGCACCCTAAAGCTGAGGAGAAAGTGTGATGTCAGATGATGTTATGATTGGGGTGCCAAATAAGGGTGATGCTATGCTGAACCGTTTGATGGTGGCACTTGATGTGAATGGCCGTGATGCGGCACTGCAAATGCGAGACAGACTGGGTGATTCAGTTGGTTGGTTGAAGGTGGGGCTGCGTCTGTTTGTTGCAGAAGGACCTGTTTTGGTGCGTGAGCTGAATCAGTCGCATCGTCTGTTTCTTGATCTGAAATTTCATGATATTCCCAATACAGTGGCGCAGGCGGTTGAAAGTGCCGGTGGATTGGGCGTGAATATGATTAATGTGCATGCTGGAGGTGGTTCTGAAATGCTGAACTCCGCAGCTCAGGCGGCGGCGGCATTTCCGGATATGAGTCTGATTGCGGTAACAGTATTGACCAGTGATCCGATGCCGAAAGAGCAGGCTAAAATGGTGGCACTAGAACGTGCGAAAATGGCGCAGGATGCAGGCTTGAACGGTGTGGTTTGCAGTGTATTTGAAGCCGCTGCGATTAAAGCGGCTTGCGGCAGTGAATTTATCACCGTGACCCCCGGTATCCGTTGGGGTGGGCAGGATGTGCAGGATCAAAAACGTGTTGCTGATCCCGCTTCTGCTATTGCTGGAGGCTCTGATTTTTTAGTGGTTGGTCGTCCCATTCTGCATGCAGTCGATCCACGTCAGGCTGCTCTTGAAGCGTTGTCCCTGATGCGTTCAGCGTAATCACTTCACAATAAGGCAGGCAAGATGACTGAACATGCATATGAAACATCACTGGCCTCTTATGCCTGTAGAACGTGCCACTCGCGCGGGCGTGTGCATGATGAACCTGAATCCCCATATCGTAATCCTTATCAGCGTGATCGTGATCGTATTATTCATTCCACTGCTTTTCGGCGCCTTGAATATAAAACACAGGTGTTTGTTAACCATGAAGGGGATCATTACCGTACCCGTTTAACACACTCCATTGAAGTGGCTCAGATTGCCCGTTCAATCTGCCGATCCATGCGTTTGCATGAAGATTTGGCTGAGGCTGTGGCGTTGGCGCATGATTTGGGCCACACACCATTCGGGCATTCCGGTCAGGATGCGTTGAATGCCGTGATGCAGCCTTATGGTGGTTTTGAACATAATCGTCAGTCATTGCGCATTGTAGAGGGGTTGGAGCATAAATATGCCGCTTTCACGGGGCTGAATCTGAGTTACGAGACACGCGAAGGTATTGTGAAACATCACTCCACCTATGATACACCAGAAAACAGTGATTTGAGCCATTTTAACCTGCATGAGCAGCCGGCTCTGGAAGCTCAAATTGGTAATCTGGCGGATGAAATTGCTTATAATAATCACGATATTGATGATGGATATCGCGCTGGTATGTTATCCATTGAAGAGTTGAAGGGATTGGAACTGTTTGGCCGTTTTTATGAGCAGGCCGAGGCTGAGTTTCCAGATGCGATTGAACGCCTTAAGGTCAACGAAACAGTTCGCATGATGATAAATTTTTTGATTGGTGATGTGGTTGAAGAAACGACCAAACGTATTGAAACACAGGGTATCAACAGTTTTGCCGATGTGCGTTCTGCAGGTTCCACACTAGTTGGTTTCTCCAGGCCGGTTCGCCGCATCAATGGAGAGATGAAGAAATTCCTCTATAAAAACATGTATCGCCATTACCGTGTTGCGCGCATGGCCAATAAAGCTGAGCGGGTATTATGTGAGATTTTTGATGTCTATATTCAGAATCCATCTATGTTACCAGAAAATCAGCAGCATGAGATGATCGAAGCAAAATCTGTAAACGGACTGACTAAGAATCGTCAGGCCAGGATTATTGCCGATTATATAGCCGGTATGACGGATCGATACGCATTGGAAGAACACGAACGCCTGTTCAATGTGCATGCCAGGGCATAGTCAATAAGCGCTCAGGGTAAGCTTTGCATGCATGTCTCTTCTGATGTTCCCATGAACAAGCAAGCCACCGTTGTTTTGATTCACGGTCTGTTTGGTTTTCGTAAACTGTTATGGGTTGAATATTTTCAGGGCATACCGGCGCTTTATGAAAGCATGGGCTTGCGCGTGATTGTGCCCCGGTTGCCTTGTGTCGGTAGTTTGGAGCAACGCGCCAAAGCATTGGCGTTTCAGCTTGAAGAAGAAGTAGGGCCGTTGCATTTGGTGGGGCACTCAATGGGCGGACTTGATGCACGCTATTTTATCAATCATTTGAATGGCGCAAAAAAAGTAGCAACGCTTACCACGCTGGTAACGCCGCATCGGGGCTCATCAGCAGCTGATTATGTGTGTAATCGCAGCTCGCCCTTTAAATTGTTGCCAGGTGTGCGATCTCTGACCAGAGAGAGCGTGCAAAGATTCAATGCGCACACAGCTGATTTGCCGAATATTGTGTACAGAAGTTATAGTGCTATGCGCGCGCTTGATGAACAGCCCTGGATCGTGCAGCGCTATGCCCGCTATATCCAAAGCCAGGAGGGTGATAATGATTCACAAGTCGCCATTGCATCGGCTCTTTGGGGGGAGCATCTTAAGACGCTCCCCTGCGATCACTTTGAGATCATTTTTAAGGATCTGTGGATGAATCCATTTCGATCCCGTAAAACATACAATCCAATGCACGTTTACAGTGAGATCGGTGCATGGATATTGCATTTTGAGGCTGCGAAACAGTAGTTCATTCTTTCTGAGCCCAGACTGTCTGAATTTACTCTCTTACTAAATCGGGACTGATAGATTAAACTCGCACTATATTTACATGCATTGGTGTTTATTTGGTGTGTGTTGCTTCTAAAGTTCTCTTTGAATAAGCCGATAAATAGTTAGTTAGAGTTAATTTGATGGTTGGGGTATAGAGATCATGAGCAGGAAGGAAAATTATTTTTATGGTCATTGTGTCCTCCGCTTAACTGCTATTATTCTGATCGCGGAAATTACGATCATGATGGTCTTTGAGATGACCGGGTTGCTGGGGGTGTTCCCTCCATTCATTGAAGCCTTGCTGGATGGTTTTCTGTTGATCCTGATATCCATCTACCCGCTTTATCGTATTGTATATCTGCCAATTGTACACCGCTTTAAAAAAGATCAGCAGCAGATCGAGATGCTTGCCGAGGCATTGCAGGGGGCCGGGGAGAGTGTGGTTATTACCCGACCTGGTGGCGAGATTATTTATGTGAATCAGGCATTTTCTGATGTTACAGGCTATGCATATGATGAGGCGATAGGGAATAATCCGAGTTTTCTACAGTCAGGTAAACAGGATGCGCAGTTTTACAGACGCATGTGGACATCGATCAATAATAAAGGACAGTGGAAAGGTGAGCTGTGGAACAAACGTAAAAATGGTGAATTTTATCCTGAGGCTCTCGATATAAGGTCCATTCCTGCGGATGATGGAAGTATAAAGTTTCTGGTTGGCGTATTTTCAGATCTGACTGAGCAAAAGCGGATAGAAAACGCGCTGCTGCAAACCCAGAAACTTGAGGCCGTTGGTACATTAGTGGGTGGTGTGGCCCACAATTTTAATAATCTGTTGGCTGCTGTATCCGGCAAGGCTTATGTTGCCCAGGTGAAATCTCTGAAATATGGTGCGCCTGCTGCGGTGATGGCAGACCTTGAAGATATCCAGACACTCTCGTTTGATGCATCACATCTGGTCAAGCAGCTACTCGCCTATGCGCGTGAATCTCAGCATGATAAAGAGTATATATGGATGGCACCACTAGTGATGGATGCAGTTACCACTGCTCAAATAGGGATTCCTGGGGATGTGCAGGTTGATTTTGATATATCCAATGAACCGATGACCATATTTGTAGATATAGTTCATGTTAAACAGGCGATTATTAATCTGATTAATAATGCCCGCGATGCGGTAAGTGAGAGTGAAACTAAGATTATCAATATTCGTCTTTATCCAGGTGGCCCTGAAGCGTGCGATGATCTTGGATCCTGCCATATGGACTGTAAGAATAGTGCCTGTCTGGAGATTAGTGATACAGGTACCGGCATCAATTCAGGCGATCTGGATAAAGTATTTGAACCGTTTTTCACTACCAAAGAGGCGGATAAAGGAACCGGACTGGGTTTATCTACTGCGTATGGCATTATAGGTTCTCATCATGGCTCTATTCATGTTACCAGTACCTTTTCAAAAGGGTCGACATTTAAAGTGTGTCTGCCATTGACCAAACAGGAAAAAACAGTGCAGGAATTAGGAGCGGATGTTGCGAAAATAGGTGGTAAGGCCACGATCCTTGTTGCGGATGATGCGCTTGAGGTATGCCAGACTGTCGCATCGGTGCTGGAAAGTTTCGGCCACACTGTGATTCAGGCGAGTGATGGCATTGATGCACTTGAAAAATTCCATGCGCATCAACATGAGATATCGCTGGTGATCAGTGATATTGTCATGCCGGGTATGGATGGTGTGGACAGCGTCTTAGAGATGAGGAAAAGTTCCCCTGAACTACCGGTTATTTTTATGACCGGTTATGATGCTCCGAAAGAGAAAACCATCAAAATTGTCGATGATGAGACAACGATGTTGATTAACAAACCGTTTAAATCAATCGATTTAAGTAATCTGGCCAGTAAACTCATTAATAAGTCCGAATAACATACATGCTGGCTTGATCATCATGGTATTGGCCATTCCATAGGTGCATATGTCATCCAATATGCTGATCCCATGGGTTTATCGAGTAGATAACAAACCTCTTTTTTCAATAAACTCCTGAGGATCCAAAACTCTACTGTAATAGTAAAATTTCCCGTATGGCGTTGATGCATTGCGTACACTTTTGATTGCATCTGATTAGAGAGATGTAAGGCAGGACTTCGCTTGATTGTGTGTAGGGCTTGTTTTTACTATTGATTTAAAAGGGCAGAGCGTGAAGCTTTAAGCGCGTTCCATGTATTCGCCGGTTTCTGTATTTACTTTCACCTTTGTACCTGCTTCCAGATAGGGTGGAACCTGAATGGATGCGCCAGTTTCCAGCGTGCCCGGTTTATATGAACCTGTTGCGGTTTGGCCTTTGATAGATGCATCACACTCAACAACTACCAGTGCGACAACCATGGGTAATTTTACATTTAGCGGGCGCTCTTCATGGAATTCAACCGTTACCATGGTTTCTGGAAGCATGTAAGGCAGTGCGTTTTCCAGCATCTCTTCAGGTAGCGTGATTTGATCATATGTTTCAGTATCCATGAAATGATAATCTTCACCATCAGAGTAGAGGTATTGCATTTCACGCTGGCTGAGGATCACACGCTCAACTTTTTCTGTAGAGTTAAAGCGTTTGTTGGTTTTAGTGCCGGCTTCAATATTGCGCATTTCAAGCTGCATGCAGGCAACACCTTTACCCGGTGTAACATGCTGGGTTTTCATGATGCGCCATAGGGCATTGTTCCACTCTAAAATGTTTCCAACACGAACAGCAGTGACATTGATAACCATATGAATCTCCAGAAAAGCATGAATAAGATGTGCAGCGGTCGCGAACATAGCCATTTGATGCATTTCCAGCAAGAATTGGCGCATGTTTATCAATTCAAACTTTTTACCGACCTCTCTATGAGCCGTTTACCTATTCTACAGGGAAGCATGGATGCTTTTGTTCAAAAGCTCTCAGCAGATCGTGAGGCAGACTCTCAGACGTTGATCCATACCGAACAGTGTTTTGAGGCGCTGGCTCAGTATTTGATCCATTTTTCTGATCTTTTTAAAGACCAGGATTTCTCTGATAGCGAGGAGTATGCTGAATGGGAGCAGGGTCTTGAAGAGCATATGAGCAAGCTACTTGATGGTGATGTAGAGCCAGCCTGCGATTTAGGTCAGTTGGAGCTAGGCAAGCTGGATCCGGAACATTTGCGTGATTTCCTTGGTTGGTTTGTGTTGCGGGAGACCAGTGATGCGGATGTGTTGCATGCCTATGCAAACGTATTGATAGGTTGGATTGAGTTTATGCATGCTCGTGATTGGTTGAATCAGAGTGAATATCTTGGCTTTAGTGAAATTCTTGCTGATGTTGGGCCGGCTTCAGAACGAACCGCACGTGTATCGCAAGTACTGTTCCACTTTGTGCGATCTGGCACAGGCGTGTCTCCGCGATTGCGAGCACAACGATTTTCCCGTTTTGTAGAGGGGCATGCGCGAGCATCAGTGATTGAAAAAGGGGCATTGCACTTTAATTTCGAGAATCAGGGTGAAGCGATTGGTCCTGTAATGCTGCCACAGGTGGTGCTTAATTTGATTGAAGTGGGTGATGTCTTCGATATTGAGCTGGGTTTAAGAGGTGATAGCTGGGTGATGGTTGATGTTGGTCCGGTCTATCCGCAATGTGTATATGTGGAAGTGGAAGAGTATCAGGGTTTAGATAAACTCAGCTAGGTATTACTGGATGATTTTGAGGTGATAAAAAAAGGCAGGGGATGAACCCTGCCTTTTTAAACTGTTCATGTTGTAAGCTTAGTCTAGATGTTCGTCGATAAACTCGGAAAGTTTGGCCTTGTTGACAGCGCCAACTTTAGTCCCTTGTACATTACCATCGTTAAACAGCATCAGAGTAGGGATGCCTCGCACGCCATATTTACCCGGAGTATTTGGATTATCATCGATGTTGATTTTGGCAATAGTGACTTTGCCTTGCTTCTCGCCTGCTACTTCGTCCAGAATTGGCGCGATTTGTTTGCAAGGGCCGCACCAAGGAGCCCAAAAATCAACAACAACAGGACCGGAAGCTTTTAATACATCAGCATCAAAGCTTTCGTCGCTAACATGAATAATTAAATCTGAAGACATATGTTTTCCTCGTTTGTTGGTTGGAATAGTTCGATACGTTAGTTCGAGGGGAGAAAAGCGTCAACTATGTCAAAAGAAAATAGATTAACAGATATCATTCGTCAGCGTATGGATAGCGCTGATGGAGCACTTCCTTTTGAGCAGTTTATGCAGGCGGCGCTGTATGAACCGGGTCTGGGTTATTATGATACCAAGACCGTGTTTGGAGAGAAGGGAGACTTTGTTACAGCATCTGAGCTAGGGCCATGGTTGTCATTAGCGATGGCAGACCTTGTGTTTGATGCTTGGCAGCAGATGGGTGAGCCGAAGCAGTGGACTCTGATTGAACAGGGCTCCGGTTCTGGTCAGCAGATGGCCGCATTGCTGGATATTCTGTCGCAATTTTCAATGGACCAGGCTGGAACTGTCATTTCAGTCGAGCATTGTAGCCAGCTAAGAGAACGGCAGTCTCAACTATTCACCGAGCGTGATCTGGATGTGCGGCTGGTTGCATCTCTGGATGAGATCGAAGCTGCTGAATATGTGATCTATTATAGTAATGAGTTGCCGGATGCTTTTCCTGTCTCGTGTTTTCATTATAAAGATGGTGGTTTTTTTGAGCGCTCTGTTGCTATGCAAGGGGATGAGTTTTGTTGGTCTGATGCGGATGAACCTATGCAGCAAGCACCTGATATTTCCCCTGCATTGATGAAGAACTGGCCTGATAGTTACAAGAGCGAGTGGAATCCAGCCTTGGCGGGATGGCAGAAACAGCTATCCAGTGTTATAAAAAGCGGATTTATATTTACTGTGGATTACGGTTATTCGCATCAGGAATATTATAGAGAGGCACGCGTTGAAGGCACATTGTTGGCGCATATTGGTCAAACAGCGACTGAAGAGGTGCTTACGCAGCCCGGTAGTCGTGATATTACTGCCCATGTTGATTTTAGTGCGCTGGTTAAAGCTGGACGTGATTGTGATTTAACGGCCCTGTTATGGATGTCGCAAGGCGGCTGGCTGGCGCAATCGCCCTCGGTGCAATCGCTGATTCAATCCCTGGCAGCACAAAATGATGCGGTGAGTATGCATCTGCTGGCCCATGCCAAACGCATGTTGATGCCGTTCGGTATGGGGGAGGTATTTAAACTATTGGTGCAGTCGAAAGGCATTGAAGCGAAAAAGCCGGGCTATCTCAATCAGTTTGATCATCTGGACGCGCTTTGATGGCGCTGTTTGGTGTGGGTGAGTAGGTTGAAGTTGGACAAACGGTGAAAATGGAATCGAAAGGGAAACGTGGTGATTATTTATTATATGAAGTGTTGGGGCTGAAGAGCACATGAGCAGTGAAGAAAGATGTGTAGGGACGGCTGAAAAGCTGTTGCCCGGCGGTGAAACACTGGTGCGGGTGGATGGTCTGTCGGTGCTGGTGAATGATGCGGTGCCCGGAGATCTGTTGCAGCTCAACATGCAGGGTAAGCGTCGTGGTGTATTACGGGCGGATATTGAGTCTGTGATTGAAGCATCAGGTCAGCGGGTAGAGTCGGCTTGTTCTGTTGCTGGTTCCTGTGGTGGTTGTGCGCTGCAGTTTATCTCCAGAGAGCAGCAGGCGGCAGAGAAATCGAGCTGGGTTCGTGATGCATTCAGCCGTGTGGTGGATGAAGATACGGCATGGATACCTGTTGATGCGATTGAACAGTATTATCGCAGGCGGGTGCGCTGGTTTGTTGCTCAGGATGAACAGGGCTGTTTTCTTGGGTTTTATGCTCCGGCCACGCATCAGGCGGTACGTCATCAGAGCTGTATGGTGGTGACTGCTGAATTGAATGCGATGCGTCTATTGATTGAGCAGCAGTTTGATCTGGATGGTATTGCCAGTGTACAGGCTGTTCAGCTTGATGATGGTATGCATGTTGTTTTAGAGGCTGATCATCGTCCTGAGGTGGCCTCGGTGGATTGTCTTGATGGACTACCCTTACAATGGTGGTGGCGTGATGAGAATCATATTACCCGGCCATTGCAAAAGCCGGTGCACTATTTTCATGATGTTCTTCCTGCTGCCAGTCACTCGGTTCATCTGAGAGTAGGGCCTGATGATTTTGTGCAGGGGCAGCGCGAGGGGAATCAAGCGTTGATTCGTCAGATTCAGGAGTGGGCCGGGCCTGTGCAGAGGATCGCAGACCTGTTTTGTGGTATCGGGAATTTGTCGCTGCCATTGGCTGCTGCGACGGGTGCTGAGGTGTTTGGTGCTGAGCTCAATGCAGCCAGTGTGCGTGCCGCTTTAATCAATGCCAAATCTTTAGATGTAAAGTCTCAATTTGTGGTGGCGAATCTGTTTGAAATATTTGATCATGAACCTTACATTGGTGCGGATGTGTTGATCCTTGACCCGCCGCGTCGCGGTGCAAAACGCTTGTGTAATCAGATGGGTAGATTGCTGCCGAAGAAGATCATTATGGTGTCGTGCGATGTGGCCTCCGGAGCACGTGACGCAGCGATTTTGAAAGAGCAGGGGTATCGCTTAAATGTATTGCGTGGTCTTGATCTGTTTCCTTTTGCAGGTCATGTTGAGGCGATGAGTTTATGGGAGAAGAGGCCGTGAATCGATGATGCGTGCGGGATTGATGCTGGTGCTCTTCACCTTGTTGCTGGGGTGTCAGGCGGTAGAGCAGGAGAAGGGCGTGTTGCGTGTCGGTTTGGCGCAAATGCCGATCACCTTAGATCCCCGTTTTGCTACCGATGCAGCCTCAGGGCGTGTGCAGGACTTTGTGCATCGCGGTCTGTTAAAGCTGGATGATCATTTTAATGTGCAGGCTGATCTGGCTGAGTCTTGGGAGCATCCCGAACCGTTGTTGTGGCGTTTTAATTTGCAGAAAGGGGTGCTTTTTTCAGATGGTTCCAGTGTGGATGCAGCCGATATAGTGGCGACACTTGAGGCAGTGCTCGATCCTGCCCTGAGCAGCCCTTTGAAAGCGAGTTTTGCAGCCATTGCATCGGTGAGTGCTGAAGGTGATGACGTAGTGGTGATCCGTTTGCATAAAGCTGATGCCTCATTGTTGACCCGCTTGAATCTGGGGGTGTTACCTGAATCCATTGCCCATGCGCCACATCAAGCGCATTACACGATTGGCTGTGGAGCGTTTCAACTGCAATCATGGACGGAAAGTGCACTCACGTTGCATCGTGTTGCCGATCTGAAAGAGAATATTGAAAGCAAAGCAGAAACGATGCGTTTTTCTGCAGTGAAAGATCCGGTGACGCGTATCCTTAAGCTTACCCGTGGTGAACTGGATTTTGTGCAAAATGATCTGCCGCCACATTTGTTGGCATATATTAAAGAACAACAGCTGCATATTCAGACCCGACCATCGACAACGTTCTCTTACATCGGTTTGAATCTGCAGGATGAAACATTGAAAGATGTGCGGGTACGGCGCGCTCTGTTTTTGGCGCTGGATCGCAATAAATTGAAGCAGGCGCTGTTTGCCGATCTTCCGGAATTGGCAGAGTCTGTATTAACGCCTGCACATTGGGCCTCCTCAGAGTTGCCACATTTAGCGTTTGATCCTAAACAGGCTGAATTATTATTGGATGCGGCAGGTTTCCCCCGGGATGCTGATGGTGCGCGTTTTACCATCAACTATCGCACCAGTACCGATCCAACCCGTTTAAGATTGGCCACGGCGATAGCAGCAATGTGGCAAGATATCGGTGTGAAGGTGTCGATTGAGTCACTGGAGTGGGGCGGGTTTTATGCGCGTATCAAGCGTGGTGACTTTCAGGTCTTCTCTTTGGCTTGGGTAGGCATTACGGATCCGGATATTTACCGTTGGATCTTGCACTCCGAGATGTGGCCGCCCAAGGGTGCTAATCGCGGGCGTTATAGCAATACGCAGATGGATGCTCGGCTCGATGAGGCTGCATCAGTATCTTCACAAGCTGAACGGAAACGTCTGTATGCGCTTATTCAGCAACAGATGCAGGAAGATATGGTTTATATTCCACTGTGGTATGATCCTGTCATTGCTGTTTCAGGCCCCCGCATTACCGGTTTTGAAGCAAAACCCGATGGTAGTTTGACCAGTTTGATGAATGTCAGGTTGATGCATTAAGTGTTTTATGCCCGATGCGAAGGGCTGGATGCAGTAGTCTGATGTTGTATATTTTATATGTGATGCAGAACAATACGCATTGTATGGATGACGAGAGCTACATGATTCGACATAATGCGCATCCTTGAGTTGTATCGTTTGAGTGAGATGCAAGGTGTATAGGTCATTTGATCATACTTTTTTTAATTATTTCAGGAGTTTACATGTCTGACCGCAATCAGTTTTTTAATGGCCATCTGGCAGATTCAGCTGTTCAGGAGGCCATAGCAGCAGAGCTTGGCCGCCAACAGCATACGTTAGAGCTAATCGCCAGTGAAAATATCGTCTCTAAAGCGGTGATGGAGGCTCAAGGGTCAATCATGACCAATAAATATGCCGAAGGTTATCCTGGTCGCCGTTATTACGGTGGTTGTGAGCATGTCGATGCGGTAGAACGTCTGGCCCAGGATCGTGCGCGTGAACTGTTCGGAGTAAAGCATGTGAATGTGCAGCCTCATTCCGGCTCACAGGCGAATATGGCAGTTTACATGGCAGCGCTGAATACCGGTGATACCGTGATGGGTATGGATCTGGCGCATGGTGGTCACTTAACGCACGGTTCATCGGTGAATTTTTCAGGTCGTTTGTACGAGATCGTTGCCTATGGTGTTCGCAAGGACAATGAGCGCATTGATTATGATGTGATGCAAAAAATTGCTGAGGTACAGCGTCCCAAGATGATTATTGGTGGTGCATCTGCGTATGAGCGCGGCATAGATTTTGCCCGTATGCGTCAGATTGCTGATTCCGTTGGTGCGATTCTGATGGTGGATATGGCGCATTATGCCGGTTTGATTGCCGCTGGTGCCTACCCAAGTCCGGTAGGGCATGCCCATGTAATTACAACTACAACCCATAAAACATTGCGTGGCCCACGTGGTGGTATGATTCTGACTGATAACGATGATCTGGCTAAAAAGATCAATTCGCGTATTTTCCCGGGTATTCAGGGCGGTCCGTTGATGCATGTGATTGCTGCCAAGGCTGTCGCTTTTGGTGAAGCCTTAGGTGATGACTTTAAAGCAGATCAGAAGCAGGTGGTTGTGAATGCGCGCGCTATGGCTGACACATTGACAGCCGGTGGTTTCCGTGTCGTTTCCGGCGGTACTGATTGCCATATGTTCAGGCTTGATGTGCGTCCACAGGGTATCAATGGTAAACAGGCTGAAGAAGCACTGGAAGCAGCCGATATTACCACCAATAAAAACACCATACCGTTTGATCCGGAATCACCGTTTGTGACTTCCGGTATTCGTATTGGTGCTTCTGTCATTACAGCGCGAGGTATGAAAGAAGCTGAATCCCGTCAAATTGGTGAGATGATTCTCAGTGTATTGAAAGCGCCGGAAGATGCTTCTGTACATCAGGCTGTTGCCAAAGAAGTGCGTGCATTAACTGACCGCTTCCCAATTTACGAAGGTTAAACGAAGTCTGTTTCAGTAATTAGACGATGTTCTGTCCATTTTGTGCCAATGATGACACCCGCGTGGTGGACTCCCGTGTTGTAGAAGAGGGGAGTGCTGTGCGCCGCCGGCGTGAATGTGAGGCGTGTGGTAAACGTTTTTCATCCTATGAAAGGGCTGAGTTGCGATTGCCATTGGTGATAAAAAAGGATGGGGCTCGTCAATCCTTTGATATAGAGAAAATTCGCGCTGGTATGCAGAAGGCGCTGGAAAAAAGGCCCGTGTCTGCAGAGCAGTTAGAGAAGGGTTTGAATGATGTGCTCAGGGCTGTGCAGGAAACAGGCCAGTCGGAGATTGTAGCTGGCAGCCTGGGTGAGTTTGTTATGGAGCAGTTGCGCAGGCTCGATGGCGTGGCCTATGTGCGTTTTGCTTCAGTGTATCGTGAATTTACAGATGTGGATGAGTTCCTCTCTGCGGTGAAAACTGCAGTTGGGAAAAAGGAGTAGGGAATGGCTATCAAAATTGCAGTGTTACCGGGTGATGGTATTGGTCCGGAGATTGTGAACGAAGCGGTCAAAGTCATGGACGTGTTGAATCGTTCTTTTGGTCTGGATGCTACCTGGCAGGAGGGCACAATTGGTGGTGCCGGTTACGATGTTGACGGTGATCCTTATTGTGAAGCGACCCGTGAACTGGTACATGCATCAGATGCTGTGCTGCTTGGTGCTGTTGGTGGGCCTAAATGGGAAGCGCTCGACAAACCACTGCGTCCTGAATCAGGGTTATTGCGCATTCGTGAAGATTTAGGTCTGTTTGCTAATTATCGTCCAACCAAGGTGCATTCACAGTTGCTCGATGCTTCAACCCTGAAACCTGAAGTGATTGATGGTGTTGATATTCTGGTCGTGCGTGAATTGGTTGGTGGTATCTATTTTGGTCAGCCGCGTGCTATTGAAACAGTCGATGGAGAGCGTCGTGGTTATAATACGATGGTCTATACAGAGAGTGAAATTCGTCGTATCGGTCGTACTGCGTTTGAAGCAGCGCGCCTGCGTTCAAATCGTGTGTGCAGCGTGGAAAAAGCCAATGTGCTCGAAGTATCTGAGTTGTGGCGCAGTGTGATGATTGAATTGCATGAGAGTGAATTCTCCGATGTTGAACTCTCACATATGTATGTTGATAACGCTTCCATGCAGCTGATCCGTAATCCTCGTCAGTTCGATGTAATTGTGTGCGGTAACCTGTTCGGTGATATTTTGTCAGATGAGGCGTCCATGCTGACAGGTTCTATAGGTATGTTGCCATCAGCTTCACTGGGTGAAAAGTTTGGCATGTATGAGCCGATTCATGGTTCTGCGCCTGATATTGCAGGTGAAGACAAAGCCAATCCATTGGCAACCATTTTATCCGTTGCCATGATGTTACGCTTTTCGCTTGGCAGAAATGATCTGGCTGAAAAGGTTGAGAAGGCAGTAGAAAATACATTGGATGCCGGTGTGCGTACCGTTGATCTGGCCTTTGGTGGAGAAACATCAGTGGGTTGTGCTGCGATGGGTGATGCCGTGTGTGCTGCTTTAGAGGAGCTGGCTTAATGAGTGAGCGCTTTTTAGAAAAAAAAGAGGGTTATAATATAGCTGTAGTTGGTGCTACCGGTGCAGTGGGTCAGACCATGTTGGAGATTCTGGCCGAACGAAGTTTCCCCATAGCTACATTGACGCTTGTAGCATCAAGCCGCAGTGCTGGCACCGTGATTGGTTTTAAAGGCAAAAACTACGTTGTGCAGGACCTGGAGACATTTGATCCGTCAGGTATTGATATTGCACTGTTTTCCGCTGGTGGTGATACATCTAAGAAGCATGCGCCACGTTTTGCTGAAGCAGGCTGTTATGTGGTGGATAATTCCAGCACCTGGCGTATGGATAGTGAGATTGCGCTGGTGGTGCCGGAAGTGAATCCGGAAGCACTGGAGATGGCACGCGAAAACAGAATTATCGCCAATCCAAATTGTTCAACCATTCAAATGGTGGTGGCGTTAAAACCTCTGCATGATGCTGTTCCGATTGAACGTGTGGTGGTATCTACCTATCAGGCGGTGAGTGGTGCTGGTGGCAAGGCGATGGATGAGTTGGCCAAGCAGACTGGTCAACTGCTCAATGCACAGAGTGCAGAAGTGAACGTGTTTCCTGCCCGTATAGCCTTCAATGTTATTCCACATATCGATGTCTTTATGGATGACGGCTACACCAAAGAAGAGCGTAAAATGATGGACGAGACATGCAAGATCATGGGCTCGGATATCGCGGTAACAGCAACCGCTGTGCGTGTGCCTGTTTTTTACGGTCATTCCGAGTCAGTCAATATCACATTCAACGGTCCGATGAATGCCGAAAAAGCACGTGAACTCTTGGCAGATTTTGATGGTGTATGTGTGGTGGATGATCCTGCTTGTGAAGATTATCCCATGCCAACTGAAGCTGCCGGAACTGATCCTGTTTGGGTGGGACGTATTCGTGATGATCATTCATGTCCTAATTCTTTGCATTTATGGGTTGTTGCCGATAATGTGCGTAAAGGTGCGGCTCTAAATGCTGTACAAATAGCGGAAATTTTGATTCGGTAATGTCTGAATTAAAGGCGAGTTAACTGGATAAGAGGTGATTATGAGGGGTCAGATAAGGCATAATGGTGGCTGGCGTAGCTGGCGTAACGCTGCTGTTGCTTGTCTTAGCGCGGCTTTTCTTCTGTTTTCAGGCAATGTCCAGGCTGCGTCGTTAGAGAAGATAGAGGTTGCCAGTTCGATCGGTCAACCACTATATGCTGAAGTACCTCTTTTACTTGAGGGTAATGAACTGGCTTCCAAGGTGTTCATTGAAATCGCTTCTGCTGCTGATTACAAAATTTTCGAAGTATATCGTGATCCTATTCTAAATAGTATTCGTGCCGATGTTGCCAGTGATGAACGTGGTGCGCGTGTGAAACTTACGTCCCGCACTGGTATTAAGACTCCATTCTTTAACCTGGTCTTGAAAGTGCGTTATGGTCGCGTTTCTCACTTTAAGAAATATTCAGTTTTCCTCGATTCTGCTAAATCCATAGAACGTATTGCTGCAAAAGAGCCATTGCCGCAAGTTGAGATTGCAAAAGCGGTTGTACTTGAAACAGGTGATCAAGCAACAGCTCCTTCGGTCAGATCGAAATTGACTGAATCATCAGGAAATGCGCTGATTACCAAACAGATAGAAGAACATGTGCAGTTGCAAACCACACAACAGGCCGAAGCAGAACAGAATAGCCCTGAAAAAACAGACTCCTGGGCAAGAATCGATAAATACGGTCCGATAGTCAGGGGGGATAGTCTCTCCATTGTTGCTAATCGTCTGCGCACAGATGCTCGCTACAGCAGCAATCAGGTGATGGTGGCGCTGTTCGAGAAAAATAGAGGCAGTTTTGAGAAGGAAAACATGAACCTGATCAAAGCGGGTTCTTATTTGCTGGCTCCAACTGAGCAGGAAATAGAAAAGCTGAGTCGTTCAGAAGCATTTCGTGTTGTAGCAAGCCATGAATCTACATGGAAAGAACAACCGAGATACCCGATTGAAGCGGAAGTTCAGCGCTCTCGTTACAGCAATCGTGTTCGTTTTGGTGAGCAGGCCGATGGAGAATCTTCTGCGTTGGCCGAAAAGCCAGCTGGAGCGACACAGGATCTGCTTAAGGCGGAAGAAAATTTAACGCCTGTTGTGACGCCATCAAACGTGACGCCTGTAGTTGTTGAAACAGCAGCACTTACACCAGCTGAAGATTTAATTGCACCTCAGATTGAAAAACTGATGCAAGTGCAGTCGGAAACCAATCAGCTGTTGTTGGCCTTGCAAGAGAAGAATGAAGAACTTCAACAACAATTATTGTCTAATAAAGAGAGTGTTGATGGACTCCGGGAAAAAGTAGACGAGGGAGAGGCTGCAGCAGCGAATGCTCGTGTTGAAAAACTCGAGATCCTGTTAACACGTCTGCAAGCGCAGTTGGATAAGCAGGCCGCACAAGCCCCGACTAATGCACAAGCAACATCTGGTTCCGAGTGGATTACATGGCTCTTACTAACTTTAGTAGTTGTCATGCTTGGTGTGATTGCAATACGCATGCGCAAAGAGCCATTGCACCCAGCCTCCGATCAGCTGCTGTCTGAAATTGAAGCAGAACCTGCAGTTGCAGAAGTATCGAAAGCTGAATCGCTAGAGGAAGTAGTTGAGGAAGCAGTCGACAGTATTGAGACCGATGAAGCAGGTGGATCAACAGCTAAAGCTGGTTCATTGGATTCGATGGCTTCTTTTTCAGATGAACTGAGTGATACTGATACAGCTGAGCTTGAAGCGTTTGATGTGGACGCAAAGCAGGAAGTAGATCCTAATGTAGATTATCTGTCTGAAGCCGATGTGTATATTCGTTACGGAATGGATGACGAAGCACTGCAGCAGCTGGATATGGCACTACGCGTGAACCCGGTAAATACCGATGCGCATGTTAAAAAATCTGAACTGTTACATGATAAACAGGACAAGGCTGGTTTTGCGGCGGCTGTTGCTGCCGCTACAGCTGTGCTGGCTGCAGTAGAACTGAAGAAATATCAATCAGCGGTTGAATCGTTTGGCGGTGATGTAGAGATGCCGGCCTCTTCGGTGACTACTTCTGAACCTGTTGAACCACTCATTGAATCGACTGAAATAGAGTCAGGCATTGCTATTGATGATACAGAAATTGATGAGTTGAACTTCGACCTGACTGGTGTTGAAGTGGCTGGCCACGAGAAACACCAAGCAGCTGTTTCAGATGTGAATGAAGAGCCTGCCGATGAATTGAACTGGTTGAGTGATCCGTCATTTGGAGATAATGAAGCGGAGCAGGATGACTCTGCACTTTCAATGGACCTTCAAAATGATAGTGATTTGATCACAGAAGAGCCGGCTGGCTTGAGTTTTGAAACAGATGATGCTCTGAAAAGTAGCATTGGAGATGCCGGTGTCTTTGGTGGTTTTTCTGAAGAGTCAAGCAGTGCAATGGAATTGGAAGGTGATGAACTTCCCTTTGAAAAGATGTCTGTTGCTGATGAGCTGGATTCCATTAATGCTGAGGATACAACTGATCTGACCGACTCTTTTGATGCTGGGGCAACTCAGGAATTGGGTAGTTTGTTATCAGAGTTTTCTGAAGAAGAAGATGCCGTTGAAGAGTTCGGTAATCTGTTATCTGAATTCAATGATCCGGCCACTTTTGAAAGTCAGTCATATGCAGCTGTTTCTGAAGAAGATGCTATTGAAGAGTTTGGTAATTTGCTGTCCGAATTTAATGAACCGGTCAGTACGGGTATCGAGACACCTGTCTCTGATACGGCGTCTGTAGACGCTATCGAAACGTTGGAATTTGGTGGTACACAAGAGCTGGGTAACCTCCTGTCTGAATTTACAGAGACGGATGATAGTAAAGATGATCTGCTTGTAATGGGTGCAGAGTCGGATGCCAGTGAAGAGTTTGGTGATCTTCTGAGTGAGTTCTCCGGTGAGCCTGAGCTGGAAGCTGCAACAGTGCCTGATGCCACTGAAGAGTTTGGTAATCTTCTGAGTGAGTTCTCCGGTGAGTCTGAACTGGAAACTGCAGCAGTACCTGATGCCACTGAAGAGTTTGGTAATCTTCTGAGTGAGTTCTCCGGTGAGTCTGAACTGGAAACTGCAGCAGTGCCTGATGCCACTGAAGAGTTTGGTAATCTTCTGAGTGAATTTTCCGGACAAGCTGAAGTGGAAAGCAGTGCAATAGCTAAAGGCTCTGATGCAAGCGAAAATCTTTCTGGTTTGGATACTACTGACGTTAGCACAGAAATGACTGAACCGTTTGAACCTGGCGCGACCCAGCATCTGGATGCGTTGCTCGGTGAGTTTTCTGATAACGATGATGGTTTTGATGTCACTATGATTGATGAGGCTAAAGCCGATCCTGTATCTAACATGGAATCTCTTGGGATTGATATGGAGCATGGAGCAACTCAGGAGCTCGATAGTCTGCTGGCTGAATTTTCAGACGACGAGGGTGGTCTTGGATTTGATTTCATCGACTCGGTTGAAATTCCAACAGCAGATGTAAGCAATCAAGTTTCAGGCAATAATTTGGATCATGGTGCGACTCAGGAACTCGACTCACTGCTTAGTGAATTTGCTGATGCAGATGAGAACGAAACCAAGCAGTCAGATTCTGAACATGGTGCAACTCAGGTGCTGGGAAATCTGCTTGATGAGTTTAACTTTGATGACGATGAGGATGACAAGAAAAGCTAATTTCTCACACTGTTTTCCATCTTGATGATGGAACCATGCATGCGTTATAGCTGATCTCTTTGTATGAACCAGTTTAATATGTATCACTGTTATCCTGTATCCAGGATTCTGTTGGGTTCTGGCCTCTTATGCATGGCGATTTTTGTGAAATCAATAGCCATATTGCTGTTGTTACTCTTATTATCCGTTGCACTTATCTGTATATTAGATGGTCATACAGTAACAACGATCCGATTAATACGATTGCTGCGCTGGTTTGTAGTCCCCATCATCTTGTTACATGCTCTGTTTACTCCTGGTCAGTTATTATGGCCCGACTTTTTCATCACGATCAGTCGGGAGGGCTTAATTCAAGGCTTGAAACTCACACTTCATTTAAGTGCGATTTTCTTTGTCGCGATGCTGATGTTTCACCTGTTGAAACGGGCTGAATGGTTGCGTTATCTGTTGGCTTTGCCTTATATAGGTGAGCGAATGGCGATTTATGTGTGGATGATGAGCAGTATGAAGATGAATAACAGTGTACTACTTGGAGATTTGCGTTTGCAGTTCAGTCTGCGAAAAGATATGAAAAGGATTCCACTATTGTTGCTGGCAGCGTTCAGACAATCGTTGAATGATGCCTCTGAACAAGCTTGTGTATTGTGGTTGCGCTGGCCTGCACAAAAGAGGTGGTTGGGCCCTGTATCAATGCAGCAGCGGACTCCCTCACTACATTATGATGCTGCTTCACTATTGATGGCTGGTATAGGGGTTGCGGCGTTTTTATGGATATGGATGTAAGCTCTACAGGAATGGATGCTATGGATGTTGATGAAAAAAATGGTAGTGCAGTGACCATTAATGGGCTGGAAAAGCAGCGTATTGCCATGGTCGTTGAGTTTGACGGTCATCCTTTTCATGGATGGCAGCAACAGAATAATGCTTGCTCGGTACAAGAGACATTGCAGGATGCTTTGCAAAAAATAGAAGGTGGCAGTGTGATTGTGACTGCGGCTGGGCGTACGGATTCCGGTGTGCATGCCGAAGCAATGATGGTGCATACGGATGTGAGTGCTTCCCGTTGGCACAGGTCACATCTGGCGTATGTGCATGGTGTTAACAGTTTTTTACCTGTTGAGATCAGGGTGATTGGTGTCAGGGCTGTGGATGCCGATTTTCATGCTCGTTTCGACTGTCATGGCCGTTCATACCGTTATCAAATATGGAACCGTGGTACTGCATCTGCACTGCAGCGATGGCAGCACTGGTGGATGCCTAAGAGATTGGATGTGGATGCTATGCGAGAAGCAGCGCAGCACTGTATGGGCAGACAAGATTTTAGTGCGATCAGGGCTTCCGGTTGTCAGGCATCAAATGCTATCCGCTCTATTAAAACCTTATCCATCGAACAATCAGGTCATTGCATCACCATCTCAGTGTCAGCGGATGCATTCCTTTACCATATGGTACGCAATCTGGTTGGAAACCTTGTCGATGTGGGGTGTGGGAGATCTACTCCTGATGCGTTTGCTGCTCTGTTGAGAGGGAAGGACAGAAGCCTTGGTGCTGCTACGGCACCGGCACATGGTCTCTATTTTGTTGACGCGGCCTATGATGACTTTTGCAGTCAGGAGTTGATTGGTTCTTTTTAATTCCGTTAAGATTGTTTGTTTAAAACTCTGGCGACTGCCTCTTTCAGCTTGCCCATATTGATTGGTTTATTCAATACTGTGACATTATAATCAATGGCTTGCTGCAATTGATGGTCTTCACCGAAGGCTGAAATCATCAGAATAGGCAGCTCGTTATCAAATGCCCGGATATGCTGAACCAGTTTTAAACCATCCATGACAGGCATTTTGTAGTCAGTGACAATCAAATCGAATGCATGCTCTTTTTGTTGTAATATTGTAAGAGCATCCTGTCCGTTTTCTGCCGTTTCCGAAGTAATATTCATATGTCCCAGCATGGCTTGATGGATTTTCACAATATCAGCTACATCATCTACCACGAGTGCATGATAACCAGCTGCACGGTCTGGCATTATGGCAGCTGCTTCATGTTCAGCACGGTTCGGTCTGATGCGTTCGGTATGCTCTGGAGCGTGAATATAAGGCGGTAAATAGATGCTGAAAACGGTTCTTAGATCGGCTATGGATTGAACGTCAATGCAGCCATGATTGCGTTTGATAATGCGTTCAACCATGGTTAATCCTAGCCCGGAACCTCCCTGGTTACCTTTGGATGTCCAGAACGGTTTGAAAATCGTCTCGAGGTTTTCTGTTGCAATACCGCTGCCATTATCACTTACCTGAATGAACAGGCATGGGTGATCTGGTTTGGCTAAGCGGTGATTGGCTTCATTGCGAATGATGATTTCGATATGGCCAGCCTTAGATATTGCCTGCGTAGAGTTGTTGATAAGATTCAATAAGATCTGTTCTATTTCAGTGGTGCTAATGCTGACATCATGTAGCGGGCTTTCGATGTAGCATTGTAACTGGATATATTGCGGGAGCTGTAAACGAGCCAGCCCAATAATATGCTCAAGTGGTTGAGCCAGTGTATCTCCCTGAGTGAAGCCTGAACCTGTTTTACGGTCGGGGTTGTTGCCGAGCTTTAACAGGTGCGTGATAAGTTCTGAACCACGCTCTCCTGCTGCGATGATGGCTTCAAGCTCCTCCTGCTCGGCACTGCTCAGGCTATTCATCTGCATGACTTCGGCGTAACCGATCATATTGGTCAGTACATTGCGGAAATCATGCACGATGCCAGCCACAAGGGTGGACATATAAGCATGACGATGCACTGATTCCAGCTCTTCCTGCATGGTTTCACGTTGTGTGACGTCAAATACGAAGCAGACACCAATCCAGTGGCTGCGCCAGCGCATTAAAATAGCGCTACACATCAATTTTAGAATTTTTCCTGAACTATCCTGACCACGAATGTATATGTTTTGGACAGTCTGTTTCTGTTTCCCTTTATCGTTGTCAAAAACAGATCGACAAAAATTAACGAGCTCTTGCCTGTCTTCAGCCACGGCAATGATATCAACATGGGGTTTAATCAATGGATCACACTTGTGCTGTAAGAGTTCTTGCATGGCTGAGTTGGTATACATGATCTGAGGGTTTTGATCATCATCGAGCTCAAATGTAAAAATAGGCAAAGGCCCTTTATCCATCAGGTGGAAGGAAGACTCTTCTGCTTCGGTCTGCATTTTCAGGGCATGTTCAGCTTTGTTACTGATTAAATAGATATAGAGAGGAATTACCAGTAGTGCGCCGGTTTGCCAGGCAAGCAGTGTATAATCAACGATCAGGGGGGTGTTGTTCTCTGCATACAGTGTCATCAGTAACAGGCCAACCAGACTGGTGAACTGAGAATACCATAATATGGCATTACCGAAGCGGAAGCTGTTGCCAAGAATGATGACTACAAGTATAAAATAGAGGCCGCTGGATGGGCCGCCATCAATGAGCATGGCAAATGTAACGACAAAGGTGTCGAGCAGTGGGAACAGTAGCATGCGGTAAGCTGATAATGCAGTTCGCTCAATGGCAGGAATTGAGAGTAAGGTGCTGATGAAGTAGACGGCGGTAATAGATAGAAAGATGCTTTGATAGTGAGGGAATGCATCAGCATGCAGGTAGATATAGATGAGCCCTGCACAGGCAAAAGCAAGGCGTGCATAGGCTTGCTCAATTTGACTTTGCCCCAATGATTTATCATCCAACTGATTGTGTTTGAGTAGCCAGTTTTCGATGATATGTTGTTTTAGCAATCTGTTGTCATCCTGACAGACAAAGTCGGCTGTATGCGTACATCTGATGTTCTCTGTCTGCTCATGTTTAAGAGTCTAGGAAAATTTCAAGCTGCCGCAAGGTGTGTTTGACTGTGCAGATTAGAGTGATGTATCGATAATTCTATATCCCTTGCACGCACACAATACCTGTCATATTCCGCTCTTAAACTTGAAAGGTGCTTTTTCGGCTGCTGATGTGCTACTGTTCGCGCGCATTTTAACGTGGTTTTGCATTGAAAACCACGGAGTTTCTTTCAGGAGTCATCCATGTTGTATGTAGCTGTCCGAGCTGCCAGACGAGCCGGAGATATGATTGCCCGCGCTTATGACGAGCGTGATGGGCTGAAAATCAGTCAGAAAAGTGATCGTGATTATGTCACCGACGTGGATCAACGTGCGGAAGATTTGATCGTTAGAGAGATTACACACCATTATCCTGAGCACGGTATTATGGCTGAGGAGATGAAAAAGCATCTGCGCCCTGATGCTGACATTCAATGGTATATTGACCCTTTGGATGGTACTACGAACTTTATTCATGGTTATCCGCATTTTGCGATCTCCATTTCAGCATGGAAAAATGGTAAACCCTTATTGGCAGTTATTCATGACCCTATTCGGGATGAGACATTTGAGGCACGCAACGGTGGCGGGGCATTTTTAAACCGTCGCAGACTGCGTGTAAGTCAGGAAAAGAAACTTGACCATGCTATGTTTGCATCCGGCATACCGTCGTATCAGCGTGATAGCATGGATCTGTTTCAGAAGCGCATGGATGTCTGCATGAACAGTATGGATGCATATCGTCGTGGTGGTTCAGCAGCGCTGGATTTGGCTTATGTCGCAGCAGGTAGGCTGGATGTCTACTGGGAAGCAGGTTTGCGCTCCTGGGATATTGCAGCTGGTTACCTGCTGGTTCAGGAAGCCGGTGGTTTGGCTACCGGTCTGGATGGTTCAACGGTTGATCTTACAAAGGGTGATATTTTAGCAACCAACCCACATCTGCACGCTTCGGTGATACAGTTGTTGAAAGTATAATCTTTAACGCTCTATTGAACTTGTAGAGAATCTAAATGCCCATTTACTATGTAAGTGGGCATTTTTTTTGGTTTATCGCGGAACTCCGAAAAAACTTTTTTGAGTCCCGCTGCTAGATGCGCCTGCGAATTGATTATTCAATGGGAGTAGTGCGAAAGAAGTTTTCGCCCCACACATGATTAATTCGCAGGATGAAGCGTCTTGGCGGGCATTTTTATTCAGGTTAATAAGAAACCATCGTGGCATAGCTCTGGTTTATGTGATAAAAGGCATAACAGCAGTTTTCCTGCTGTGTCCTTTCTTTGGCGGCAAAGAAAGAACGAAAGAAAGCCGCCCCAAATCAGCCTGTCCTATGGATTCCCGATCCTGCATGTTAAAATCCGGTCACGGCTCCGCCGCTCTTCTCCGGTTTTGAAAAATTGTCTCGGCAGCCTGCTAGCGGGGGAAGGAAGTCTTTTAAACCCCGTTCCGAGCTGCGCCTGATTATTTACTGTTTCATGGGATAAGCGGGAAAAGTTTCCGCCCCATTAAATGGCAAATAATCAGGATTAAGCAGGTTGAGGGGCAACTTTCTTTGCTTCGTTTCTTTTGTGGAAAAGAAATGAAGGAATTCGCCTATACCACGAAAAGTTCAGGTTAATCTCAGTCCGTCGCGGCATGGCTCCGCATCTTGATTGCGTTTGTGAGTGCATGATCGGCAGCCTGCTAACGGAGATTAAAATTTTTTATTCAGTAATACTCCCGCTAATATGCGATGAACTTTTTTAATGCCCTAAGTCCGATAGACGGTTAGTGGCCTTCTTTTCTCAGTAATAAAAAGATAGCAATGCCACCAAAGACCAGACTGGGTAACCAGGCTGCGTATGAGGCTGGTAAATGTTCACTATTGGCCAGCAGATAGCTGGCATTACTCAAGATGTAATAGGAGAGGCCAAGCGCGATGGTGAGCATTAAACCCCAGGATGCGCGGCTATTTCTATCCCCTGAATGCAGGCATAACGCGGCAGCGAGTATCACCATCAGCAGACAGGAGAAAGGGGCCGAGAACTTTTTATGCAGGGCGTAGCTATAAGCACTGTTACTTAATCCGGCATGTTCAAGATTTTGAATGTAATGATAGAGTTGAGAGGCATGCATGTAGCGGGGTTTTGGCAGCTCTGTCGCCTCAGGACCTGCTGTGGATGTGATAGTGAAAGTGTCATGTGTTTGCATCTGCATGCCTTGTTGGCTCGATGGTGTGCTGATGTGTACGTCGTGCAGTAGCCATGCACCTTGACTGTATTGCGCTTTGCTGCTGTCGATGCGTTTCATCCAGCTACCCTGATTGTCTGTTTCAAGCATGGTCAGGGCAAATGTACTATTGCTCAACGGTGTTAAACGAAAAAATCTATGGCCGTCTTTTAACCACTGAATCCCCTGTTTTTGTGCTGCTTTATGCTGAATGTGAACCCGTTCGATGGTATCGAGTCGTTTGTTGGTTGTCGGTGTTACCCACTCCCCAATAATGAAGCTGAGCAGAGCTGCAAGTACGGCAACCATCAATAAGGGGGTAAGGATTTTATTAATGCCTAAACCTGCGGCACGCACGGCTACCATTTCATGATGGCGAGAGAGTTCAATGAGATAAACACTGCTCCCGACCAGGATAATGATGGGCATGAATTCGGAAACCATGAAGGGGATTTTCAGCAGCATATATTCAATCATCAGATTGCTGCTCAGCCCACTGCCGAGGTGACGGGCTTTATCAAAGGATTCAATGATGATGTAAATGGACAGGAGCACGGCCATGGTAAATAGCGAGCGGCTCATGCAACCGGAAAATATCCATCTAAAAATAACAGGCATGGCGTTAATCTAGGTATCACAGTCAGGAAGGGAAGTAGCTGATTGTTTGTCCGGTAAATAGAGGTGATCAAGTTTATATTTATGCATGGATCAGCGTGTTCTCGATGGCACTGGTTTATGTGCAGTAAATGAGGGTAGTGATGTCTGTAGTGAATATGGAGACCCATTATAGGTCTCTGCTATGTCATTCGGGTAAACCGTTCAAAATGGTGCCAGAATAATTGTAAACACAGCTCAGCTTGTCTCAAATAACGGATTCATTCTAAAATAACGCTTAGATTCAAGCTGTTGTAAGGTGTTGAATCGAAAGCAGTGCTGCCCGTGTGTTTAATCCACATCAGTAATATTGATGAAATACTTTACTCCTATCAATAGTGCTAATGAATTTGTGTGATAAAAGTGCGTTTTATCATCTATATTGATGATGACGAAGTATAAGCAAGCTATAGTTTTCTGTTGAAAGGTTAGGAGGTTGATGTGCATGAGTGTTGAATATTGTTGCTTTACTAATCAATCGAGTCTGACCCACTGCTGTCCCAGAGTTCCGGGGACATAGTACTTAATTATTAGTCTTGCGACGAAGTTATGTATTGCGTCCCCGGAACTCCTAAATCAATTTTGGAGGTAGTTTTAGTGATGCTTTTCTTGGTGGGAAATGGAAATAAGTATGAGTTTGCATGATAGTAAAAATAAATATTACCTAGCATTGTTGTCTTTGACTGCCGGAATAGTCTTGGGCTTTTTTCA
>Ga0316202_10000595_pt1 | contig 36794 bp, 48 predicted proteins | sample 3monrhotite_MG_FD_204934 | JGI IMG/M metagenome (GOLD analysis project Ga0316202, IMG submission 204934) | Microbial mat bacterial communities from mineral coupon in-situ incubated in ocean water Damariscotta River, Maine, United States -... | ecosystem: Environmental > Aquatic > Marine >...
GGTGGAATTTGCGCGGGTCGTGCGAGTCCCTAAGATTTTATATAAAAACACTTTATGTCATGTCGGTTTTGATTTTTCCTAGTCAGTTTTCAATTTATATGACTCATTTTTTATATTGAGTCATATTTTTTTTAAGGTTCATATTATGAAAAAAACAAGCATGTCAATTAATGAGGTCGAACAACTTTTTATTGATCTTGGTATTAAGAATAAAATTAAACAATATATTTCATGGTCTTATTTTTGCGGTAGTCGCTATGGCAATAGATTGTTAGTAGAAACAAAGCAGTTAGAAAAATTTAAGCAAATAGTTACAACCACCAAAAATAAAAAAAATTTAAATTTATATATTGGTGAGTATTTAAGGGTTAACGATGGCTGGTAAATTCAGAATCTCTAAAAAATGTATTGCTTCTGATTTAGCCGAGCTATTAGGAGAGAGCCCGCGCAATATGAGATTTTTTGCAAGTAAGGGAATGCCAAGAGATGAATCGAATTTATATTTAGTTCGTCCAAGTATTATTTGGTATATCTCCCACCTAAAACAACAGGCAAAACGGAAACCCGACAAACCCGACAAACCCGACAAAAAAACAGATTTACAAATGCTAAAAATAGAATCTGAAATAAGGCTTAATAAAGCGCGTGCCGATAAAGAGGAAATTTCATCTAAGCAAATTAAAAAAGAATTAATCAATTATCAACAGACTCAATCAGCGGTAAGGGAAATAATAGGAACATTAAAAAAAAGTATGCTGTCGCTGTCAACCTCTGTAAGTTCGGAACTAGTGGTGGAAGAAAACCCAGCGGTCATTAAAAGGATACTTGACGATAAAGTTAGAGAGATTTTCTCTAATGCCAAAAATGAGCTAGAAAAAATAGCAAGGCTTGATAATGTATAAAACGGCTTCTGATTTACTTATTGATACATCAAGTTTTTTAGAAATACCACCTATTAGAAATTGTTGCGAATGGGCAAAAGAAAAAAGAATAATGGCGGGTAATGAAAAATTTGATTCTTCTAAAACTCCATATATAGAACCCATAGCAAGGGCTACCATCAATCCCAATTTTGAAGAGATTGTAGGCTGGTTAATGTCACAAGGTGGAAAAACAGAGCTTACATTAAATATTGGTGGTCATCTAATTTCCGAGATACCAAACCCCATTACTTTTGCATTTCCAAATAAAAAACTTGCCGAGTCAATGAGTAAAGATAGATTTGATAACATGGCTAAAAATAGTTTTCCCCATCTATTGGACACTCATAAAAACGGAACCATTTATGAGAAGTTTTACAATGGAACGGTGGTTAGATTTATTTGGACATCCTCAGCTAATGAGGTATGCATGCACCCCGTTTGCTATGTTGTAGTAGATGAGTTGGACAGACATAAAAACATAAAAGGAGAGGGAGACCCATTAGAGCTACTTAAAAGTAGAATGGTAACTTTCATTGATTCTAAAATTATTATGATTTCTTCACCTCTAATAGAGGGAGTTTCTAAAATTCAAAAAAACTGGAAAAAGGGAACCCGATATATATATTGCTTTGTTTGCTCATCTTGTAGGCTTCCATTTGAACCTAAGTTTGATCTTTTGGAGTTTGGCAATAAAACTAATAATTTTGATGATAGTTTTATTTTATGCCCTAATTGCGAAAAGCAAATAAAAAATAAAGAGAGATTGATTTTATTACAGAAATCAAGCCTTTATTTGTGTGAGGAAGATTTAGAGAATAAGCCAAGAATAACAGACATTCCAAACGATAGAATATTTAGGCACGTAGAAGGAAACAAGATAGGTAGCTTTCGCGTAAATGGTTTATTCTCTCCTTTTCAAACCTTGGGAAAGATGGTTAGAAGGTATAATACAGCGATGGAGGATGACCAAAACAGGCAACACTCGGTGCAATCTGTTATAAATACTGTATTTGGCCAGACTTGGAAAATTAAAACAAAGGAAATTAAAACAGAAGATGTAAAAGAAAAGTGTTGCGCTAATTATAAACGTGGTGAGGTTCCAGAAAAGCTTTCTTTAGTTGTTGGTGCAGATATTCAAAAGAGGGGGATTTTCTGGGTTTGCAGAGGATTTGCAAAAGATAAAAAAGGAACCTCCTACCTTATAGATTATGGATTTGTCTCTGGTGATACTCTTCATGATGAGACTTGGAAAGAGTTTTACCAGACGGTGATAAAGTCCACTTATGGAGAGAAAAGGCAGTTCATAAGGAAATCGGGCATTGACTCCGGCTATAGGTGTGATGAGGTATATATTTTTTGCGAAAATAAAAACCATAAGTCTATTCCCACTAAAGGAGTAGGGAAAAGCGGTAGCGCATACAAGTTTAGCAATCAAGAATTAAAGATAAGGGGTAAGCAAAGAAAAATTAATTGCAATATAATGTTAGTTTCTGATAGAATTATTAAAGAAACTATATTTTCTAGGATAGAAAAAGACATAGACGAATGCGGAAGTTTTCTTTTACCTAGTGATATAGACGACTATTATATTAGGCAGTTGACAGCCGAAGCACCTTTCGACGACGACGACGGCGTTAACTTTGTTAAAATAAGAGATGAAAACCACCTTTTAGACTGCGAAGTTATTTGTTTTGCTATTGGCTATTATTACTTGCGTCTACATAAACAAAAAACATCGAACAATGAAAGAAAAATAGAAGAGGTTTAATCATGGTATCAGTTTCTAGGAAAGAAGAGTTAAAAACAGAAAGAGACTTATTGCTGAAGTATTATCATATATCTCTTAAGGCTAAGGTTGTTAAAGGCTCTGGTGGTGATGAAATACAACTAAACGAACCTTCATTTTATCTAAAAAGAATTTCCCAAATTGATAAAATTCTTGCTGGCAGGGTAAGAGCAAGAAGGGGTATTAGTTAATGAAAATAAATTTTTTAGAAAAGGTTATTTCTATTATTAGCCCTAAGACAGCTTTTACAAGAGAGGTGCAAAGGCAGAAAATAAAAGCAATAACAGATAACGAAATAGTGGATAGCTCATCATTTCAAGAATCTACGCTAAGAAGGTTTAATCCACCATTAGATAAACCAAAAACATATATGAATAGGTCAGTATTAAATATAACATCGGCTAGGATTCAGAAATTATATTGGTCTGGCACTACAGCAAAGATTATTATTGATGGTATAGTTTCAAATGTTGTGGGTGAAGGAATAAAGGTTAAGTCTGTTCCAGACCATGAAACGCTAGGGTTAACCAGAGATGAGGCGCGCAAGCTTGGGGAAAGAATAACTAAAAACTTTTCCTCATGGTGTTTAAGTAATGAATCTGATTTAATGGGCGAGGATTCATTTTTTCAACAAACAATAACAGCTTATACCACTTATCATATTTTTGGTGAATTTTTCTTTAGAATAACCGTGGAAAATACAAAATATGGAGATATTCCAAAACTTTATCTTGTTTCGCCTGATAGGGTAAAAAACCCTACATCAACAAATGAAAAATTAAACATTAATTCTAAAGAAAAAAAAGTTATAAATGGAATAGAATTTGATCAAAATAATAAAGCAACTCATTACCATATCTGTTTAGATGATAACCCCAATTCTTTTTTATCTGAAACGCAACGTTTCGGTATTTATGGAGAAGAAAGCAAGGAGAGGGTTATTTTTCATTTCTTGGAAAGAAAAATAATTGAACAAATAAGGGGTATTTCTCCTTTAGCGGCCTGTTTAGCTTCTATAGTAAATTTAGAAAAGTATAAAAAAGCAGAAAGAACGGCGGCCGTGCAACAGGGAAATTTAACATTTACGATAAAAACAGACGAAGAACTGGAAGAGGACGAAGATTTTTTTGACGATGAAGAATCTAAAAAATTAAAGAAAAGTGGAGTTATGGAAAAAAATTCCACTAAAATTAAAGAGGCTACTTTTGTAGAAATAAAGGGCAATGAAGAGGTTAAAATGCTTCAGCCTAGCAGACCTAATGCGCAATATAAGCCATATTTAATGGCAGAGTGGCAAGAAATAGCAGCCTCAATAGAAGTTCCATTTGAAGTTTTATTAATGTTTTTTTCTGCTTCTTATTCAGCGTCAAGAGGCGCGGTAACTCTTTCTGATAGGTCATTTGACCTAAAAAGAAATAAGTTTGGTAATGGATTTATTTTTCCATTCTATCAAGCATTATTTGAAATAGATTTAGAGGGTGGTTTATATCCAGAGATTGACAAAGAATTATATTTTGATAATTTAACCTATAGGTCAGCCGTTCTAGGAGTTGAATATAGCTCTCTTAGAAGAAAAGATATTGACGGACTAAAATCAGCAAAAGCGGCTGGTGAGAGAATATTAAGAAAAATAACGTCTATTGGACATGAACAACGGGAAGCAGGGCTAGACCCTGATTTAATGAAAGCAGAAATTAAAGAGGAAGAAAAATTTTATTGTAAAGAGGTGCAACAGAATGTTTAATAAACCAATGCTTGTTAGTCGGGGGTTTGTTTCTAGTCTCAAGACTAATGTCAAATTTCTTTCATTTATTCAAGATAAACCACTCACAAGAAAACAGTCGTTAAGCTGGCTTTTTGATGATGATTACAAGGCCAAAAATTTTGAGAGGATAACTCAAGTTGTAGGAAGTAATGCTTTTATATCAATAGAGGGCTTAATTGTTCACAAGGAAAGCTGGTGGAGTGCTTTTTTTAATGAAATATCCACTGTAACAATAACTGATGCAATACAGGCATGTATTGATAATAAGTCCATTGAGAAAATTTATCTAGTTATTGACTCCCATGGTGGTGAGGTTGACGGAATTAGCAATCTTGCTAATTTTATTAAGGCTAACAATAAAAAGAAAAAAATATGCGCTGTTGTTACTGCAATGTGCGCAAGCGCGGCCTATTGGGTTGCGTCTGCTTGTGATAAAATTTACACTACAGAAGAAACAAACCAAGTAGGTTCGATAGGTGTTATTTTTATTCATTTTTCATATGAAGATTCTTTAAAAAAAGAAGGTGTTATTGTTTCTCATATCCAACATGGGGAATTAAAATCAACTGGAAGTAAATTTAAGCACCTTAAAGGAAAAGAACTTTTAGAGTTGCAAAAACAAGTTGATTCGGTAGGAGAAATTTTTACAAAATTTGTTTCAGAATCAAGAAAAATTGATCAAGAGAAAATAAAAAATTTAGAGGCTGCTATTTTTTTATCAAATGAATCTTTGATAAACGGGCTAACAGATGGTAATATTAATATTAGAGATTTAAAAAAAGTCCAAAAAAAGAAAGGTTATTATATGGAAATCACTAACGAGAAAATTTTAGCTTTCAAAGAAGATCAACCCGAAATGTATGCCGCTTTAATGGCAAAAGGTAAAGCTAAAACCGAAAAATCAGTTTACAAAGAAGCTAAAGATAAGGGCGTAAAAGAAGAATCTGACAGACAAACAGCGATCAGAAGTAGTTGCCCAAAGGGAATGGAAGCCCTAGCAGATGAATTTTGTAAAAATACGTCAATTACAGCTTCAGAAGCAAAGTTGAAATTTGCAGAAAAAATAATTGAAAATGCAAAAAAAGCAGAATCAAGCCTTAAAAATAAAAATAAAAAATTCAAAAAAGACACTAACAAGCAAATTGCAACTGCTAAGCCTAAAGAAACAAGCGATGATGACAAAGAAAAAGTTGTATTGAGTAGTAAATTTACTAAAAAATTTACTACTCTTGCAGAAGTTTTTTAATCAAAAAAAAATTTAAATCGTTTTAAAATAAAACTACATTTAATGAGGTAATGAAAAAAATGACTTTAGAAACAAGAACCTATAATAGCTTTATGTCAGACATTAAAGCAGTTGAGCCGGTAACAGTACCAGAAAGCCAAACATTAGTTGCCGGTACTGTTTTAGGAAAAATAAATAACTCAATCGCCGCGCCAGTTGGAGCAGCTGACGGTGGTAACATTGGCGATGCAACAATCGGTAGTATAACGGTAGGAACTAAAGCAAAGGTGGGGGTTTATAACGTAAACTTCCTAATGGCAGATGGTGTAAATATTGGTCTGTTTGAGGTTTTAGACCCTGATAATAAAAAAATCGGTATTGCTTCTGTTGGTGTTGCTTTTACTAGCGAGCATGTTAATTTTACTATCTCCGCTGGTGCAGCTGCTAGTGCAGATGGGGACACGTTTACCGTAACTGTTTTAACTAATGCCGATGCTGGAAAGTATATCAAGGCTGTAAAAGCTGCAACCGATGGTAGTAGCCAGCCAGTAGGGGTTTTGACTGAAGATGTTACAACCGCTGTTAGTGAAGAAAAAGAAGCAACTTTATTAATTGCTGGCAATGTTGCTAGTAATAAGTTAACATTTGGCACAGGATGGACAGCCGCAAACACAAAAGAAGATTTTAGAAAGCTTGGAATTTTTTACACAAATAGCTAATTTATAACTATTTGCTTTAATTATTCTATGTAAAATAAAAAAAACTAATTGGAGATTTTTAAACATGCCTTTTGAAACATCATTTGTTGCAGATATACAAAGTCAACTTGTAATACCTCAACCATTATATCAGCAATTATTTTTCCCTAACACAGAGGATAGAATTGCCCTTTTCCATACGGAGAAAGTAATTGTAAAATTGCTTTATAGGGCTAGACAAGCTGCAAGATATGTAGCAGCTGACCAAGAAGCAGAAATAAGTGAAAGAGGGAAATATGAAAAAAGAACTTTTGACACTCCCTATATTAAGGAAAAGAGATTAACTCAAGCTGGGGAGTATCTCAAAGAAGGTTTTATTGATTCTGAGTTTTCTACTAAAACTCCACTAAAAAAAGCTTCTGATATGTTGGCACAAGACATGCTAGAGTTAGCAAGCCTTTTAACCTTAGTTAAAGAATTACAAGCTAAAGCTTTACTAGGCAATGGTTCGATGACTTTAACAGGAAAAAAGGTTAATATTACAATTGATTATGGAATGCCCGCTGCAAACAAAATAACATTGACTGGTGCCGATAGATGGAGCGAGTCAACATCTAAGCCATTAGAAGATTTGAGAAACGTTAGAAAAATAATTTCTCGCGCTTCTGGTTTAAATCCGTCTATTGCAATTTTTGGTTCTTCTGCTTGGGATAATTTTTCTGGTCATGCAGATATAAAAGAGAGACTAAAAATTATTCAAACAACGGCTAAACCTATAAAGTTTGATCATGTAATTATGCCGGATGGGGCTATCTATCAAGGATATGTAGAAGGATATCATTGCTTTACTTATTATGATAAATACGTTGATGAGGCTGGCTCAGATCAAGATTTGATGGACGAACACGACGTGTTTTTCGGTTCTACCAAAGCGGAAACTAAAACATATTATGGATGCATCCAAGACAAGAAGGCATTAACGCCAATGGATGTATTTTTTAAGACATGGGAAATTGAAGACCCTAGTGCGGATGTTTTATTAATGCAGTCAGCACCATTATTAGGAATGACCCAAGCAAACGGATTTGGTAAACTATTAACATATAGCTAATTTTTGATTTTTATTTATATTTTTTTCTTTTTTGTAAGAAAAATGGAGATTTTTAGAAAAATGGAAGCAAGAGCAGTAAATACAATAAAATATAATGGCGTTTATTATCTCCCTAGTGAATCTTTAGAAATGACAACAGAAGATGCTTATAAATATGCGGAACGTGGTGTTGTATCTGTAAAAGGGGGTAATGAAAAACAAGAAATTACAAAAGTTAACGTTGATAAAATTGTTAAGAATAATAAAGGCAAAAAATAAAAAATGTCTACTTTTAAAGAGGATTTCAAGGAGCTACAAAGCTTGCTTTTTGATGAAACCATTTTTGCAAACCCTGTTGTTTATACTCCCTTTGGTGGGAGTAGCTTTAATACTACTGCAAAAATGGATTCTCTTTTAACATCTAAGGAGGAAAGGAACGTGAATATTACTTATTCTGCTTTTTCTTTTCCTTCTAAAGATTTCTCAGCCCAGCCAGAGTATAAAGATAAATTTACCTATTTGGGCGAAACTTGGAACGTTAGAAGCATTGCAGATAAAAACGTTTTCTCTTACAAGGTTGTTGCAGCTAAGGATTATAGAGGCTCTTAAAATGATTAGCTTTGAAACTGATTCTAATGAGTTTATTATAACAGTAAAAGAAAAAGAAAAATTGCTTAAAAAGGCCAAAGTTTCTTCATTAAAAAGCACTGGTTATTTTATTAGGGGGGAAATGAGAAAAGAAATTTCCACTTTTAAATTTAAGCAGAAGCAGCCGCCCGTATTTAAAGGTTTTTCTGGTAATAGAAAAAGTTCATCGGGTATAAATCCTTGGGCTAGGAGTAATAGAGAAAAACCTTTTTCTTTTTTAAAGGACGTTGTGAGATATGGTTTAAAAAATGAAAATAATCTTATTATTTTTTACTCTGGAAGCAGGGCAAAAAGTGCAAAGCCTAAAAGCGAAAAACAACTTTTAGAAATAATAGAAAGAGTTCAGAAAGGCAGAAATTACGCCGTAAACAATAAGATGCGTGGAATGATGGGTCTTGCTAGAAGAGTTAATAGAAATGTTATAATTGTTCCACGTAAAGAAACGAAAATCATAAAGGTTGAGGCTAGACCATTTGTAAGTCCAACATATCGAAAAATAAAAAATACTGCATTATCTTTTTATGAAAAAAGATATTTTGAAAAGATTATAAAATGACTCTCATTAATGCAACTTCTAGTGAAGTGATAGAAAAATTAACAAATTTTCTAAAAAATGATTCTGAAATTGCGTATAAATCTACTGAATTATTTGGAAAAGTTTTCTCTTTACAAGTGGGTCTTGATCATGAAGATTTACCAGGTAAAAATAAATGCCCATGCGTTGTTATAAAATCAATACCAAGAACAGAAAACACATTACAGCAAAGCAACATAAGCTATCAAGCATTGATTTCTATTGTTGCTTATGATGAATCATCGGAAGTTTTAGAGGAAGTTTTAGCAACTGGTGTAAAAGTATATAAATATCAGGCTTTTGTTGATGTTGAAAAATTTAGGGAGTTTATAGAATATAAGATCATGGCAGAATCTGGAATCTCAGATATTGTTAGGAATTTTTCTGGAACTCAAAGCGAAACATTAAAACCGCTTTGGATTTCTGAAACAGGAATTGACTTTACTTTTAAACAAAACTTTAGAAGAGGAATATAAAAAAAATGTCAAATATACCAGAGCAAATTTTACATATCCCACGAGGGATAGCACGATTTAAAGAAGATGGTAAAGCGGCTTGGTTAGATATAGGTAACGCTAAAAACCTTGAGATAACGCCCGAAAATGAAGAAATAGAGCACGCTAATTATAGAAATAAAGATTCGTTTATTGACCAAACGGTTAATAAATCTCACAAAGTTAACGGGGCTTTTACTGTAGACTCTATATCAAGCGAGGTTTTAAGGCTTTTCTGTCATGCTAATGACTTGACAGAATCAACACAAGCAATTACCGCCGTTACTGATGAACCGCACACCGCAAAATTAGGAAAGTGGTTGAAGGTTGGTGCTACAGCTACCGATTCTTTAGGTAAAGTTGATCTTTCAGCGGTAAGAGTAACAGATGATACGGACACTGATTTAGACCAAGCAACCAACTATATACTGGATGCTAAAGGCGGCTGGGTTTATATAATGGAAAATGCAGCCGATATATCAGAAGATGACACAATACATTTTGATTACACTCCGGCCGCTACTGTTATAGAAACAATTAAGGGTGGTACTCAAAAAACTATCCAAGGGCAATTCATGTTTACCGGCGACCCAATAAAAACAAACGGAGTAAACACAAAAAGACAGATTTTTATTGCAGATGTTACTTTGTCCTCAGCAAACGCATTACCTTTAATTGCTGAAGAGTTCCAAGAACTAGGAATGACAATGAAACTTAGAGACACTGATAATTTTGATGGTCTATATGATCTACACGTAATGAAAATTGGTACTTAGAATAATAAAAATTGTTATCGTTTTAAAATAGAAAACTGACTAAGGAAAAATTAAAAAAATGAAACCAAAATATAAAAAAATAGATTGTGGTGAAGGAAAAAAGATTTGCGTTAAAGAATTGTCTATTGCAACTATACTAGAGGCTAAAAGACTAATGTCGCAGAAAGATGTTAGTTTTAAAGAGGGGGTCGATTTTGCAAAGGAAAAATTAATCCCTAGTTGTATTAAAATTTATGATTCTGATTTTGATTCAGAGTTAAAAGATGCAACACTCGAATTGTTAGCAAAAAAAGATTTTTACCCAAGCGATTTGGAAGTAGTCTTTGACGCATTTAAGGAGCTCAACACAGTTTTTTTGTCGATTACAAAATTCTTAGGCTTGATGGAAAAATTACAGAAAGCTTCAAACGTTCTATTAGAAGCTTATTTGGGGGCAATAGAGGAAGTAGTGAAAGAGAAGTCATTGCTGGTGGAGAAACCACAGATCAAAGGGAACGACGGTTAATAGAAGAAAAGCTTTTAATTATAGAAGAGTACAATAAAAACGGAATACCATTAAACCCAAGCCAACAAGAATGGTATTCCAAATATTTAGAAAGAGATTCAAGTAAAAGAAAAGAGAGTTATTATTCTTTGCTAGAATCTATTTTTTTAATTAAGCAGGAAGGTCATTTTGACGTTATGGAATACTCTTATGAATCGTTTAAAATTGCAATAAAAGCGGTTCACTATAAGTATAAGTTGCAAACTGTTTCTGTTGCTTCAGCGGTAACACTCTTATTTAATAAAGACAAAAAAGCTATAGAAAAATTTTTAAGTGAATAAAAAAAATGAGTAACACACTGAATATAAAAATTAATATTAGGGAAATAGGTCTTGAGGTTTTCGACAACATAAAAAATAAGGTTGTTGAAGTACAGGAGGCAATGTCAAAGGAAATTTCTTTTCCAAATATAAGAGATTCGTTAAAAGCTGTTAATACAGAAATGAAAAGTGAAGCAGTTATAATAAAAGATAGCTCTAGCAAGATCATGGAAGAGACAGCCGCAACGGCTGTCAAGTCAGTAGAACAATTTTATTCTGCTATAGGAATAGGTGTTTCAGCATTAATACATGGAAAAGCAACGGCTATATCTGAATTTTTCTTTAATGTTACGGACTCTATAATCGTTGCTAATGATTCTGCACTTGCTTTTAAATTTATTAGCGAGGGATTAAACTCTGCATTTCTTGGACTTGGGGCTAATTTAAAAGGGTTCTTAGGTTATACTCTCGCGCTTTCTAATAATATGATATCCATTGGAAATGAGATGGGATTGATTATATATCATGCTACTAGTGCAATACCGTTAATAGGAGAATTTAGTCATTTTTTCGCCTCTATTGCCTCTATTGCTGGCCTTGTTGGTAAAGGGACTGTTTTATCTTTAAGCTTTATGCTGTTTACCAATTTTCTTAAAGAATCAGAAGTTTTGTTGAGAAGGATTCTTGGCCTTGGTTCAGAGGCTAACACCCCCTTGAAATCTGGTGTTAGCCTTATACAGACTTTTAATGGAGCATTAACGGAAACACAATTAACTGTAGGTCAAATTTTTAAAACTGTTACGTTTACTGTTGCTGCTTTTACCTCTCCTGCAATGTCATTAATAGCGGGGGTTCCTGCTATTAATGGAATAATTGATAGTGTTCTAAGGCTTGGTTCAAGGTTTAGGCTAAGCTTCCTTTCTTTTTTTGGTAGTGCAAAGGGGCAAATTTCGCTAATAGTATTAACGGTTAGAAATGCATTTGAGCAAGCATTGCCAATGGTAAATAAAATAGGTAATTCTTTTGGTAATATACAAAAACGTTCTGAATTAGCTGGAAAATCATTTCAGAATGCATTACCAAATAACGTATTAAGAAATGTTTCTAATCTTAGATTGCCATTTGCGGTTCAATTTCAAAGCTTTTCCCATGATTTTAGAAATTTAATTTCCTTTGGACTGAAAAAAATAACAGAGCTTACGACAACTATGCAGCTTGCGCTTGGAATGAGTAAAAAGGAGATAATGTCTATAAGATCAATAGCAAATAATTCTTTAAATCAAGCAAGCGAAAAAACAAGACATAATTTAAATTTGATATCAGATGTTGCAACTAATAGCAGAAAAGCATTTGGTTTTTTGCCAAAGATCTTTGGCAAAACTAATAACCATATTAGAAAGATATCAAAGGATATAAAAGATAAAAAAATCTTTGGGGTCACTTTTAGAAGGGGGTTCGAGGTAGCAGCAAAAACAAAGGCTGAATCTTTAGTGGCTCCAAGATTAGGAATCAGCGGTCAGAACTCGACTAAATCAGTAAAATTAATTGCAGACCAAAAAAAAGCAATAGTGGATTTAAGCACAACTATTAATAACTTAAATATTGCCATATCTAGCGGTTTTAAGAAAAAACATGCAGATATTGTAGAAACAACAAAGGCTTTTGAAAATTTCTCTACGGTGGCCGTTAAATCAGCCAAAAAAGTTAATGCTGCTATACCTTCTACAATTAAAAAAACTGGTGTTAGGCAAAATGTAGGTGATTTTCTAAAAAAAGGTTTTAATTTTAATACTGTTGCTGATAGAGATGCTTCTATTTTCTCTAGGTCTAAAAGTGCTGGACTTGCGAAAATTCGCGGTGGTGGTGCAAATAACTTGTCTACGTCTGGCTTTTTAACTTCTCTGTCTACTGGTTTAGAAAGCGGTAAATTAGAAGCTGTGTATAAAAGCTTGACTAAATTTTCTGGTGCACTCGCTACAATGGCTTCTAATATAAACTCTAAAAGCTTTAGTAGTAATGAGTTTATGAAATTCATAGATAGCTTTGCAAAGGTCGAAAAAATCAATAAAGTTGATATAAGTAAACTTAGGAAGTTATTCGCTGAATTAAAAGAAAGTGTTAAGGGGTTCGAGGGAAAAAACATAGGTGATAAATTCGTCAAGTCTATTTCTGTGGGTGTTGAAGAGAACTCAGGCAAAGCGGCAAAATCAATGGAAATTTTCACCAAAATGCTAATGGAATTTTTCCCACAATCACCAGCAAAACGTGGGGCTTTAACTAAGCTTCCGAAGGTTGGATTACAAATAAATAAGCAAATTGCAACTGGAATGATCAGAAATATAAAAATTGTAAATGCGGCTGCAAAAAGAATAGCAGAACAAATAGCCGGATTCTTTCCGCAATCACCAGCTAGATTTGCCCCTTTGTCAGGTTTAACAAGGGCTGGTTCGCAAATACCGACATTTATAGCTGACGGAATGATGAAAACAATTTTAAAGGTTAAGTCTGTATCACAAACTATTGCAAATTTTATCTTTGCCCCACTTGATGAGGCTATTTTAAATAGAAGAATAGCGCGTCAAGTTGGTATTGCTGTAGAGCAGTTTAGCGCGCTTGAATCATCATTTAAAGTTATTGGGGTAAATGGGCAAGAGCTAGTTTTTGTTTTGAATAGAATAAATAGAATAATCAAGGGTAATGCAACAGAAGAAACAAAAAATTTCCTCTCTGGATTAGGTGTTTCATTGGAGGAAATAAGAAAGCAAGCACAACCTAATATAGCTTTGTTTCTACAAATGTCTGATGCATTAAAAAATGTTGGTTCTGGTAGCAAGGAGCAACAAAAATTATTAGAAATTTTAAGCGTAACCGCACAAAGTGGTGCTTTTGACCTTATGATTAGAGGCTCTAAAGAAATTTCCCAGGCATTAAATGATATTTCTGGTGTTGGTGCTTTTTTTGATGAAACATTTTCTAAAGCTTCAGAGGGAATAGGAAAAGTATTAAACTTGCTAAAAGAGGCTAGGAAATTCTTCTTTGTTGAAGTTCTTAGAAAAACTTTACCCGAAGTAGAGAGAATATTAAATAATATAAAGGCTTCCGCGCTTGCCAATAATACAATAATAAGGGCATATTTTTCTAAAGTTTCTGAATTTTTGGCAATATCTATGGTGATGATAGAAAAAACTTTTATTTTCGCTAAAAATGAACCTGTAAAAGCTCTTGGGCTTGCTCTTGAAATTTCCAAAAAAACTATTATGTTTCTTTTTGAAATTTTTACTGGTGCTATATCTGGAATTAACAAAACAATACTAATTAGTTTTAAGAATTTAAGTTTTGCTATTCTCTCTATAGGTGCTAGTGTGCTTCTTGTTTTTGCTAGGGAAGTAGATAATTTTGTTGATAATAGACTAGAGTCAATAACAGCAAAAATAAAAGATGCTTGGATAATTATTTCAGAAATAATAAAAGCACCTTTTACACTTCTTTTTAATGCGCTAGAAGAAATGGAAAGAAGCAGGAATCAAGCCGGCAATATATTTAAAAATTTCTCTGGTACTTCGAGAATGACATTTACAGATGAGCAGTTTCTAAAAGGTGCTGTAAAAAATCCTGAGCTTTCAGAAAGTAATAGACTAAAGAAAGAGGTTGAAGAGCGGCAAAAGAATATAGAAATAGGAATAAAGGATATATCCCAAGGGATAAATGAAGTAATAGAAGAATTTAGTGATTTTGGAAATATATTTTTAAAAGAATTTGATTTTGCAGGAGTGGAAAAAAAATTAAAAAGCTCACTAAAAACGATAAAAAAAGAAATACTAGGTACTGCAAATGAAATAGGCTTAAGCGAAGAATTGAAGAAAATTGATAACCTGTTTTCTATTGATATCAAAAAAACAATGGAAGAGGTTAAGAAAGCAAAATCTATTTTAATGGAAGGATTACAAAGCGCGAGCAATTTTGCAGAAAATAATAATATATTTGGTGATGAAAAAAATGATGATAACAATGATGAGGTAAAAAAGGCATTTACTTTTCAAGAATTTATTGCTGGAAATACATTCAAAGCTATTCAAAAGGGAATTAGCGCAACTGGTGACGCATTTAGCAAAATGTATGAGTTGAGCGGAAAACAAGCAAAAGAATTATTTCTTGTAAAACAAGCAGCGGCAATAGCAACAGCAATAGTTAATACATCTGTTGCAGTAACAGAAGCCTTGAAAATGGGTGCGGCTGGTATTGCAATAGCTCCTATTGTCTCGGCGGCTGGCCTTGCAGAAGTTGCAACAATAGTAGCACAAACCGTTCAAGGGTTTGCCGATGGTGGAATGATTACAGGCGGTATAAAAGGGAAAGATAGCGTCCTTATAAAGGCGATGCCCGGTGAGCTAGTAGTCAATAAAAACGGGGTTGATAGGCTAAGGAGCCAGTACGGAAATGGATTTTTACAGAATTTAATAAATGGAAGAATTAGTAAAGAATTTGTTTCAGGTTTTAACATGAATCATAAAAAGGCTATATCTGGTGGTATACAAACTTTTTCTAATGGTGGTGTTGTTTTGCCACAATCAAGCACAGATCAAAAACAGGATATTAAAATAAACATGGCCTCATTCATGGATAAAAAAGAATTTAGAGATTATTTGCTTAGTAGTGAGGCAAATAATATAATCTTAAATGTTTTCCGAAAAAATCAACACTACGTAAAAAAAATAATGAGGTAATAATGGCATATTTATTGAATGAAGTTATTACAAACGCCTATAATCTTGAAATAACAGATGAGGTTATAGGCACTGGTGATGGTGGAACAAGTTATAGTTTAAATTCTAATGATTACCCTGTTAGAGATTTTGCTAGCGCAACATTAAAATATACAGTTTCCGCGACTGAGTACACCGCAACATGCAATAGCAGTGGAGTATTTACAGGAACCCATATAACTAGCGCAACTATTAACGTCGATGGCGATTTGTCTATCACTACTTCAACGGGAATAGATAACACAACTGATATTAAGCTGACCTATAAAACATCTGGATTAGGTCAAGCAATAATAAATTTCTGCAAGGGCGATGATTATATTGAGCTTATAGGGACTGGCAACGGTTCAGATGTTACTTTTGGTTTTACGGCTGCTAATGGTGATATTGCAAAGGGTCAAGCTGTTTTAGAATTTTGGATAGGTGGCGGTAAATTCAGGGTTTACGATGATGGGTTAGGGGCTTTTAATCATGCTCATATTTCATCATCTAGCCTTAATTATACAACAAAGGTTTTTACTGTTACTTTCAATATAGCAATAGATGATACAAAGGCCGTTAACCTTGATTATTTAGTAAATCAAGGTGGTAGTGGTGAGGGGCAAGATTGGAGAATAATTTTAGATCAAAGAACCAAAAATGACAGCTTGACAAGCCCCGTAGACGAATTTGCAGCAAGTATACACGCTAGGGAATGGATTCTTAGAAATTCTGGTTCCTCATACAATGAGGAATATTACATCGGAATAAGAGAATTTTATGGCTCATCAAGTGGCGAATATGGAGTAAATTTAAATATTTATAAAGGGCATGATGAAACGCAAGACCAGTGGAATTACAATTACACTGGTGCTGGTGGTCATGGCCTAACGGGATATGATTCAGGCACGGGAAGGTGGGAGAATATGCCATCGGCGGTTTTTGCTAATGGCTCTAATATTAATTTGTGGGTTTACACAAGTAAAAATCGAATTTGTGCTAATTGGTTCTCCAATAGCAAATACCAAGCGTTTTACGTTGGAGCCGGTAGAAGATTGCAACCACAAAATAATATTCAATTTCCAATGGTCGCGGCCGGCATGTCATCCAGCAATAAGACAATCGGTTCTACTGGTGTGGAGAATGAAGGATTTCCCACACCATACACGGGAAGTTATACAAGTAATAATTTTTTCTGTGTTGGCATGGACGGAGTATTTGCAAAAGCTCACACCGGAGCGGGGTATATTAGATTTAGCCCTACTAATCATCAACGTTACGCATCAGGTTCTAGCGTGTACAGAGACACGAACGACGGAAAAATTTTAGTTTCACCTGTTCATTTATTTGATGTAGATGCGCAAAGCCCACTTTTTGAGCTAGAAGGGGTTTTTTGTATGTGTACTGAAACAGTTCTAGCTCAAGACACCTTGCAAGATCAAGACACAAACGACTATGATTGTTTTATAAGAGGCGGCGAGAGTGGAACATTCGGCAAGTATGCAATGAAAAGGGAATAGTGATATGACTAGAGCTTTCAATTATGAGCTTCATACTAATTTGACTGACCATCATGAGATTTTAGAAAAACTAAAAGCTTTTGCTGAAAATGAAGGATGGACTATTGACCATTACCACGTAAATAAGGAGTGGGTTGATACAGGTGGCGGTGTGTATGGCTTTCAGACTGATACTAATTACGAAAATTTCTTGCAGATAACCGGAAACCCTGATAATACTAATTTAGAATGCACATTTCGGTTTAGGAGTACAACTCTTAATACGGGAACAATAGATCCTTATATTGGTGTGTCGGCACAAAGCAGCGTAACTAAACCGTTAGACACTTCTAGCTCTTCTCATCCAGCAAGTGCATTGCTGGCCGGCATGAGTAGCTATAAATACTGGCATAGCGTTTATGATGGTGCTCAAGCTAGTACTTGGATAATTGGCGACGATAGATTTTTAGCCGTTGTAATGAAGTGTGATAATACATTTTATCAAATAATTTCAGTAGGCGAAATAGATTGCTTTGATAATTCTTTTGATAGCGGCGGGTTTATAGGTTCAACTCTCCATTTAGATTGGTGGTATCAATGGTATGATTACACCGTTTGGTTTGCTCCTTTTGGAACAAATGCTAATAATATTATAGTCGGTGGAACAGACGTTAAAGCGGCCGTGTACAGTACTAATTTATTTGAAACCACTAATAGCGGTTATCCCTTTAATGAGTACAATATAGTTAATTATGATAATTTAGGTGGTGGTGTAAAGGGAATGGTTAGGCCAATAATTTATGTAAAGGATGTTGCAGACAGTGCACCGCGTCCAATTGGACAACTTCCTGTTTTTTTTCTTAATGGTAGTGGTCTTTTTGCTGGGCAAGTCTTAGACAGGGGGTCAGAAAAATATATTGTTTTTCCTTCTTGTCAGCTTGCTTTAAAACAATGGTGGGCAATGAGGGTTTTATAATGACTAATTACGACTGTATAGCATTAAAAGGTGTTGAATATATAGAGCTTGCAGAGCAGACAGAGCAAAGATTATATCCTGTAAAAATGCAAGATTTAAAAATCTGCTCTGTTACTGGCAACTCTTTTGTACAATCTTCTAATAATAGAAACGCTATTGTAGTTAATAATTGGGCTAATGAAACTATATTTGAAAGGATTTGGTTTAGCCCATTAGAACACAATGCAGGGCTAATAACCGGCAACATAATAATAGAAGTAAGTATATGGAATGCATATCAAAAAGACTCTAAAAATTTAACTGAAATAAATGTTACATCGGGAGCGGGTACAACAATTGAAACAATTGTTTTGCCAGATACGTATAACCCTACAATGCAGAAAACGCATAATATAACTATATTAGAGGAAGGTTCACCAACTCAAAATACTACCTATGAATATGTTATAGGTGGCGAGACATATTTATTAAAGATTACTGGTGCAAGAATAGAAAAATTTTTCTTTTTGCCTAACTGGAAAAATGAAATAGTTTTTGACTTTAATGTTGATGCAGTCTCCGTAGAGAGTAAAAATAGAGTAGAGCAAAGAAGGAGAATTAATAGTAAGTCTCTGTGTAACTTATCTGCTAGTTTTGTACTAGAAAAGGAAAGAGCACAAGAAATAATAAACCTGTTTCGTAGATATTCGGGAAAGGTTATTGCTGTTCCATTTTTCCCTGAGTTAATAAGGATTTCTAGCGTAACTATACAGGGGGAAACAACGATAACTTCTGTTGATGATTTGTCTAAATATTGGTATTATCAAAACAGAGCCAAGTATGTATCAATAATGGAAATAGAGCAGGGAAATAATTACCCTTCAATTATTGAGGTTAAAGAAATTTCTCTGAAATCTGGAAATGATATTACTTTTACAGAATCAATAATAGGTAATTTTACAACAAAAAATTGCTATGTTTTTTCTGCTATACTGGGTAATTATAAAACTTTTACTCCTTCAAATGAAACACCTACTATAGTTAAATTTGATATAGATTTTGAGGAATTAAACATTGAGTGATAGCATATTAGATTTGGGAGTTTCTCCTGTTTTTTTTGATTTTTTCCATAATTGGACAAAGCCCCTTGATGCTGATTTTTTATCTAATGAGATATTCCATCAAACAGAATCCTCATATAAGAAAATAATAACCTTTGATGCTAGAAAGCCAAAAGTTTTTAAAATAGAGATAGTTTTAAATGGACTAGATCAAATTAAAAGCTTTTTAGATTTTTTTGACGAAAGGGAAGGAATAATAAAACCTTTTTGGTTTAAGTCAAAAATTAACTCATTTACTGTTTCGACTGCTATAACCTCTGGTGCAACAGAAATTGAACATATTAAAAATGGATTTCCTAATGGTTTTAGCGGCCATGAGAGATTTTATATAGAAAATTCAAGCGGCGATATAATAACAAGAAAGATTCAGACAGCGGTAAGTGTGGATTTATCTACAGACAAGGTAACATTTACTGATGAAGTTGGGCAAGATATAGAAATTAATGAAGTGTCCTTTATGGGGTTTTGTGTTCTCTGTAGATTTATGAATAAAAATATAAAGGTTAAATATCAGGCACCAACAATAGCAACTGTAGATGTTACCCTTAAAGAATTAATAGAGGAATACCCATAATGACATTTAATAGTGAAATTAATAGCACTACCCCTGATTTATTCCTAGAGTTTTATGAAATTTTGTCAGGTGGTGTTACTTATAGGTTTGTAAATAATACTGAGACAAAATCATATGATGGGTTTAGCTGGGCACCCGCATTAATAGAAAGAGGTGAAGTAAAAGAGGATGTTTCTATTAGTGATAGCCAAGACATGGAAATTTCTGCATATGTAGAGGAACCTTTTGTTGATTTGTTGCAAAAAATTTCAGTAGAGAAAATAGAAATTAAAATTTTTCAAGTTTTTATTGGGTCATCAAGCGTTAATAAGATTTTTAATGGTGTTGTTTATTCAGCTAACGAAAAAGACCAAATTATTAGTTTAAAAGCACTGTCTAACAGCAACATTAATAGTAAAGAATGGCCTAGATATAAAATACAGTCAACTTGTAATCATACTCTTTTCTCTACTCAGTGCACACTTTTAAAAACCAACTTTGAGACAGTAACAGCGGTTACTGTCTCTGGTGATGGTAAAACAATTACATCTTCTGCTTTTGGCATAGAAAGCGATGATTATTTCACGGGTGGTGAATTGGTGCATTCTAACGAAAGTAGGCTGATTATATCCCATGTTGGAAATGATATTGTTGTGGCTAGCCCTTTTGCCTCCCTTTCTTCTGGAACATCAATAAAAGCTTACCCATCCTGTTTTGGAAGATTTACGGAAGATTGCACAACAAAATTTAGCAATACTGAAAATTTTGTTGGTTTTCCCGATATAGCAGAAAGCAATATTTTTATATGGGGCTTACAGTGAAATTATTAGATGTAGAAAAAAAAATCCCTAGCGCGGGATACAAGGAAAAATTTACAGAAAACAGTATAAAAGTACAAGACTTTATAGGGATACCTTACAGGGGCGGGTATCATGGAAAAAATGGCCTAGATTGTGCTTATTTTCTTGGGTATTTTATGTTAAAAAACAACATAATAAAAAAAATAGAAAAAATAGAATATTCTAATGATTGGCACCTTTACAAAAATAACGGTCAAATTATGATCAAAAATTTTAATTATCATTTAAATAATTTTTTATGTAAAGGTGTCGATGTTGTCAAAACTAATGATATAGGTTATGGTGATATTATTTTCTTTTCAATGGTTGAAAGTGGCTTAATTAATCACTGTGCTATAAAAATAAATGATTCCTACATCTTACACAGCATAGAAAAATCAGGCGTTTGTATATCATCTCTGGGAAGATTTAAAGATAAAATTATAGGAGCTTATAAAATATGGGTATCCCTAGTATAATAATAGGTGGTATTTCGGCGGCCGCTAGCATTGGGGCGGGTTTTCTTCTTGCTAATAAGCAAACACCAGATAAAATTGATGGAGAGAAAAAAAAAGCAAATTCTTTTAATGCTCCATCAATGGAGGAAGGTCGAGTGATACCCGTTGTTTTTGGAAAAAATGTCAGGGTGTCTCCTAGTGTTATAGGTTATCAAGGGTTTGAGACACAAGATATAAAAGAAAAAGCCAAAGGAGGCGGGAAAGGCTTTGGCGGTTCGTCTGGTGGAACTAGCATTATAGGCTATAAGAGCTTTATTGATATGTGGTTTTGTGTCTCTCATGCAATCGGTGGAATGACTATAACAGTTAACAAGTATATAGTTGGAGATAAAGAAAAAACGCCTAATGCCAATATAACTAATAATAATGGTACTGAATCTTTCTTTCCTTTAGATATGGGAAGTCATGCAAATAAATTAAAGGGAATTTGTCATAGTTATTTTGGCAACTGGAACTTCGGAGAGAACACAACAACACCGCCGCCTGTAGATTTTGAAATTACCTCTGTATTGCCAACAACTATAAATAATGCAAACATGGGTTCTAAAAAAGGAGTAAACCCAGCAACAATAATATATATAATTTTACTGGATGCAGGATTTATAGCCGGCACATCTGGAATTGTTCTTTCCTCTTTTAATAACTCTGCCGATTATTGGTATGATAAAGGGCATGGTTTAAATATTGTCTTTGACTCTATTAGTAACCCAATGGAAGCAATTAAAAGGGTTTTTGAATTTGTAGATGGAACATTATATAAAAATGGTGATGGGTTGTATATTTTAAAGGCTTTCGAGGATTCAGAACCAGCGGTCAGAACAATTGAGGAAAAAGATTTTATAGAGTTAGATTTAGAAATAGAAACTCTAAACAATCTTAATAATAAATTTTTTGCTACATATACAGATATTGAAAAAAATCATACAGAGAAAAGTTTACTGGTTTATAACCCATCATCAATAAGCCAAATAGGAATTGAAAATGATAAAAATATTGACCTGACAGCTTTTACAGATAAAGAAATAGCCTCTAAAAGACTTTTTGAAATAATGAGGGTTGAGTCAATACCTAATAAAAAAATAGGGTTTTCTGTGGACATGAGATTTTTTGATGTAAATATAGGTGATATAGTAACAATTAACCACGGCTCAAAGGGCTGGACATCTTTAAATTTTAGGATTCTATCAAAAACTATAGGGTCTTTTGAGGAAGCAAAAATAGATTTTCAAGGCGAGCTATATAGAAGAAATCTATTTGGCGACAACCATATAAATGTAAATAATAGCTCTCATTCTCAGGTTGATTTATCACCAGTTGATTTAGACCACAGAAGAGTTTTTGAGCTTCCTTATAACTCAGACAGCAAGGAAAACCCATCATTTATTGTTCTTGCTCAAAAGAAAAAAGGTTCCGAAAGTGGATATAAAGTTTTAACAAGTGCGGAGAGTTCGTCTAATTTTATAGATTCTGGCTTGTTTACTACGTGGAGCCAGAGAGGAACACTTGTTAATTCTTATTCATCGTCCAGTAATAGTATTGATGATAGTACATCTGGGATTTTATACACTCCCTCGGGCTTGGAAAATCCTTCTTTTGATAGTATTTCCAGACAAAATTTGTTTTCTATTCGTCGAGTTGCTATAATTAATAATGAAATCGTAGCATTTCAAAATTATACTGTAGAAGGTGGGAACATAAGACTAACAGGAATAATTAGAGGTGTTCTGGGGTCAATAAAATCTTCTCATGGTGTAAGTGATGAAATTTGGCTTACTGATATTGATAATAACATTTTAAATTTTAAGCCATTTGAAACAACATATTTTCAAATTTTGCCAATTTTTGGAAATAATGAATTATCACCACCAGCAACAATAGAAAGTTTTACGTATACAGGAAAGGCGAAGCAACCTTTCCCAGTTGGCAGAGTAGAGGCAATAAGAAGCGGTAGCAATATAACAGTTAATATACTTCCTGCAACCCCTAGTTTAAATGGTGCTGGAAGCATGCCAGAAAATGTTATTCTGCCTGTTAGTCAGGTTCCGTATCTTGGAGATTTTGAAATAAATTATGATAGTAACGATTATAATTTTAATGATATCACCTATTCCTTTACAAGGTCTGGTTCCTTTACGTTAACGGTAAAAAGTAGGCTTAACGGGTTCTTGTCAACAGGAAAAAGTGTTACCGTAGGGGCTGGTGATGGTTCCTATTTTGGTTAAGGAATAAAAATATGAATAATTGTTTTTTTTGTGATAAAAAAATCGAATCTTGGGAGAGCACAACAGAAATTAATTTTGGGAAAAACATTTGCCATTCGTCTTGCTTTGTAGAACATAATGAAAAACTAAAAAAGGAAGCTGATTAATGACAGTTTTAACCCCTAGTAATTTAGAGAAAGTTGACTATAATCAAGAGGGCTGGCATAACATTTATAATGCTAATTGGGAAAAGTTAAACACTAAGTTTCAAGAATTATTACAAGCAACTTATAATTTTGCAAGTGAAGCCGTTATAGATGAGGCAACCGCCCTAACCGCTGCTATTGCCCCCACTCAGCAAACAACAACAGATAGCACAACGGGAACGGGTTCTTTAACTTTAAATGATGTTGGGGCAACATTTAGCCAGAGCGCAATTAATGATAATTTTGCTTCATTGGCCGCTAGGATAGCAGAAATAAAAGCAGATATCGATAATTTAAAAACATTTGCTGATGATTCAAAAACAAGAAGTGATAACTTACAGTCAAAAATAAATGAACTGATTGCTGTTCTAAGGGAAACCGACGGAGTAGGAGTCTTGAGTGATTAGGAGTTTTTTTATGTTTTTAAGAGTAATATTAACTGACTTTATAGTAAAAAAAGGAAAAGAAGAAATGAAAAACCATTGGAAGCGGCATATTGTTTATATATTGATAACTCTTCTTGTAATTTTTGCAAGCTGTAGTTATAACGCGCCCACTGTTCAGGGACTAGAACAAAATCTAAAAAACATACAGATAATGAGGGAAAGTTTGTCAAAAAATCTTGCTGAAAAAGTAAGAAATGGAGATATTACCCAAGAGCAAGCAAGCAAAATAGAGTCATACCATGACTCTTACGAATCACTTGCCAGAACAATGTATGATAAGCAAGTAGAGCTTAAGAAAGGTAAAAAAGAAAATGAATGAACAATTAGAGAGACTAGCAAAAGAAAATTATGATAATCTTTTATTAGGCATGAAAGATGTAGCGATTGATGACTTGCCAAAGATCAAGGAATTATTAGTAGACGTTGCCAGATATAAAGCACTTGAAACATTAGGCCAAGCCACCGAATTTGATATAAAAATGCTCAAGATGGCAAGTGCGGCATTATCAAGTGAGGCAATCATTTCGACATATGAGTTAACAGAAGTTGGTAACGAAGTATTGCAAGGGCTTGTTAAGTCAATCATCGGACTTGTTTTAAATTCTGCTCTAAAAAGTGTAAATATTTCTTGACATTTTAAAAAATGATAATATAATTTTGAATAGTTTAGGAAGTGTCTAACCAACCTTTCTATGCTAAACCAAGATTTTTTGAAAAATCATTCTAAAATAGGCCGTTGCTCACTCCTTGAGCATTGGCCTATTTTTTTTTAATCATGCATTAGTAAAGATTATATGATATTATTGAGGCAATAGTAAATATATGGTTAATACTAATATTATCAACATGGTTTTTTCTCCTTGGGGGCAAAATTGGAAAATAAAAAAAAAGAATTGATTACAGAAAAATCATATAAATTGACAGACATAAAAACAATAGTTCTAATCTCAATGTTTTTATTGTCTGTTGTCACCATCAACACAACTATATCTTATTACCTTGTTGAGGCAAACAAACACGAGGTGACAGAAAAAGAAGTCCTGTCTATTGTTTCAGATTTAAATAAAATACTGAAAATGGTAGAAGAGCTTGAAAGACAACACGCCGATTTTTACATACATATTAATAAAAATAACCACCTTCAAACAAAGCGATTTGATCAAGTAGTTTTACAGATGCTAGAAATCAGCATAGGTAAGGCAAAAGAAAAAAGTAAAAACAAAGAAAAATAAGGCAAAAATAAGGGGGAACATTTTTAAGAATCCTCCTTGTTTGCTTTTAGTGGCCGTCCAAAGTTTTTTTTATTTCTTAATTCATCTCTTGTTGCTTCTAATCTATCCTTGCTCCACTTTCTATAAATTTTTCCTTTTATTTCTACTTCTCTACATGGTGCCGGTATTTCTCCATTTTTCATATATTTATTGGCCGTAGCCAGAGAAATATTAAGAAAAATTGCTAATTCTCGCATTCCTTCAATATGATTTTCTGACATTTTTTTCCTTTTCATTTGACATAATATTATTTTACTTTTATAATAGTGTTATAAAAGTCGAAAGTCAAGGTTTTATTTTTTTTAAAAAAGGCAAAATAAATATGTTTGAAAATATTTGCAATGTTGATAAATTCCTGAAAATAATGATTTATGGCGGTGCTGGAACTGGTAAAACTCTTTTTTCTCTTGGTTTCCCTAACCCAGCAATTATAGATTTTGAGGGTGGATGTAATCATTACCATGATATAAATTTTGACCTATGCAAGGTTGATTCACTAAAGGGTTTTTTAAATGCTCTTGATGCATTCGAGGTTAGCGATTACGAAACATTGATCATTGACCCAATTACCATTCTATGGGAGATTTTAAGAGAAGATTGGGCATTGAGGAAGGGAAAGGCAGAGTTAAGGCCGCAAGACTGGTTCTCCCTTAGGAAGGAGTGGCGTTCTTTAATACTCCAAAGAATTAGAAATATTGAAGCTAACGTTATAGTTATAGCAAGAGAAAAAGACGTTTTATCATACTTAAAAAACAGAGAAAAAGTAGAAATTGTTTCAGCTGGCAAAACCTTTGATGGTGAAAAAAACTTGGAATATGAATTTGATTTAGTGTTAAATTCATTTGTCGATGGGGAAAGGTTTTTCTTTAATGTTAAAAAGACAAGAATAAACAACGGTCTTTTTAAATTAAACTCTAAGGTAGAACAGAAAATAGAAAACTTCAACGAAGTAATTTTTGATAGAAAGAGAATGATTGATTTCTTAGGTGGTAACTTGAACTGGACTAATCAAATAATTCCTTTTAAGGACTGTAAAGAAAAATGGGAAGATTTAAAAGAAGATCAATTAGTTAAAATTGCTGAACTTAAAGGTAGAAAAAATTATTTATCTACTTTAAAGGCTTTAGTGTTGATTGATGTATTAAAAGAGGGCAAAGAAGGAAAAATAGAAGAGGTTAAAAAATGAATGATGTAAAATTCTCAGGAAATATTTGTAATGATATAGTGCCTAGAACTATTCCTAGTGGGGCTAGTGTTTGCAATTTTACTATTGCAAACACCAAAAAATATAAAGACCAAAGCGGAACATTGAGAGAAACAACAACTTTCGTTGATTGTGTTTGGTGGGGAAGCTCTGCGGGGCTTGTTAAGTGGAATAAAAAAGGCTCTAAGATTCTTGTCTCTGGTGAATTGCAGCAAGATTTTTGGGAAGATCAAAACGGAAACAAGAGAAATAAACTTAAAATTAAAGTTAATGAAATGGAATTTTTCTTTAATCTTGTTCCAGATGGTACAAGAAACAGCAACAACAATAATAATAGCGGTGGTGGAAATAATCAATTTTCAACTCTCCCAGAGGAACATTCTTGGCAACCAGAAAGACCAATGGACGAGCCACCGTTTTAATTTTTCCACAAGGAGTTTTCTTTTGATTGACGAAAAGGAAATGGAAAGGTTAAAATTAGAGATACAGAGAGAGAAGAATAAAACTCTCTCTCTGTTATTGAAAATTTATTTAACAGTAAATGAAAAGGAAAAAAAATAGAATGAAAAATATAAAATCTATGGACTTAGCAAATATATTGGGGGTTGAATCCTCTACAGTTAGAAAATGGAAGCAAAAGAAACTGGTTAACCATAAAAAAGAAGGCAGAACACTTGTTATAGTGCTAGATGAAAAATTTGATAAATTCTTGTCAGGTACTAAACATATAACTAAAAAAGGGGCAATAAATGTTTTTCTTTCCAGAGAAGAAAAAAACCAAAAAGGAAATAGCAAAGAAAATACACAACTCGAAAAAGGCAAAGAAAAGGAGATCAAACAAAAAGTTGATGAAAAAGCAAAGGGTGAGGCTAAACCGGAGATAGATTTATCTCTTGTCGCACAGCAAATATTATTTTATGGCCGCTCTTGTATGTCTCAGAAAACCGTATATGATAAACCAGATATTTTTAATGGTGATGGGGAAACCTTGATAGATCATCAATATTGCGTTCTTTCAGCGGTAAGAGGGGAAAGAAAAAAGGCAAATTTATTGTATAGGCATGGCTTAACAATAGAGTTTGATATATTAGAAATAGAGCAATCATTAAATTTAATACATAAAGTTTTAGGCAAGGAAAATGTAAGCGTTTGTTGTCATAGCGGCAATAAATCACTTCATTTTCACTTGTCATTTTATAACCCTAGTGACAATCAAGATAAAATAGATGAGATAGCAGAAAAATTAAAAAAACTGCTTCCATTTTGCGATTTTCCAGTTTTGACGGATAAGGTAAGGTTAGTAAGAACACCAGCGGCAATAAGGAATTGCCCCAATAAAAAAGGGCATGGTAAAAAGCAGCTAGTCGTTTTTGTCAATAAAAGATTTTGTCCTGAAGAATACAATAAAATTCTTGACTCTAAAATAAGTGGACTAGGATTTAGTGGGAGTTGCCCTAAAAAATTAAATCATGTTTTATCTAAAATTTCCTCAAGGAAGAGCCCTACAGGAGCAGACATGAAGGAGGCCGTTTTAGAGTTTTGGAAAAACGGCTATAATAATAACATCCTTTATTATGATATTATACAGGATTTTATACCTTATATAGGTGTTTTGTTCGAGCATATTAAAAAAGAAGAAAAACAAGAAAAAATAATTAGAAAAACAATAGTTAATGATGGCTCTACTAATTATCAAGTATGGGACTTAATAAACTGGTGTAATTTTTACTCTCAACATGGCGTAAAAGTTACAAGAGAGAGCGATGAATGGTGCGAGGGGCACACAAAAGGACTCCATAAAAATAAAAGTGGAAATTTTCATTTTCGCGCTGATACTGGAACATGGAAAGACCACAGCACAAACGATAGTGGTAACGCTATAAAGTATTTGGTTGTTTATGGTGGGATAATGAATAAAAAAGATGCTTGGCTATATCTCCACGAGCTAGCAGGAATAGAAGCACCTGAGCGAGATTACAAGGTATCCCTTGTAAAAAGAAAAAGAAACGATACAGGAGTCATTGAAGAGTCAAAAGTTGTTCCACCAGAGGAGACAGTAAAAACTATTTCTGTACCTGTTGCAGTAAACCCACCTGTTAATATTACTGACATATACCAAGATGAAATTGTCCCCGAATTTGACGTGAACTCTGACTCTTTACCAGTCGATGTTTTTCCTATATATATTAGGAAATATATAGAGGAGGCTTCTATGTCGTTTGCTAGTAGTCCAGACTTTATAGCAGTTTCCGCGCTATCTGCTTTGTCAATAGCAATAGGAAATTCGAGAAGGATTATTGTAAAAAAAGGATGGAGCGAGGGCGCGAGCCTATATTGTGCTATCGTAGCAAATCCTGGTTCGGGAAAGTCTCCAGCCATTAAAGCCGCCTTAAAACCTATCATAGACATTGATCAAGACAAGCAAAAAAAGTTTGAGGAAGATTTGAAAGAATACAGAAAGCAAATGAGAGATTTTACACTCGGTAAAATCCAAGATGAGCCAGAAAAACCCGCAAACGGCCACTTGTATACATCTAACGCGACAATAGAAAGTTTGTCAAAGATTGCATCTGAAAATCAACGGGGAATAATGCTATATAGAGATGAATTATCAGGATGGTTAACAAGTTTCGGGCAATATAAAGGGGGAAAAGGCGACGACAAGCAGTTTTACATGGAGTGTTGGAGCGGTTCACCAATTAAGACAACACGTAAAAGCGGCGATACAATGATTGTCAGGAACCCATTTTTAACAATCATTGGTAGTTTGCAGCCAGCAACTTTACATCTATTGCAACAAAATGTAGAGGATGGTTTTTTTGATAGATTTTTGATTTCTTACCCACAAACAGAAATAAAGGAAATATCAGAAGATGTATTATCAAAAGAAACCTCTTCATTATATGAAGAAATTATATACAACTTGTATAACTTCGACGGAGTTATACAAGACGATGGAACAATAAAACCCTTCTTTATGGAGATAGAAAAGGGTGGTTTTGCGGTTTATAAAGAATGGCATGATAAACTAATGAAAGAGTCATCAACCTTTGTTGACTGCATGGTTAATGTATTTGCTAAGTTGAGAACTCAAGCCCTTAGAATAGCTTTGATTTTCGCATCAATAGACGGCTCTCAGAATGTTACAATTAATCATTTGAAAAGGGCTTTTAGGCTATGCGATTATTTTAAATCTCAATACAAAAAAGTTTTCCACTATACAGGCAGAACAGAGGACGAAATAAAATCTAGTCCTATAATGCGATATATGATAAAAAAAAGACTAACAGAAATGACAGTTAGAATATTAGTTAAGAATAAAATACCATCTTGTAGAAATGCGAAAATGGCTAGAGAGAACATACAGTTTTTGGTTGACGCTGGGTTTGTTTCTTGGCATGAGGACGGCAAAAGGTCACGCTTTAAAATAAATAAAGAGACAGAAAAAACGCCTTTGTCGGGTAAATGTCGCTCAATTGTCGTGTAGACAATATTGTTTGTGTTGTATATTTTAAAAAGGATTCATTGCTTTTGTCGGATTGTCGGGCGTGTCGGGTAAAGTAAGAATGTCGCTATATAATTATTAAGTCAATATATATATATATTACTAATAGCTGTTAATTACTCTTGAATGTACCCGACAACCCGACATTTTTAAATCGGCGTATATATTATAAGGGTTACAGGGGAAACCGACAAAGGCGACACGACCCGACAACCCGACATTTTAAAAAGAAAGTAGGTTTTATAAAATGGAAAAGGATTTATATTATAAAGGTGTTTCGTTACCTAATCCTGATTTAGTAAAAAAGGGGTTAGGTCAATTTTTAAATAATGCAGTGGAAGAGGCTTCAAAAATGACTAGTAAAAAAAATAGCAAATCTAAATCTAAAGCTAAAACTAAAGATGTTAAAAAAATAACTCATATTGTCGAGGATGAACAGATAATAGAGGAAGTGTTGCCAGTAGATACAGGTTTTGATATTGACTTAGAGAATGAAGTTGAAGTTGACCTAGAGAACGAAGAGACTAACAGCGATAAGGAAATAGAAAACTCAATAAATGAAAGCATCTCTAACAGAAAAAGAGACCTTGACGAAAAGGTTTTGTCTTTAACGATGAGAGTTGCAATTTTGGATGAAATGTTGAAGGATTCAAAAAAACTATTAAAAGTGGTTACTAAAGAGTCTTTAGAAAATAGCTCAAAGGATGGAGCAATAATAGTTATTGCCAATAATAAAGAAGAATCAAAAGTCTTGGAAATGGCAAAGGAACAAATCAATATATTAAGGGGTTACGGACAGACCCCAATGTTTGATAATATAGAAGATGAAGTAGAGGAAGCCCAATTAACTATTGACGATGAAGAGACAATTGATTTAGAAAAGGAAGCTAACATTGATAGTTAGGGGAATAACTACAACATTCTTTTGTAGCAACAACGATGATTGTTGCTATCACGATCAAGAAGGTAAACTTTTTTCTCAAGAGTTTAACAGTAAAAATTTCAAAATTGACATCAAGAGAGCAATAAAAGAAGGCTGGGAGGTTCCCAGCGATGAACTAGGCAAGACTTATTGTCCTTACTGCCTAGACAATAAGCAAATGGATTGTTAAAAATGGATACTCTTATAATTGCCATAGACCCCGCTACACAGAAAAGCGGCTTTTGTATAGCACTTGCACAAAGAAATAACTTTTATATTATAGAAAGTGGAATAATAGAAGCCTGTAAAGATAAAAATTATCTGGTTAGACTTTGCGATATTGAGAAAAAAGTTTACTCTAAAATAGAGAATTTAAAAAAAACAAAATATTTCTCTATCTTGGAAAGACATGTTGTTATAGAAAAGGCTTATGTAGAAAAAAATGCTCATGTTGGCTTAGTGTTAGGAGCTGCAAGGGGTGTTTTTCTTGGAAGTTTTTTTAGATACAATTTCAAACCTTTTGAATATTCACCAATGGAAATAAAAACTATATCAAATGGAGGTAGGAGTAAAAAAGATGTTGCAGAAGCAATAGAGATTTTATTTAAAAAGAAAATGAACTTTAAAAGCAATGATGAGTCAGACGCTATTGCTATAGCAATTTATCATTGCTTGAGGCAAAAAATAATTAGATTTAAAGGGTAATAAAATGATAGTTCTAGAAGGAATAATAGGTAGTGGGAAAACTACCTTGATGGAATATTTAGAAAGTTTAGTAAATTTACACATTGATAAAACCTATGTGGGGGAGAATAAAATAAAAAAATGTAGCAGGAGACCCCTTTTATTTTATGAGCCTGTAAGAGGCAACCCATATTTAGAATCTTTTTATAAGGACATGAAAAAATGGGGTCTTGAAATGCAGTTTTGGCTCATGTCAAAGCGATTTCAAGCACACAATGAAGCAGTGAGTCAAGAGTGGTTTAATAAAATAGAAACATTCCACGACCGTAGTATTTATGGGGACTCTGTTTTCTGCGAAATGTTATATGATGCTGGCTTAATAGAAAAAAGAGGTTTTGAGAATTATAATTTAATGGCTGCTCAAATGTGTAAGATGCTCAAGGAACCAAATTATATTTTTTTCTTAGATACTGAGCCAGAAATAGCACTAGAAAGGATTAAAGGCAGAGGTAGAGAAAGCGAGCAAGGAATATCTGTAGATTATTTAATTAGCTTGAGAAAAAAATATTATGAAAAAATAATATTTTGGAAAGAAATATACCCTCATTGCAAAATAAAAGTGGTCGAGTGGAACGACCTAAAACCAGAGCAATTTGATTTCTCGGACGTTCATTTTAACACTGGCTATGAAAGTAAGCTAGGGGAAGGAATTTTCTATGACTAGAATTTTTTGCAATATTGGGGGTGTTAGCAGCTACAAAACAACTGGTTGCTTGAAATCATTTAAAAAGGATAATTCTGAGAAAATATTAATTAGAGTTACCACAGAAGATTTAATAGAACCTATTTTTAAAGATGTTGTAACTAAATGCGGTTCTATTAAATCTTCTGCTTTGTGGATTTCTAAAATTTCCCAAATCCCCACTGGTTATGAATGCTATTATATTGATGAAGCCCATTTTTTAGGAAATAATGATAAAATACTTGATCATGACAAGTGGACTAACTTTTTAGATAGGGTTGGAGATTCTAAAGTATATATATATGGAATTGACTTAGATTACGAGGATAAGCCATTCAACGATTTTATAGGTAAATGTGTATTGTTTTCTGAAGATGTCACAAAAACTAAATCGAGATGTTTTATGTGTAATAAAGACGCTGGAAGGTCTTTAAAAATAAAAGGTGGAGCTGAAAAAGTAGAAGAAGAATCAGTAGCAGAGGAGATATATAAACCTATTTGCTATAAATGTAAAAAAGAAAATTAAAAAAAGTTTGCTGTAAGCCGTCTATATCCTGTTAGAAATGCTTGTATGATCTGGTTTACAGCTTTTTTTTGTTTTTTTTTATTTTGTGTTTGACTTTTGTATTAGAAAATTGTAATATATAAGCATGTTAGAAAATAAGCCGATTATAAAAAAATGATCAAGGGGTTTTAATATGTTTTTATTCACTGAAGAAGTTCACCAGCTAGCGCAAGAATATTATTGGATTAATGGTTTGCGCTCTGTTATGAGATATTGCGACTGCGTTGCATTGGCAATGGCAGACTTGAAAGAAGATTTGAGTAATAAAGATTATTGTTATGATCAAATGTTTTCTCGGGATTCGGTTATTTATGCAACTGGCAATTTAAATGTAGAGGTTGGTATTAATTCTTTTAGCTTCTCTAGTATTATAGAAGCATCTCTTAAGCTACTAGAAACTAAAATTAAAAAAGATACTGTGTATAATGAAACATTTAGTCATCTAAAAGACTATTTTAGTAATTTTTTTGCAGATATTTTATTGACCGCAATAAAAAGAAATATAAATAGGTCTGAATTAGTGAATAAAATAATTAAAAGTCCTGTTTTTATGATAGGTAACAAAACGTTAGATGATTTACTAAAAATAATATGTGTAAATAGTGAGGATTACAAAAATGAAAAATACTAGTAACGTAGAGCCTAATACATTGGTTTATGCTGGCTATTCCTATTGTAATAGCAAAGTCAAATATTGCTGCTCTACTACTGGAATGCTGCATTATTACAACCAAAATAAAAAAATGCAGGGTATGCCTTGCCAATGCTGTAAAGGAAAAAAATAATGGAAAATCTTTTGTTGTTATTGCGTCCTGCTCTTATTAATAAGCATGAAACGCTGAAAAGATTTATTATTACTGCAATATGTGGAATGGAAATAGTAATTAAAATAAAAGATGATATGCAATATGGTGTTCTTGATTCTGCATGTTTCAATGCTAATACTATAAGTGTAAAAATTGATGGAAAAATCCAAAAATATATATTTAACGGAATAGATGAAATAATAATTTTTAATCATGGGGTCGATAATGTCTAAAGACAAGAAAAAAAACTTTAGCGTTTATCTAAGTGAGATGCTAGTAGAAAACCTAAAAAAAGACAGCGATAAGGGATTGTCCCAAATAATAAATGAAAAATTAGCGATTATCTATGATAGAAAATGCAGATTAGAGCGAATTTTATCGACCTATACATCTGTAAGGGATATTAAAGGAAATGTAGTCGCTTGCGTAAAAGGTAGCACTAATTTAAAGAGCCTGTTAATTGATGATCAAGAAGATGATTTTTATTGTGGTTTAACTTCTGTTGATAATAAATTTATTTATATACATGGACATCTTTATGCTGATTTTTTTACAGCGCAATTTATTACAAATGAAGCAGCAGTGGAAAAAATTATAGAATATAATGCTTATCATCTATTGAACGACAAGAGATTTGATTTGCTTGTTGAGCTTCTGCAAAATAGGGTAACAATGGAGGATTAAATCAGTGAGTAATGAATATAATGATTATGTTAATGAAAAAATTTGTAAATTAAAAGAAGTATTGATAGAAAAATTTCCTAATGAAATTGTAGAAATAGAAAAAACTGTAGATTTCTATAAAGATAATAGAGATAAAATAAAAATTGGTAGTTTTGCTTTATCATCAAGAAAAATTGGAGTTATTACAAAGTATATAAAACAGAAAAGTAATGGTGAAAAGTTTAATACTGTTGCTTATAATTTTTTTACATGGAATAAAAAATATATTGAAAGCCAAGTATGATTATTATTGAAGTAAGGATAGAAAAATTAATAAATCAAGGCCATCCTAGACATTGCGCAACAAGAATTGTTAGCGGTGATGGCCTTTGTGAATGCGGTAATTTTTACTACAATATGAGAGGGGAATTAGTAAAAATAGGAGATAGCCAATGAAATCATATCTCCTTATGGCTTACGCTATAGCAGAAATTGACAAATTTAATGATAATTTATTAAGGGGTAAAAGTAAACATCCAAAGCCTAGAAAAAGTGGTAAGATAAAAAATAAAATTCGTAGTAGAAGGAAAAAAAAATAGGGGTAATCAGCGTTTTACCCCAATAAAAATAAGGAAAAATCATGATATATATAAAACAACCTGAAGTAAAGAAAAAAAATAGACAAAGATATAACAAAAATATTGCAATTAGTATTAATTAAAAAGAAAGTTGGTAAAAAATGATTAGTAAAACATTTGTTGTAACTGATATGGTTCAAGAATCAGAAAAAAAACAAGTATTAGAGCAAATTATGGATTTTTTAGGGTGTACTGTAAAAGTATTATTTCATGGTGCATCCTTGGAAATTTTCCTTACTCTTACAGGAATAGAGGATGATATATTAGTCTTTAAATATGAATCATTAGAAATAGAAAAAAGAGTTAGTATTAACGATGTAAAAGAACTTTCTATTGCAAAGTTTATAGTTTTTGAAGATGAGGAAGAATAACAAATGGATTTAATATGTGAGTATTGCGGGAAGCTTGATAACCAGTGTTTTTATAATGAAAGAGACTTTTTAACTTGTTCTGATTGCCATTACAATCCTTATGATTTTTATTTGGGGTAGAACAGATGGGTGTATTATTTCTGGAAATAGAACCTCAGCTTGCAAAAACAGAGGTTGATTTAAAAAAAATGTCAATATTGCTAGAAAAAATAAAGAAGAAAACTGTTTTGGTTGAATTGAAAAATGACAAATCTCTTCATGTAGTTGATTTTTTATTTTACGATGAAGAGAAATTCTTTTTTTCTTTAGGGTATCTTGGAATTACAGAGGAAAAAGAAGTTCCCTTAAGTGAAGTTGAAAAAATACAGTATAGCGATAGAATAACGGGGTAAACAAAAAAAAGGTGGCAATAGCAAGGGAGTTATTGCCACCTTCCGAAAGTAGGTTTTAAGTAAGAAATTTTACTATAAAATAATATTAAGTCAATAAGAAAGTTGGTAAAAAATGTCAGTTAAAAAATGTGTTAGTTGCTGGTGTCGTGTAGTAAAAAAAAGCGGTCTTTGCGTGAGATGCGAACAAATAAACAATGCTAATCTAATTATTAATATGGAGCGTAAAGGGCATGGTTTACACTGCATTAAAAAGTTTTTAGAAAATAGAAAATCAAATTGCGATTCATCATGCACAGCTTACCATGTAAATAGAAGATCATCCAGTATAGGAGCTAATAAATAATATGAGCAGTGGTATAAAATTTTTACTATATGATGATATTTCTAAATATTCAATCGGTGATGGTGTCGTATATTATGAAGATAAAAAAGTTTACTCCTCTAGTGTTGAACTCAACCAAGATCAAGCGGAACTATTATTACACTCTGTGCAAGAGGCGTTTGGCAAGGGATACACAAAAGGTCGCAATGATGGCAAAAGTTATGCAGTAGAAAAAATAAAATCATTATTGGAGTATCTAAAGTGAAACAGAAACAAAAGGGCTGAGTGATGAATATATCAAAGATAAGTTTGGAAGGTGTAGAATTGTTGTTGAATAATGATATACAAAACTATACATTTGGCAATGGAAACGTGCTATATAAAGGAGATATTGTCTTTATATCAGACAATAACCTTAATGATGATCAAACACAACTACTTTTTTTATCCATTAGATTTGCCTTTTACGCTGGTCATATCAAAGGCAGGGAAAAGGGCAAAAAGGAATTGAAGAAACAAATAAAAAGCTTTTTACATTTATAGAACTCTGTTGTTAATTATTAGCGAGTGGTTAAAACCTCTCGCTTTTTTTATTGGTAAAGGATAAACCCTAATGATAATATATAATATATTGAAAATTTGTTTAATTTTAGTTATAAGGTTTTTGATTATGTTAATTGACATGTTCTATGCTATAGCTATTCAATTTAAGATAGTATTTAATATTTCGTCTTATATGATTAATGGAATAAAGATATTCTTTCTAGTGCTTGTGTTGGATTTAAAAAGGTCATTAAGTGTTTTAGGTTCTTCCAGAAAAATATAGTTCTACTGGGGTGGAATTTG
>Ga0316202_10000596_pt1 | contig 36771 bp, 20 predicted proteins | sample 3monrhotite_MG_FD_204934 | JGI IMG/M metagenome (GOLD analysis project Ga0316202, IMG submission 204934) | Microbial mat bacterial communities from mineral coupon in-situ incubated in ocean water Damariscotta River, Maine, United States -... | ecosystem: Environmental > Aquatic > Marine >...
CTGGTCAACAATGGATGACACCATTAAGGTCAGGGGTAGCTCCCCATAGTAAAGGCCGGATATACGTGAATTAAGCTAAATTCTCACTATCCATTAAAACAGTTGCTATACAAGAGGAGTCCATATATGGTTCCCACGGAGGACCGAGGGAACCAGAAAAAAAAGCAGGCAACAGAGCCATGGAACCAGGGTAGTGATGAATAAGTGTTGAGTTATTCACAACATGATTCAACAAACCCCGTCATTACGAACGCAGTGAAGCAACCTCAATATCTTACCAGCGCATTTGTAACACCCCCCACCCACTAATAGCACCCCAAAACCAACTACAGTACTCACACCCAACCACATTCCCTGTTACAATGCCCAAAAAATAACTGGCAACGCTAAAATAACAATAACAACAGGCCAGGCCACATAATGAACAATAGAACAAACAACAAAAAAACGATGCTGTACAAATTTTACTCCAAATGCGTAGGGGTTGACTTTTAAAACAGTACCTTATAATAAGATAAGCCGCAGAAATATCCTATATAGTTAAAAAAGCGCCAACAAATATAACGATAATTTACCAATAACTGATAAGCCGCCATTTTTACGATGCATCTTCTACTTTTTTAACAGCGGTGCCAGAAGCGGTAAGCTAAAAACAACAACTAAAACGAACTCAATGCCGTGATCGTCCAACTGACAAAGCCCGAAAACAACACAACCAGCCAGCATCCATGTCATTGGGCATGGGCCAGAAGGCGTCCAATGAAAATGGAGCCCAGCGCAGGTGAACTATTCGCAATGCACAATCCCGCTCACAATGGGCGTTTCTTAAGTAGCCTGGCGAGTTAAAAAGTGGCGCCTAAACACACAAAACTGGAAACCAAACCCAGCGTCATCATCGCCAAACTCATGGAACAACTCCCCGCGCCGACCGCCACGCCGACACCCTGCACACGCTGGGTAATCGTGTGATCCGGCTCGACCTCAAATTCAACGACGAACAACAGATAACATTATTCAAGCGCTGAACGGGTATTTGATTGCTTAAAATGGAAGCGACTTCAATGGAAAAACAGCAAATAGAGATTTATCAGTCGGACGATGGCACGGCCCGGGTAGAGGTTCGGTTCGAGCAGGACACCCTATGGCTTTCACAAGCGCAAATGGCTGAATTGTTCGACAAGAACGTCAGAACAATCAACGAGTACGTAAAAAATATCTATTCAGAACAAGAGCTTGAGTCGTCGGAGGCAACTATCCGGAAATTCCGGACAGTTCGTCAGGAAGGCAGCCGGCAGGTACAGCGTGATATAGACCATTACAATCTCGATATGGTCATTTCCGTAGGGTACCGGGTAAACTCCAAAAAAGGCACCCAATTCCGCATCTGGGCCACCCAGCGTCTGCGCGACTACTTGATCAAGGGCTACGCCCTCAACCAACAACGCTTTGAACAAAACGCCAAAGAATTGGAAGCGGCACTGATCCTCATCAAAAAAACCGCCAAATCGCCAGCCATTACCGCCGAGGCGGGTACCGGGCTAGTAGAAATCGTCAGCCGCTATACCCAAACCTTTTTATGGTTACAGCGCTACGATGAAGGGCTACTAATAGAACCACAAGGGCAGGCAGGTGGCGTGCTGCCAACAGAAGCAGAACACGCGCTATCCAACCTGAAAACTAACTTAGTACAGCGCGGTGAAGCAACCGAACTATTTGCCAAAGAACGAGCCGATGGCCTTTCATCCATATTAGGTAATCTCGATCAAACGGTATTTGGCGAACCCGCCTACCCCAGCATAGAAAGCAAAGCCGCGCGCTTTTTATATTTCATGGTAAAAAACCATCCCTTTTTAATCATCCTAAAAATGACCGATGAGCGACTTTCTATTTTAGGGAAAGGGAACGGTCAGAAAGTACAGGTGCCGAATGCGCAGCTCTAGTGCATCCATGTACTCGCTGCATAATGCCATCCCTGGCCATAAATGCGCATGGGCCAGGTTAGTGAAGTTGGATGGCGATGATTTAGAGCTGCAATACCGCCATACCTTAGAGAAACTCGGCAAACAAGGCGGCATATTAGGCACCATCTTCCGCAAGGAGCAAAATACAATTAATGCAGGCCGTCCATGGCCTGCATCCTGCGGGCAGCTTTTAGTGTTCAACAAGTTTTCGGTAAATTTGTCAGAACCCCGCTAAACTGGAGCCCATGATCAAAATGACTGATATAGAGAATCGTTATGAATACAATGCCTGAAGAACTAGAAAAAGATCATAATTATCTTCTCAGGACTCTGGAGAAAACCCGGCAGAAGCTGCTCGATCAGACGAGAAGAAATCGATTGCTTAATCACAAAGAAACTGCGCGTGATATTGCTATTATTGATGAAATGGCTGATCTGGTGTTTGAAGGTTTGGTACTAAACAGTAATAGCTTCTACTTTGACCACCTTGAAAAGGATGCGAAAGTACCAGAAGAACCAGATCCATTTTCTGATTCAGAGCCAGATAGAACATTACCCCGATCACAGGCTAGCCAACACAATCTTGATGAACGCTATCGCGACAATAAGCTCCAAACCGCATTTTCTGAGAAAGAATTAGAACGACGTCTGCGCAGGTTATATCAGGAGCATCGCACCTTGATTGAAGAAACGGGTGCAAATAGTCTTTTCGTGGCAATGGGGTTTCTTGAATGGTCCGACACCGAAGAAGAGCCAAGGCCAATGCGATCGCCATTGATGCTTGTTCCAGTCCGACTCGAGCGAGAAGGCTTGGCCGGTCAAGCCAAATATTCCCTAAGCTTTGATGATGAGGCCCTGGATTCCAACTACTCGCTCATTGAAAAACTAAAAAGGGAATTTGACATTAACTTCCCATTATTGGAAGAAGAGGAGAAACCCGAAGCCTATTGGGGGCGTGTTAACCAGACGGTTGTGCGTCGCAAACTAGCTGGCTGGAAAGTAGCCCATGAAATGACATTGGGCTTATTCCGATTTAATAAGCAAGTTATGTGGCATGACTTGGATCCAAATCGTTGGCCTGAACACGCGCCACTGGTCGATAAAAAGGTATTAAAGCGAATTTTATTGGGTCCAAAACAAGGGGAACCCGAACCAGGTCAGATTCGAGAAGAATATCCGCAAGATGGTGACGTTGTAGACCCGACATTACCACCTATAAAATTAATTCGTGATGCAGATTCCTCGCAGTATTCATCATTAATTGACTCACTCACTTGTGATGGTGGGTTGGTAATAGAGGGGCCGCCTGGTACGGGTAAATCGCAGACAATTACTAACCTGATTGCAGCCGCTTTAGGTAACGGCATGTCAGTGTTATTTATTGCTGAGAAAATGGCCGCCTTGGAAGTGGTTTACAAAAGATTAGAAGAGAACGGGTTGGGTCCGTTTTGTCTACAACTTCATGGTTTAAAGACCAGTAAGAAAGAATTATTAGCTTCTGTCGCCCAGCGCATTGAATATAGAGCCAGTTCGCCTGATAATTTGAAGCAAAAAGAAAAACAATTAGTACAAGCTCGTAATGAGTTGATTGCCTATTCGAAGATATTATCCGAGCGGGTCGGCCCGGAAGAACTCCCTTTATATGATCTACCCTGGCGGGTAGAGCGTTTACGCCAGGAATTGCCCGACGAAATAGATGAGATTAAATTTGATGTGGCGGGTGATATTAGCTATGAACAGTTTATTGCGCTTAAAAATCAACTCAATGACCTCGGTAATGAGTGGAGTGCGATCCCTGAGGAATCCCGCAACGCATGGGCGGGTTATCTACCCACTAAATATAATGAGAATAATGTCCAGACTGTAACAGACGCCAATCAATCGATAGTCAATGCGTTGATAAGTACTGATGGTTGTTTATACGAAACGAATGCCGCAGAAAAAGCAATCATGCTTTTTGAGGCGGGGCGGTTGTTAGAACTGGCAAATACACTCCCAGAACAGACAGTCAAAGAAATTCCTATTGGAATTGACAGCCGCATTATTTATAGAGTGGTAGTAAACGATGCGCTGGAAGCCTACCAGTCGCTTCTGAAAAAAATCGATGAATATCTTAATGTCATTGAAGAGGTCAACGAAACATTTGATTACTCAGATAAGCAGGCTGATGAATATGTGCATTTGTTACAATTACATAGTGAAAAGCTGGCAAATATTGCGTTAACCCCATCTGTTTCAGTCAATGAGCTAAATACACAGGTGGAGGAATTCAATCGCTCTATTGGTTGTCTAGAGTCGTTATCAGTCGACTCAGAGTATGTTACTGATATACTCAATAGAGTGGCGAGAACAATAGATGACTACACCAAAATAGAAAAAGTAGCAACGGATCTGATACGTGGACCAGTGGAATTATCACTGCATGCAAACGCCAATCATGCAAAAATTTCGATTAAGAACTATCTCGAACAAGCCAAGATTAACTATAAAAATTTATATAAGAGAACTGAGGAATTAAATGTATTTAACGTATCGAGAGTTAGAAGCTCGGATGAAATAGATGAGATAAAACGGATAATAGGAGGGGGAATAGGCAGCTTCTTTGCAATATTCAATTCAGGGTACAGGAAAGCAAAAAAACGAACCAAACAAATACTTGCCAACTCAAAAGATTATGAAAAGAGTGAAACTTTTGTTGATAAACTGGCACTGCTCTATACCCTGTGTAAAGAAATAGAAGCGTATGGAAACAGTGTCGACTTTAAGACGGCGCTTGGCAGCTTGTTTGTAGGGATGGCCACAGATTGGAAAAAATTAGAGGCAGTCGTGTCGTTTTCGCAATCTCTCAGAGAAAAAGTCGGTCTCGAAAATGCGAGAATGGCGTTATCTGACTGGGATGTGCATGTGGACAAAACAACGGAACTAAAAGATCGTGTGAGCAAATCTTTGGAATACATAAAAAGATTCAAAAACTCACACCCTTTTCCAGCGGCTATGTGGCAACGTCCTGTTGTTGAGATATCAAATACCTTAAGGCCATGGGCGGAAAAAATTCAGGCCGCTAACGAAAGTCTATGCCAACCATGGTGTCGATCCTCAACGACACTGGATCAGGCGCAGCAGACAGCTGTTTTATATAAGAAGGCGAGAGAGCGAGAAAGTGATATTGAAGCATTACCAAGCTTTGCTTCGATTTTGAATAGCCAGTGGGATAGGGCGGCTACGGATTACCATAAACTTAATCAAATGAATGACTGGATTGTAGACTCATTAGCTAAACCTGGCATGCATATAAATATATTGGCTTGGGCCTTCGTTAGTGAAGATGAGTTGGATACAGAACGCTATAAAAAATTGCACGAAAAAATAGTATCATTCAGCATTTCCTGGAAAGCAGGTCTAGAGGTCCTTAATATGCGAGGTGAAGTTAATGAGACTTTATGGATGGGCGGTAAAACCCGGGATATAAAAGGTCTTGTTGATAAACTGCAATGTGCGAATGACACGATTTCAAGTTTACCATTAATGAAGCGTTGGGCCCATACCAGTGAAAGTGTGGCTAACAAGGGATTTAGTATTATTGTAGATAGGGTTATGGAGAACGTATTAGCGGATGACCAGTGTGGTAAAGCATATGAATACTATCTGTACAAGGCTATTTATGATCAGAAAATATCTGAAAATGAGACGTTAGCTGAATTTTCAGAAACCCGCTACCAGAACAAAAGAGAACGGTTTGCGGAGTTAGATCGCGACATTATGGGCATTAATGCCAAGCAGATAGCTGCAAAGCTAGCTAATGCCTCTGTTCCAACGGGTATAGGCAGTGGTCCTGTAGGTGGCTATACAAATAAGAGGCTACTCGTACATGAGGGTAATAAAAAGACAAGACATATACCTATTCGACAGCTGGTCAAGAAAAGTAGCGAGGCGCTCAAAGCCTTGAAACCATGTTTTTTGATGTCTCCTCTATCCGTGGCGCAGTATTTAGCACCGGGTGATATACATTTTGATCTTGTTGTTATGGATGAAGCCTCACAGTTACGGCCGGAAGATGCTTTAGGTGCTATTGCTAGAGCAGATAAATCTATTATTGTGGGTGATCCTAAGCAGTTGCCCCCAACAAGCTTTTTCGATACAAGCGCAAGTGATGTCGATGAAGAGGAAGCAACCGTCATTGATGATACAGAAGCAATACTGGATGTGTGTCTCAAGCAATTCCCATATCGGCGTCTCAGATGGCATTATCGTTCAGAGCATGAATCTCTGATTCAGTTTTCAAATGAGCAGTTCTATGATGGTGATCTAATTGTTTTTCCGTCCCCAAAACGCGAAGTTAGGGAATATGGTGTCCATTTCAATTATGTGGACAAACCTTCATATAAAAAGGGCAGGAATCGTCGTGAAGCCGAAGTTGTCGTAGAGAATATTATTCATCATTTCCATCGCCATGTTAAAAAGAGTTTAGGTGTAGCTGCATTTAATAAAGCCCAGGCAGAAGAAATAAATCTGTTATTAGACAAGGTGAGACAAAAAGACCCGGTCGTTGATGCATTAATATCAGAACAAGAACATGAAGAGAAATTATTTATCAAGAACTTGGAAAACGTACAGGGCGATGAGCGTGATGTTATTTTTATTTCGACGACCTATGGACCAGAACAATCTGGTGGCCCTGTTGCCCAACGATTTGGGCCAATTAATTCAGATTTAGGCTGGCGGCGGTTAAATGTTATTGCAACCCGTGCAAAGCAGCGGGTAGAAGTTTTTACATCAATGCGGCCAACTGACATCATTATTGGAGAAAACTCAAGAAGGGGTGTTCGATCATTAAGAGATTATCTTGATTATGCTTACTCTGGAAAAGTGCCAGAAAGAGGGGTTGCCACCGGTAAAGCACCTGATAGCGAGTTCGAGGTGGCGGTGATTCGATTGATTAATTATCTTGGATACCAGTGTGATCCTCAGGTCGGTGTGGCAGGGTTTTATATTGATATTGGCGTGAGAAACCCTGATAGGCCAGGTGAATATTTATTAGGAATCGAATGTGATGGTGCCACCTATCACTCTTCCATCTCCGTTAGAGATAGAGATCGCCTTCGTCAGGAGATATTGGAAGGCAAAGGATGGGCCATACACCGTATTTGGTCGACTAACTGGTTTCTTACGCGAACAACTGAAATCGATCGATTAAAGCGAGTAATTGAGGCGAAACTGGAGGAAGATAGAAAGGCATATAGTGCAACTTCGGATTACAAAGAGACCCCAGAGATTGTTACACAAGCTGCATTCGCAACAGAAGAAGAAATTGAACAAGAGATTCACCAAGAGAGTATTTTACTCGAAGAGGCCTTGGGGATATTCTGGCAACAAAATATACAACCACAATATCCCGATAGAACACGGAGTATTCTTAGTGAACACATGATTAAAACATTGGTGAAAGCAAGACCAATTAGTAAAGAAGAGTGGTTTGCAAAAATACCTGCTGAATTTCGAAAAACTGTACATCCTGATGAAGGCGAATTTCGTCAGGATATATTCGATATTATTTCAGAATACGAATAATTTATTGAGGGATATAACCACTGATCCGGGTCGATCGAACTGTGTCGGACCAAGCTAATAATAAAGAGTTACCACAAGACAGTTACAACCGCGGCTTGTTTAAAGAAAAATGCGATAACGTATATGAGTTAGTCGTGGATTTTGCGGCTAATGGCGAGAAGTGGGTTGCCTAGATAAAAAGGCAATGCAAAGCGATATGCAAGGCAGCATCTTTTGTAATGCGTAAAACAGTGTGATGCAGGCACCTTTTGGCTGACCAACAAGTTCTAGAAAAATTTGTCTGGACTCCGCCAAGCTGGAACGCTTGATCATGATGATCGACAAGGAGCAGTGGTCCACCTTGCCGGCGGATGTGAAAGGCGGGCCGGGCGACTCGGCTCAGGCTTCCTGCTTCGCTCTACCGCCTGCGTCCATGCAGTCGTTTACCCTGCGCCCGTTAATCCAGGCGATGGTGGAGGTGATGCAACCTGACGTACGAGGGCACGCTAATGCCGTAGGAGGCATGGAGAAGGGGAGACCGGAGGCCGCGAAGCTGGCCTGGACCATGCCGGAAGTAACCAAATCCAACGGCACCATGGTCGATCCCGCCTGTGGCCAAAAGTGTATTAACTTGCTAATAATTAAAAGAAAAAAGTAACTTTTTAGCAGTTTTCTTGATTTGTGTGTGGTGGGAGGGGGTTGATGGTTCACATTATGTGAACCATTGAGGGTGAGTGAAATGAGTCTACTGGGTGAAGCACTATTTACCGAGACCCAACAAAAGGTGCTGGGTCTGCTGTATGCGCAGCCTGGTAAAAGCTTTTATACCAAAGAAATCCTGCGTTTAACGGGAATGGGGGTGGCTACCATTAAGCGTGAGCTGGATCGTATGATCGCGGCAGGTATTTTAACCATGACCAAGATCGGTAATCAACACCATTACCAGGCTAATCCTGAGTGCCCTATTTATCCTGAGTTGTTGGGGATCGTTAAGAAAACATTTGGCGTGGCAGAGGTCATCAATCGGGTGCTCTCATCGTTGGCAGATCGTATCGATTGGGCGTTTATCTTTGGGTCAGTCGCGAGCGGGAAAGAAACATCGGCTAGCGATGTTGATTTGATGATTATTGGTGATGCTGGGTTTGCTGAAGTCGTGAGTGTGCTTTATTCGGTGCAGGAAACATTAGGGCGGGAAATTAATCCTAAAATTTATCGTCAAGCTGAATGGATGCAACTGTTAAATAACAAAGATGCCTTTATCAAAACCGTATTGGCAAAACCACGAATGGACGTGATGGGAGATGGAAATGAGTTTGGATAACTTGGTTGGGATCTTCGAATATTTTTAAAGGAATAGACCGCTATATAGTAGTGAACAAATAGAATTTGGTGAAAGGACTAATTAGCATGCATACCATAAAAGCAGCCCCACCACCCAGCCGTACACTGGAAACCTGGTTAACACTGGAAGTATTAACCCCACAATCCATTCCCAAACCTGAAGACCTTGAGGCGTCTTTTCGCCAAAAAGTCAGGCTGGATAAATTCCCTGATCCTTGGACACGTCCTTCAAAGAAGGTTAATCCCCGCGAAAAAGGCCATTTTTAGTTTGTCTTTATTGGCGAGCTTGATCTAAAGGCGGCCATTGATGAGTTGTTGAAGATATTTCCCAATAAAGGCGGTGGTGAGTTTAATAAGCCACAGGGCGAGGCGACATTGGCGGCGATTGTATTGGATAGTAGGGGGCGGCCGGTTGAGGATAAGTCTTTTCTTTCTAGTTTTGCCTGGGGCTATGGCAAGGTGCGTCGTGGTGAGTTAACGCAATTACACCGCTTTGTGGACGAAGAAGCATTGATTTTGGAGCAGTTTACCAAAGAGCTGATTATTCAAGATGAGGACGGCGAAATTCAGCCCATCGATACCCAGCGCATTTCGCAATTGTGTGGTTGGTTAATGCAACGCTTAAACGTTCCCGAAGCACCTATTAAAAAACCGGGCATCGCTATTCGGGTTCCCGTCTGGAAAGATAATCAAGAAGCGCCGGAGCCAGAGTTGCTCAATAGCTTTTACTTGGAGGACCTTTATCGTGTGAAAGGGGAGTTTGCCGATGAAAAGCATATTGGCAAAGCGCTACAAACCTACATGAATGCCAAGGCGGAGAAAAATTATCAAGATGTGGTTAAAGAAGCGGTATTGCTGAAAAACACCTTGCGTCCTGCCAAATTTCCACTTGCGCGCTGGCCAGTCAATGGTCGCTATCCGTTGTATTTGATGCAACAAGCCGCGGTGAATCATATTAATGAAGAACTGCAAGGACCGGGCTTGGTGGCGATTAATGGTCCGCCGGGTACGGGTAAAACGACGTTGCTTCGCGATATTGTCGCTAATGTGGTCTTTCAGCGAGCCTGTGTGCTCGCTGATTTTGATAACCCGGAAAAAGCGTTTAGCCATCGGGGTAAAATGCGCACCGGCAGTGCCTTTACCCATTTGTATGAACTCGATGCGTCACTCAAAGGCTTTGAGATTGTGGCGGCATCGAACAATAACAAGGCGGTGGAAAATATCAGTAAAGATATACCCGGCATTGATGCCGTGGCCAATGATTTTGACGAACCGCTGCGGTATTTTTCCACGGTGGCGAATTATGTATTTGCCAATAAGGAGGAAAGGAAAAAAGCGTATTTACCTAACCTCTGCTGGGGGATGGCTGCGGCGGTGCTCGGTAATAGTAGCAACAAGAATGCTTTTGTTAATGATTTTTGGTGGGATAAAGCCTATGGCATGCGCGCCTATCTGGCATCAGTGGGTAAAACCCGTGATGAAGATTCGCCACAAATTGCAGCGTTGGAACAAGCGCCAACGTCTCACCAGCAAGCACTCGATCATTGGCAACAAACGCGAGCCGCATTTACGGCCCAGAAACAAAAAGTAGCCGATAAAATCACTCAGCTTGAGACGCTTCGCGAATCATTATTGGTTATCGATAGCATTAGTGAAAATACTAGCGCCGCGCAGGATGAATTTAACCGTTGCGCTAACGAGCTCGAAGAAATCAAGCGGCAGCATGTTGACATAAAAAAAGCCTATGACGCGAGTGTAGCAAGCGAAAACACCGCATTGACGTTGTTGGACGCCACCAAGACGTTACGCCCCGGGTTTTTCGCAAGATTATTCAATACGCAGTCACACCAACACTGGAAGCGCGATTTCGCTGGTGCGTTGGCCAAGGTAAACGCCGCCGCTGACAAAAAGAATGCACTGCAAGACACATTGGCTAAGATTGTGTCTACCTTAGCGGTGTCGAAAAAGAAGTGGGCGCAAGCGGATAAAAAGTATCAAGCGATTCAAAAGGAATATGAGGCTCATCAGGAAAAAATTAAGCTGGGAAGGGATTTGCTGGGTGATAACTTTCCTGATGAGGACTTTTGGCGACAACCTGAAAAAGTGAAACAAAAATTATCGCCGTGGATTGATAGTGGTTTACAGCAAGATCGGGATGATTTATTTGTATTGTCGTTCCGGCTGCATCGCGCTTTTATCAATGTAGCGGCAAAGCAATTTCGAAATAATCTTACACTGATGATGTACCTCTTAAAAAATAACGCCTTAGATGCACAATATCACAGTATCATTCCTTCGCTGTGGGCCACGCTTTTTATGGTGGTGCCTGTGGTGTCAACAACCTTTGCGTCTTTTTCGCGTTTGTTTTCCACGCTGAATCGTGAAGCAATCGGTTGGTTGTTGTTGGATGAATCGGGTCAGGCGACACCACAATCGGCCGTGGGTGCGCTGTGGCGATCAAAACGTGTGGTGGTTATAGGTGATCCGTTGCAAGTGCCCCCGGTTGTTACTATTCCTAATCAATTGTTGAAATCTATTTTTCATGAATACCAGGTGGAAGTAGACGATTGGGCGCCGCCCGTCATGTCGGTACAAACCTTGGCCGATCGCACCTGCTGGTTTGGTTCCATGATGGAAATGGATGATGGTGAGATTTGGGTGGGCTCCCCCTTAAGAGTGCATCGGCGTTGTTTGGAGCCTATGTTTTCTGTTGCCAATAAAGTGGCATACAGCGGATTAATGGTCAGTGATACGCCCAACGCATCGTCCATTATTGGTGAGATATTAGGTGACAGTCATTGGATTGATCTTGAAAGCCAATCGCTCAGTAAATGGTCACACGAAGAAGGTAAACTTGCGTTATCGTTGTTGCATCAGTTGATTGACGCGCAGCTTATTGATCCCGAGGTTTTTATTATTACCCCGTTTCGAAATATCGCGGATCAGATGAAAAACATCGTGGCACGTGATGAGAGAATGAGAACGGTGATCGGTCGAGATGACATTTGGAAATGGGTGGGTGAGCGCATCGGAACCGTACATACCTTTCAAGGCAAAGAAGCCGAAGCGGTTATTTTTATACTCGGTGCTACCGGGGATGAACACGGCGGTGCACGCACCTGGGCGGGTAGCCCGCCCAATATTTTAAATGTTGCCGTGACAAGAGCAAAAAAACGTCTGTATGTAATAGGCTGTCACAAAGAATGGCAAAATGCTGGGGCGTTTGATGTGTTGTCGAGCAGTCTTGAGGTGAAGACAACAAAAACTATCCAACCAACCATCTTATGAGGGCCAATGCAATAAGGAACATGGAAAGCGAAAATTGGTTTGAAATAAGCAAATTATTAGATGGTTGTTTTCCATATTAATCAATAAGTTAGTGGTTAATAAGTTAGATGTAGCCTTGAACTTGTCGTTAACTAGGTCAGTCGATCTTGACACAAAGAATTATTTCGATCTAAGGCGTTTCCAGTTTCGAAACAGGAAACTAGATATAAAGCTAAAACCACAAGCAAGCTTTTTACTCAATTAATTAAAGGCAAGTAATGAAAAACAAGGATGTAAATCGGATGCAATTAGAGGCGGTGGCTTCAGCATTAGGGGCGTTACTGCCAGATGTCAATTTTATGGGTGGAAGTGCAACGGTGTTGTTGGTTGAAGCGTCGGCACATTCTGGCGTTCGCCACACAGGAGGTGTTGATCTCATTGGGTTTGGATCTATATTCACATAGTACGTGATGACGGTGTGGGTATGGCGATTATGTCGAACAGATAACTTATTTAGTTTTCCTCAAAATGACCGATGAGCGACGTTCTATTTTAGGGAAAGGGGCCAGCAAGTGCAGGTGCTGAATGCGCGGCACTAGTGCATCCATACACTCGCTGCATAAGGCCATCCCTGGCCAAAAATAAGCCTGGGTAAGTTAGTAACGTTAGATGGCGACGATTTAGGATTGCAATATCGCCATACCCTGAAAAACCTGGGCAAACAAGGTGGTTTGTTAGGTACTATTTTTCGCAATGTGCTGATAAATAGTATAAAAACTTGAAAAGACCCAAAATGGGGCCTGTAGTACCCAATTTGGGTCTTTATTTTGGGTGTGTTTGATATGCCAGCGACTAGTATCGGTGACGCCTTGTTCACCAAAACACAACAGCGAGTACAGGATTTACTTTATGGCAGTAAACCGGGGCAGAGTTTTTATACCAACGAGATTGTGCGCTGGGCAGGTATGGGTAGGGGGACGATTCGCCGTGAGCTGGAACGATTAGTATTGGTCGAAGCCTTAGGTCCTATAAAATAAGTCTGAGAAATATGAGTGCAGCAGAAATGATGGCGAGCCGGGTCGGACCAAGCTAACAGACCGGTAGGGTTGCGGCCCCTGCACCTGGTTGGAAATAGAGAGATAAATTATGAGCAAAGGTATTACAAGAGATCGTACTGGATTTATGCTGCAGGAATTATTCAAAGTTTTAATTGAAAACCCCGATGGCATTCCTGCACGCGATGCTATTGAGACGCTTATCAATACTATTGAACTGACAGATCATGAAAAAGGAGAATATGAATCTGGTGGTCGCCGTTTTGACAAGATTCTACGATTTTCAACGGTAGATGCAGTGAAAGCTGGATGGATGAGAAAAAATAAAGGAATTTGGACGATTACAGAGGAAGGAAAAGATGCATTAACAAATATCCCCAATTCCGATGATTTTTATAGAGAAGCATCAAGGCTGTATCGTAAATGGAAAAAATCACAGGTTGATGAAAGTGAGGATTTAGTGGTCGCGGAGAGCGCTGACCAACAATTGGAAGCAAAAGTTACATTTGAAGAAGCGGAAGAACAAGCTTGGAAAGAGATTAGTGTTTTCCTTATCGATATTGATCCATATGTATTACAGGATCTCGTTGCAGCTCTGCTTGAAGCTATGGATTACCACGTTTCGTGGGTTTCTCCACCAGGTAAAGATGGTGGTATCGATATTCTTGCCTTTAACGATCCTCTTGGAACTGTACCGCCTAGAATCAAGGTTCAGGTCAAACGCAGGCAATACAATATTTCTGTTGACGAGATAAGATCATTTTTGGCTTTAATAAATAATGATGATGTAGGTATCTTTGTGACAACGGGAGGATTTACAAAAGATGCTGAGTCACTGGTGCGGACTCAGGAATCACGTAAAGTTACATTAATAGATAGACAGAGACTGGTTGACTTATGGGTTGAATATAATGATAAGCTGGAGAAAGACAAACGTTCGCTTTTACCTCTGAAACCCATCTATTTTATTGCGCCAAATGACTGATCGCTATGATACATCTGGTCATCCAGAAGGTCGGGGTCAGCCCGGCTCTGACGAACAAGTATTGCTAAATAAGTTAGGTGTCACCGATCCTGTTGAAATGGAAGATATACCCGTAGCGTTTAAGATTTAGGTGTTAAGAGTGCGTCATATTCATTTCATGGCAAGGCGAAATGACGCGTAATAGCCGGACTATTGCAAGGAATTTCAACGCAGCGATGACATGAAGAGGGCGTGCTATTGACACCTAAATCTTAATCGCTACGGGTATATTGAGCTTGATCTGTTAGAATAACTCACTGAAGCAGTACTTGATGACGTAAGTGAAGATCAGCTGATCACTTCGGAAGACTTGTGTGAATGGCATCGTCGTTGGTTAGGTAACGTGTATGAGTGGGCCGGCCAGTATCGTTCGGTGAATATGGCAAAAGATGATTTTCATTTTGCTGCATCACATCTTGTGTCTGGATTAATGCAGGCGTTCAATGATAAGTTTCTTACTGTCTATATGCCGTGCAACACAATGGATGAGGCGCAGTTAGTAGATGCGCTTGCCGTTATTCATATTGAGCTAATTCTTGTACATCCTTTTCGGGAAGGGAATGGTCGGCTTTCTCGTTTGTTAGCCACTGTAATGGCGCTACAAGCAGGACAACCGTTACTGGATTTTTCCTATATGGATGAGAATAAGTTAGCGTATTTTGTAGCTGTACAGGCGGGACTAGATAACTATGAGCCAATGAAAGCGATGTTTAGGCAAGTTTTACACGCTTCGCAACAGAACGCGCTACAAGCTTTTTGGTTTTTGATTTGTTTAGCAGGTAGCGGTTTGATTTGGACAAGCTTTTTGATTTCATAAAACTAATTATAGTACATTTATTACAGTCAGAAAAATATAAATAATATTAAAATTACTCGATAATCAATGTGTTAACCGATGCTTTTAGTGCAAGCTTCAGGATTCGAAGGCAATAGGCCCATTTCCTCTTCTTCAAGCTAGAATAATCGCCTATGGAATAGCCACAATTGACGAGCCCGGCCGGACAAAGTGTACAGTTTGAATAATAAAAAGTATTCGTCATAAATTAACGATATTTTCGGCTTAAAACGGCCTTTTTGATACTGTAAAGGTCGTTTTAAGGCAACGCGTTGTTAAGTGAAAAAACTTAATGAGTAAAAAACGAGTATTGAATTGCTTAGAAGAGCTTCTAAGTGTGGGCAACATAACTTAACATAACAACAGCAGCAGGATGACCATGACAGCACAAACGTTACGTTCAATTTACCAACTTAACATCACACTGCTAGGCGTACAACCGCCAATCTGGCGCCGCTTACGAATCGCCAGCACGGATACGTTGGCGGATGTGCATATGGCCTTGCAGATTGCAATGGGTTGGACCAATTCACATTTGCATGAGTTTATAAAGGGCCGCGAGCGTTATGGTATACCGGATGACGAGTTTCCCTCTGATGTACACGATGAGACGGATTATCGGCTGAGTCAGATGTTAAAAAAAGAAGGGGATACCTTGAACTACGTTTATGATTTTGGCGACAGCTGGGAGCATGAGGTGGTGCTGGAAAAGGTTTTGCCGTTCGACACCGCTGATGTGTTACCGGTTTGCCTGGAAGGCGCACGCGCCTGTCCGCCGGAAGATGTCGGCGGACTGCCGGGTTACCAGATGTTTCTGGAAGCGGTTTCTGATACGTCACACCCGGAACATGACGATTTGCTTGAATGGGTTGGTGGTGATTTTGACGCTGAGCATTTTGATCTGGCGTTAACCAATGATTTGTTGCGAGAGAATTGCGATTGATGGGGGGAATGTTGTGATGAAAAATGGATGGGAAAGCACCGGTAGGGTGCGGCCTCCGCACCGAACACGGTGACGGCGTTACTAATCTTCGGTAATTGAGCCTAGTGTCGACGGAGGCGGTTGGTGGGGTAATGGTACGCGCGGCGCACCCTACATGACTGTTACAAATCTAACTCAAAGGCGCGGACAAATTTCTCCAGTGTAGTATCCATCGCAAGGCAAAACTCCCGCAGTTCCACAATATCGTTACGGCGTTCGCCGCGCTCACATTTGCTGACGAAGGATTGTGCTTCTCCTCGTCGCTCAGCGAGCTGGTTTTGGGTGCGCCCTACGTGACTTCTTTAAATTGTCCGGCAATTTTTCCCTATACGCAATGAGTGATACTGTTTAGGGCGGTGCTCGCTACCTGCAGCAAGGGATGGATTGTTCGTCTTTACATAAACTGATCGCACCTATTTGCAACTGAGATGGCCTACGAATGATATAAATCCCGGATGCCGGCGGCTTAAACCTGGCGCGACCAATAAACGTACGCTGCGATCAGTCTCAGTTGCATGGTTTTTCTAAAAAATCAATACCTTAATTGATGTTATGCCACTTGGGTAACGATAAAGTCGTTACAATTTCAAGGCGTATCTTCTCAGTTGACGATAACGAACCGCATAAAATTCGCTGAATACTTACGTTTAGCTACTATACAGTGCCGCCAATTTATTCCACAATAGACTTACTCCAATCCTGGGGTAACGCATCGTCGAGCGGACTATCGGGGCAATGTGTTTGGGTGATTGGACGATTGGACATTTTGTTGTTAACTAATAATTTCAAGAGAGAATGATTTTGCTTATACATCCTGTTTATGTTTTTTGCGTGCGCATTCTATTATCCCTTTGTATTGTGTCATTGTTATTGGCCTGCGGTGGCGGCAGCAGCGGTGGAGGCGGCGGTGATACGGCCACTAAGGCTTGCCCCACGAATAACTCATCCGACCCGGATGCCGATGGTGATGGATTGTCAGATTGTTTTGAGGTATCCCTCGGCACGTCACCCGCCGATGAAGACAGCGACGGTGATAACCTGAGTGATTTCGACGAGGTCGTTACCAAGGCGTTTGATCCAACGATTAGTAACTTTCAGTTCAACCCGCGTATTGCCGATGTGCCTCGCATTAGTGTGCAGCTACAGAGCGTGCCCGACTTCGAAATAAGCTTTACCGATTCGCAAGCCACCTCCCAAACCCGTTCCCATACCAGCGGTACCCGCACCACAACGACGCTATCTAACTCCTTCACCTATGAACAAAGTGTTGGTGAGGAAGTGTCCGCTAGCCTGGGTTCCACTGGGGGCACTAGCGGTTTTAACGTCACCAGCGGTGTTACCTACAGCCAAAACCAGCAGGAAACCATGAGCTGGAACGAGACCCAGTCACGGGAAAACAGCGCCTTTCAGGAAAGCACGGAAAGCGAATCCTCCGAGCAGGGTGTGACCAATACCGGCGGCGTACTGTCGGTACTATTGCGGGTGCAGAATCAAGGCTTCCAGACCATAACATTGCAGAACCTTACCGTGACCGCGAAACAGGTGGATCCCAATAACCCAGGTGAACAGCAATTAATTGCCGGAATGGATTACGATACATCCTCCGGGGCGTTCCCGCGGTTCGATATCGAAGGCAATAGAGAGTCCGCCGATCTGCCTTTCAAAACGGATTTAACGTTGGGTAAAATATATGCTTTATTGCGTGACTCTAGAAACCTAAGTATCCAACCGACCACTTGGAATATCCTCGACCCGGAGGGCCGTTCTTATACCCATAACTTAACCAACGTCAATGCCCGTTCTGCGCAAGTCATTATTGACTATGATGACATCAACGACCGGGCTATCGAAAATCATTACGTGGCCACCGTAACTGACTTTCAGCAAAACCGTATCAGCGCAGCCACCGCACTTAGCGAAATCATCCGTGCCGACTATACCGAAGGCGTTAGCTCGACGACCTATAGTGGTACTCACACCGGTTTGTTGTCGATGCGGGATGTCAATAACGATGATGCCATTTCCGGTCGTTGGGTCATGATTCATAACTTCCTCGACACCGATGGCATTACGCGTAAAAGCATTACCTATGACAGCATGAAAGGTAGCTACAGCCTCGCGGATATCCAGATCGCCAAGGGCGAAGTGCTGCACTTTATGTATTACCAAGACCAGGACAACGATGGTCTGGGTTCCCGTGAAGAGTTTCTGCACGGCACATTGCCCAACAACCCCGATTCCGACGGCGACCTAATGAGCGACTTTGAAGAAATCAAAACCGGCTGGACAGTACCCGTGACCCAAACGTTAACGCGTACTGTGTTCTCGAACCCATTAGATGACGATGTGGATAACGATGGTTTGCTCGATGGCCTGGAGCGCGATCGTGGTACCAACCCAAATAAACGCGACACCGATAATGACGGGGTACTGGACTCTTCAGATGGCAATCTGAGCGTTGCCGACATGCAGGAAGTGGTGCTTTTACCCTTGAGTGAATCGCAGATAAATGATAGCGCGCTCAACGCCGGCCTGGATGTTGCGGGCGTTTTCACGCACACCGCGGACCGCTTCGGAAATGCCAATGCCGCAATGAATATTACTGCCGATACGGATGAGCTGAGCATTGGCGATGTCTTTGCCAGCCTCCCCGCAAACGGTGCAACGCTGGTCTTGTGGGTCAAAGTTGATCCTAACCTACCTAGCAACGGCTGGAATCTCTACGAGCACAAAGAATCGACTAATAATCTGGCCAGGCAATTTTTTTGGGTATTTCCCGATGGTTTTACCGTGTTCGGTGACGGCAATGACCGCCATTCTGTCTTCGCCAATCAAAATGAACTGTTCACGACGTTGCCATTTGCCGACTGGCATATGCTGGCAATGGTTAGTGAAGAAGATGCGGTTAACGAGGGCATGAAAACCTTTAAAGTGTATTATGACGGTCAGTTGTATTCCAGCGTTAGCCATCCAACCACGCTGGTGGATTTTGCCATGGAGTCCTGGGTCTTCGCGGGCGCCTCAAGTTATGGCGGGCTTGAGCAATATCGCGGCGCCATTGATGATATCCGTTTCTTCAAGCGCTCGCTTGACGAAGAGGAGATCAATTTGCTGTTTAACATGCAACAACCTTAACCGGAACGCTTCCGCCGTAGCGATGCCCCTGTCATCAGGGGTACCGCTACGGCGGCTGTTTTCTCGTTGCCACGCTCCTGCGTGGGAATGCCTACGGTGGTGAAGTATTCACGGTCGGTATGGATTCCCACGGAGGACCGTGAGAACCAGGGCAACGTATGTGGATAGTTTGAGGTACAGTCGTAGTAAGCCCATCTTGGTTTTATGATGTTTTTCACCATTCTATTTTTACCGGACTATTTTTTACCAATGTTTATCACTGCTGTCCCGTTAACTTTTTCTCAATGGTATGGACTCCCCCTTTACCCCAAGTGGTGGGTAAAGGGGGAGTCCATACCATTGAGTGCAGAGCGCGGAGGACCGTGGGAAGCACGGCATTGAGGGCAATTTATGTTGGTGGTTTCTTAGCATTGTTTGTGTGTCAATTTCAAGCTAAATATTACCACTTAGAACATATGGTCAGGGGGGGGGATGGTTTAATTGTCCATTAAACGTGTGGGGCTTTATGGGGTTGTGATAATTAAATAGCGCTTTTTTTAAGTGTTAGTCTGTCAGAGCACTATGTTTGCTTACTAAATGTGCTAGCATGATGCGTTCGTGTTCGGTTGTCGGTTCGATGAAAGGTGTTGAGCATTTGTTGAGCCATCGGTTGAACCCTTGTTGAGCGCATGCCGTTGTTAGCGTTAAACAGTTGTTTTCTTTGTTTTTACGTGGTTTATTCCTCGATGTTTGCAACCGGGTTGCCCCCCTTGCATCTACCCAAACGGCTTAGACAGGCGTTACTTGCACTAACAGCACACGCCAATAGGATGTTCCATTACTTATAACAAAGAGCGTTGAACAAAGAGCATTGAACAAATAGCGTTTAACAAGTAGCGTTGAACAGATTAAGTTGCGCAACTTACGTTGAATAAATTATGTTATACAACCTATGTTACATAAATTGAGTTGCACAAAGTATGTAGCAAAAAGTAAGTTGCACAAATAAATTTTATCCGGGTAAAAATTATATGAAGATCCCTGCACCGACCCCAGTTCGCACCACCCCTTGGTTTTTTGTCGCGCTGCTGACATTAATGCTAACGGCTTGCGATAGTAGCGACCCGTCAGTGGGTACCGCTAAATCCACCCCCCAGAACCTTATTGCCAACCCCGGTACGCGGGTTATTGAGCTGGCCTGGAGCGGGGTGTCCGGGGCCAGTGCTTATTCGGTGTATTGGTCCAACCAGGATGAGGTGAGTCCTGCTCAGGGGGCCGTGGTCAGCACCACTGAGCCCTATCTGCAACACCGGGGTCTGGCCAATGGCATCAATTATTATTACGTCGTGACCGCTCACACCAATCGCGGCGAAAGCCAGGCATCTGAGGTGGTGAGTGCCACACCCCTGGCGGCGGTGCCGGCCAAGCCCAGTGTGGTGAGTGCCACTGGCGGGGATGAACGCGTCACCGTAGAATGGGCCCCCATTGCCGGGGCGACCCATTACACGTTGTATTGGAACACTCAGGGTAATGTGAGCAGCAACGATAACCGCATTGATCAGGTGGTGTCGCCCTTTGTACACAGTGAGCTGAGTAACAATCAATTTTATGCTTATATTCTGGTGGCGGAAAACGCCGTGGGTTCGGGCAGTGCCTCCACCGAGCTGAGTGCCACCCCGCAACGTCCGGCCCCCAGTGCGCCAGTGTTTACCAGTGTTACCCCCGGCAGTGCTCAGGCCACCCTAGCATGGCGCAATATCAGCAATGCCAGTGCATATACCCTGTATTGGAGTACCACCGGTGAGGTGGGTCTTGCTGATACCGCCACTACCCAGGTCACCAGCCCTTATACGGTAACGGGCCTGGCCGAGGGCACGACGTATTATTACCGGCTGCAGGCCCATAATGCCGGGGGCGATAGCCCCTTATCCAACCTTGCCCAGGTGAGCCCGCCGGGTGATGGGGTGATCACGGCACCCTTACCCGCTAGCTTGCCCGCCCTGCCGGCGAATGTGGGTGTGGGTCTTGGCAACCGCCAACTGACCTTGACATGGGACGCGGTGGAGGGTGCCATCGGTTACACTCTTTATTGTACGACAGAGGCCAGTGGCGACATTGTGCCCGGCGCGGCCGGAGTGCAGGCCATTGCCATAGGGCAGGCGATTACCGTGGGACAGGCCATTGCCATGGCGCAGGTGTCTTACACCCACATTGGCCTTAACAACGGCAGCACTTACCGTTATCAGGTAAGCGCCTTTAACCAGGATGGCGAAAGCGAGTTATCAGCCGAAGTGAGCGGCGCGCCAGAGGTGATCACCCCCGGTGTGCCCGCCGGATTGCGCGCCATCGCCGGGGACCAAACCCTGGGGGTGCGCTGGAATGGCGTGCAGGGGGCCAGCAGCTACAACCTGTACCTCACCGAAGCCCAGGGTACCCCGCAGGCGATCCCCGATGTCAGCTCGCCTTATTCCCTCAGCGATCTAAGCAATGGCAGTCCTTACCAGATTCAAGTCAGTGCCGTGAGCGGCAGCACCGAAAGCACCCTATCCGAGGCCATTAGCGCCACCCCCCATGAGCCGGTGCCCAATGTGCCACTCAACCCCAGCGCCCAGCCAGGCAATGGCCAGGTGAGGCTGCAATGGGACAGCGCCCAGCCTCAGGACCCCAATGATGTGGACCAGGCCATTAGTGGTTACCGCGTGTATTATCATACCCGCGCCGGGGTCAGCTCCAGCAATGGCACCTTGCTTAACGGACCGAACAGTGGCGTCACCCTTAGCCAGGGTGACAATGGCCGCTGGCAGTTGACCCATGGCGGCTTGCAAAACCGCCAGCGTTATTATTATCGCGTGACGGCGGTGAACGCCGGCGGTGAAAGCCGCGCCAGTGCCGAAGTGTGGGCACTTCCCCAGATCCCCATCCCCGGTGCGCCCAGCCAGGTGTGGGCCGAGGCCGGTGACAACCAGGTGGTAATTTACTTTGAGGGCATCGATAGTGCGGTGGCACCCACCTATAACTTGTACTGGCATCGAGCCCTTGCTAATGGGCAACGCAGCGATACCCAGGTGATTAGCAACATTCAGCCCAGTTACGTGTTTAACAACGGGCCGAACATCAATGGCAACACCTATACCTTTCAGGTTTCGGCCTTTAACGGCAGTGGTGAAAGCGTGTTATCCCAGGAAGTGAGCGCCAGCCCGCAAGTGGCCCCGCCGCAGATAGCGCCGCAAACAGTGTTGGTGGCTAGCGCCCCCGGTGAGGTGAGTCTTAGCTGGAGCCCGGTGGATAGCGCCAGCGGCTATGCCATCTACTGGTCCACCGAGCCGGATATCAACCCCAGCACCAGCACGCGCATTGTGCTGGACGTCGACCCGACGCTCGCTGACGCGCCATCGCTCGCTGCCACCGCACTGATTGACCCGGCACAGCCTCAATACCAGCACACCGGCTTAGTTAATGGCCAGGATTATTATTACCAAATTGCCGCGGTGAACCCCGGCGGGGAAAGCCCCGTTTCCGAGACCCTGGGCGCCACGCCCCAGGTGAATCCCCCTGCCGCGCCGGGTGCCCCCAGCCTGAGTGCCGGGGATGCCAGTATCAGCATTGATGCCTTCAGCGCCGTTGAGGGCGCCAGCAGTTATCGCCTTTACTGGCACAGCAATCCCGAAGCGCCCTTGGAGCAATGGTCACAAAAATCCGGCGTACAACCGGGCGACCGCCTCAGTGGCCTGAGCAATGGCCAACCCTATTATGTCCAACTCATCGCCATTAACGCGGGCGGCCAAAGTGCGCCCAGCCCCATTAGCAGCGCCACGCCGTTGCCGCCGCTGCCGAACAGCCCCAGCACCGTGATCGCCACGCCCGGCGATGGCCAGGTGAGCCTTAACTGGGCCACCCAGCCGGGCCTTAGCTACACCCTTTACTGGAGCGATAACGCCGAGGTGGCACCCATTGATAACGACACTCGTATTGACGGCGTGCGCCCCAGCTATGTACACACTGGCTTAAGCAACAACACCCCTTATTATTATCAGCTCAGCGCCCGTAACCTGGCTGGCGAGAGCCTGCCCAGCCAGGCCATTACCGCCATACCACGCGCCGCGCCAAATCCTGATCAACCCGCTAACCAGGTGCCGCTTATCAGTCAGGGCAGTAGTGTCAGCGTCACTATGGACGAAGACCTGGAGCCCACGCCGTTCAATCTCAGTGTTACCGCCAGCGATGCGGACAATGATCCCTTAAGTTGGTCGTTGAGCCAGGCGCCTGCCCAGGGCAGTGCCGGGGTGTTGGGCAACGCCAATGCCAGCACCGTGAGTATTCTCTATACCCCGGTGGCAGACTATAATGGCACCGACCAATTTACGCTGCAGGTCAGTGATGGCCGCGGTGGCGTGAGCAGTATCCTGGTTAATGTGACGGTAACGCCGCAAAATGATGCGCCGCGATTTAACGTTGATATCACCAACCCGAACAGCAACAACAGCGACCTCATTACAGGGCTGACCCTCTCGGCCAGCGACATTGATGGTGACAGCCTGAGCTACAGCGCCGTGAATCTTCCCCCCGGCCTGAGTATCAACTCCGGCACGGGCACCATCAGCGGCACCATCGATGCCCAGGCATCGCTCAACAGCCCCTATAACAGCGTGATTACCGTGAACGACCAAACCGGCAGCGCCAATGCAACCGACAGCTACACCTTGCCATGGACTGTTATGGCCCGCAATGCCGATCCCGCCACCTCAACGGCCAGCATCACGCCAACACAAACCGCCATTGCGGCCGGCACCGAGGTCGTCATCACCGTGGTAGCCCGAGACACGGGCGGCAACCCCTTGAGCATCGGGGGCGACAATCTCAGCCTGCAAATCAGTGGTGCCAATGCCGTTGCGTCTTTAGCCTTACTGGACAACAACAACGGCAGTTATACCGGGCGTTATACCGCCACCCAGGCGGGTCAGGATGACTACCTCATCACCCTGGGGGCCACGCCTATCGGTGGCGGGCCGTACCGCCGCACCATCAATGCTGCTGGCGCCGTGGCGGCTAACAGCACGGTGGCCATCACCCCGGTAACGGACCCCATTAGCGCCAACACCCTGGTTAGCTTCACCGTGACCACCCGGGATGCGTTTAATAATCTGGTCAGTGCTGCCAGCGGCAATATCGCTGCCGTCGCCATTAATGGCGGGGCAATCATCACCCTCAATGACCAGGGCAATGGCAGCCACACCGGTGGCTATACCCCTACCCAGGTGGGTAGCGATAGCTATGTTTTTACACTGAGCACCAGCGCCGTGCCCACCGCGACCACGATTCCGGGCAGTTACAGTAAAACCATTAACAACCTGGCACCACAAAGCGTCATTGCGCCCATCAATCCACCGGCGGACCTGTCGGCGGGGGACAGTATCAGCCTGAATGGCACCGGCAGCAGTGATCCCGATGGCCATACCCCCTTAAGTTATGCCTGGACCCTGGTAAATGGGGGCACCACGCTCACCGCCAGTGGTGCAACGCCAGGGCCCATTACCTTACCGGTGGTCGGCACCTACACCATTACTTTAACCGTTACCGATAGTCTTGGCTTGGCCGATCCAACCCCGGCGACAAGCAGTGTTAACGCGGGCGATGCTGTTCCGGATGCGTTTAGTTTCGCTACTCGAGCTAATGCCGCGACCAATACCGTGGTAACGTCCAATGCCGTCGCGATTAGTGGTATTAACGTGCCCGCCAGCATCAGTGTTAGCAATGGCGAATATAGCATTGATGGCGGCGGCTTCACCCCAGGGACTGGCACCATTACCAATGGACAAAGTGTCGTCGTCAGGCATACAACGTCGACAAGCCTCGGTGCAGCTACTGTCACCACCTTAACCATTGGCGGCATTGCTGGGAGTTTTACCTCCAGAACTGGCAACGAGGCGCCCGTTTGGCAGTCAGTGGAAGATGTACCGCCAGCCGCTAATGTCATTGCCGCCAGTAGTACTGGCGCACAATTTCTGTTTAGTGTTGACGTTGATGGTGATAGCGATCTTGATGTGTTATCGGCAGGTGCGGAGATTGTCTGGCATCGCAACAATGGTGAGGCCGTGCCCACCTTTACCCCGCAAACCATCAGCACCGACAGTGCTACCGTGTTGTGGGCGGCAGACATCGATGGCGACACTGACCTGGATGTGATCGCCGGCAATGGTTTCGGAACCTCCCTTTATATCAATGATGGTGCGGTGATTCCCACGTTTGTAAAACAGCCCTTAGGTACCCGTCGCACGGAAGCCTTGTTTATTGCCGACGTGGATGGCGGTACTGGCTTGGACGTGGTGGTGGCAGGTTCCGCGGGCGTGTATTTATACGCTAACAATGGCGCCGTGGCCCCTGTCTTTACCGAAAGTACGCTTGCCACTAATAGCGCCGATTCCTTGCACGTAGCAGATGTTGACGGTGACCTGGACCTGGATGTGTTTGCCTCGGAGACGCTTCGCCGTGAAATTTACTGGTATGAAAATGACGGCGCCGCGGTGCCCACCTTTGCCGTGCAGACTGTCCCTAATTCGCTCACCTGGGTAGGCGGCGTCAGTGGCGGCGACATGGATGGTGATGGTGACCACGACCTGATTGCCGGTTCGAGATTCCGGGGGATCATACAGTGGTTAGAAAACGACGGTGCACCTGAGCCGACGTTTGCAGAGAATACCATTGGCGGCGATATCGACGTGGAGTACATCGAGGTGCTGGACATGGACGGCGATGGTGATTTGGACGTGATGACGGCCACCGATACCGACCGAATAAATTGGTATGAAAACGATGGTGCCGAGAGCCCCGGCTTTAGCGTGCATGGCTCAGCGGCCAGTGCCATGTCCATCTTTGCCGGCGATCTCGATGGCGATGGCATTCAGGAACTGCTTACCGCACGCAATGATACGGTTAGCGCGTTCTCGATAGAGCAACGCTTTGTGTTGCATGAGGAAAATAATAGCCTGCTTGTGCAACCCGCCGAAACCGCCACTGACGCCGATGGCAACACCTTAACCTATGGCATCGTCGGTGGTGCCGATGCAGCGCTGTTTAGTATTAACGCCGCGACGGCCGATCTGAGTTTTCTGGCAGTGCCGGTCTTTGCCACGCCAGGGGATGCCAATGGCGATAATAGTTATGACGTTGTGATGTCCGTGAGTGATGGTTTCTCAACGCTGAATCGTATTCTGGCCGTTAGGCTCTTTGTTAATGATGATGACGATGATGATGATGGTGTTCTGGATATTAATGATGTGTTTCCAGTGGATCCGAGAGAATCTGTCGATACCGATGGCGACGGTATCGGCAATAATGCGGATACCGATGATGACGCCGACGGCGTTTTAGATGTTGATGATAATGCCCCCCTCGATAGCACGAGCCAATCAAGCCCGGCGTGGGACCTGGCCACCAATGACAACAGTGGCATTGCCGAGCGTAACGTCTTTCATCTGCAGGGCACCCTGAGCGTATTAACGGAAACGGCGAGCGACGCTGATGGTAATACGGTAACGTACGGTATAACCGGCGGTACCGATGCAGCATTGTTCAACATTGATGCGCCCACTGGCACGCTGAGCTTTGCCGCACCACCGGCATTTGCCAGCCCGGGTGATGCCAATCTTGATAACGTTTATGAACTCACGGTGTCGGCAAGCGATGGTTTTACGCCCATTGCGCGTACCGTGGCCGTCACCGTCTATGTTGACGACGCGGACGACGATAACGATGGTGCCGATGATGTTAACGATGCATTCCCGCTTGACCCCTTTGAGCAGCTGGATACCGATGGCGACGGGATCGGCAATAATGCTGACACGGATGATGATGGCGACGGCGTTTTAGACGTTAATGATAATGCCCCCCTCGATAGTTCGAGCCAAACAATCCCGGTGTGGGATCTGGCAACCAATATAAGAAGTGGCATTGCAGAGCGTAACGTATTTCATCTGCAGGGCACCCTGAGCGTATTGACGGAAACCGCCAGCGATGCGGACGGTAATACGCCGATTTATGGCATAGTGGGCGGTACCGATGCGTCATTGTTCGACATTGATGCGTCCACTGGCGTGCTGAGTTTTGCGGTACCACCGACGTTTGCCGCCCCTGGTGATGCCAATCTTGATAACGTGTATGAGCTGACGATTTCGGCAACCGATGGATTCACGCCGATTCAGCGCACCGTGGCCGTCACGGTCTATGTTGACGACGCGGATGACGATAACGACGGTGTCGAGGATATTAACGATGCATTCCCGCTTGACCCCTTTGAGCAACTGGATACCGATGGCGATGGGATCGGCAATAATAGGGACACGGATGACGATGGCGATGGTATTTTGGACCAGAATGATAATGCCCCTGCGTCCCTCGATAGTGTCGTCGCCCCCGTTTGGCAGTCAGCGGAAGATCTACCGCCCGCCGCTAACGTCATTGCCGCGAGTGTCAGTGGCGCACAATTCCTGTTTAGTATTGACTTTGATGGTGATAGTGATATCGATGTGTTATCCGCAGGCACGCAGATTATCTGGCATCGTAACAATGGTGAGGCCACGCCCACCTTTACCCCGCAAACCATCAGTACAGACAGTGCCACTGTGTTGTGGGCCGCGGACATCGATGGCGATTCTGACCTGGACGTGATCGCCGGCAATGGTTCCGGAACCTCCCTTTATATCAATGATGGTGCGGTGATCCCCACGTTTGTAAAACAGCCCTTAGGTACCCGTGGCACAGAAGCCCTGTTTATTGCCGACGTGGATGGCGCTACTGGCTTGGACGTGGTGGTGGCGGGTTCCGCCGGCGTGTATTTATACGCTAACGATGGCGCCGTGCTCCCTGTCTTTACCGAAACTACGGTTTCAGCCAATAGCGCTGATTCCTTGCACGTGGCAGACGTGGATGGTGACCTGGACCTGGATGTGTTTACCGCGGAGACGTTTCGCGGTGAGATTTATTGGTATGAAAATGACGGTGCCGCGGCGCCCACGTTTACAGAGCAGACCCTCCCCAATTCGCTCACCTGGGTGGGCGGCGTAACAGGCGGCGACATGGATGGCGACGGTGACCACGACCTGGTTGCTGGTTCAAGATTCCAGGGGACTGTACAGTGGTTTGAAAACGACGGTGCGCGTGAACCGACGTTTGCGGCTCGCACCATTGGCGGCAATATCGACGTAGAGTCTATCGCGGTAGTGGACATGGACGGTGATGGGGATTTAGACGTGATAACGGCCACCGACACCGACCAAATTAACTGGTATGAAAACGATGGCTCCGAGAGCCCTGGCTTTAGCGTGCATGACTCAGCGGCCAGTGCCATGTCCATCTTTGCCGGTGATCTCGATGGCGATGGCATCCAAGAACTGCTAACCGCATTGAATGACACGGTTAGTGCGTTCTCCACAACGCAACGTATCGTATTGCATGCGGAAAATACCCTGCTGGTGCCGCTGGCCGAAACCGCGGCCGACGCCGATGGTAACACCTTGGTCTACAGCATAGCCGGTGGTGCCGATGCCTCGCTGTTTAGTATTAACGCGGTGACCGCCGAGCTGAGCTTCCTAACGGCGCCGGTATTGGCAACGCCAAGTGATGCCAATGGCGATAATGTGTACGAAGTGGTGATGTCGGTGAGTGATGGTTTCTCAACACTGAATCGGATCATTGCGGTGACGGTATTCTAGCGGTAGTCATCTACGCGAATGTAGTGTGTAGGTTGGGATGACGAACGAACCCCAACAAGCCCCCAAATGCATAATGATAAACTGGAAGCCATAGTCGTTGCTGAAGGTTGGTGAATTGTTGGGGTTCGCAAGCTCACCACCAACCTACACGGTAACAATCCGCGCCGGCGGTTGCACAATTCGGTGCGTTGCTTGGTGGCACCGTCGCGTAAACGGTGCAAGGCTTGAATATCTTGTTGGTCTGTCGATTTAATGCTCACAAAAAGTAACGTCGGTCGGCGAACGGCTTCGGCTATGGCGAGGGCATCGCAGTAGCCAGTAGGTTGGGGTGAGGAACGAACCCAATGTCATTAACTTAAGCATCAACCCGTTGATTTTAGGTATAATAATTCTATGAAAAATCATTAAACAAGCAGCCAGGAGGCAAGCACAATGAACACAATAAGCCTAATTTGAATATGTTTATACGTGTATAAATAAAAGAATAAACTCACACGATTTTATTGCGAAGCACCGGCTCAATGAAAATGCATTTACACGTAATAGAGCACTGACTTTTCCAACACTCATGATGCTTTTTTTAAACCTTACAAAAAATTCCAATCAACAGGAGCTTGATACTATTTTTAAATTTAAAAATAGTAACGAAATAGCATCGCACTCGGTGAGTAAGGCAGCATTTAGTAAAGCCAGAAAAAATCTGTCCTACACGGCCTTTGTTGAATTAAATCGTCACATGGTTGACGATTATTATCACCTGCATAGCAACATAAAAAAATGGCATGGTTTTCGACTATGCGCCATAGATGGTTCGCATTTTCGATTACCCAACGAGCCCGATGTCGTCAACGAATTTGGCACGCACAAAGGTAAGAGTTATCGAAAAAGCTGCTCAATGGCTTTAAGCTCCATGTATTACGATGTGCTCAACGAGATAGCGATTGATTCCCGTATAAGTCCATCGCGCACCTCTGAGCGAGAGCTTGCATCTGAACACCTACCGTATGCAGATAAAAACGATTTAGTCCTGTTAGACAGGAACTATCCTGTATTTTGGTTATACGCCCAGCTGCAAAGCCAGGGCCTTCATTTTTGTATGCGGGTCCGAGACAATATCGATACACTCTATAAACAATTTAAAGAAAGCGGCAAAAAAGAATGTGTCGTAGAGGTCACGCCGAACAATAACTCAATGAGGATTTGCAAAGAAAAAGGGCTGTCAAAAGAGCCTATAAAATTGCGTTTAGTTCGAGTGGGATTAGAAAATGAAGTTGAAATATTAGTGACCAATTTACTGGATAAACAGAAATACCCCACCTGTTTATTTAAAAAGCTTTACCATTGTCGTTGGGGAATTGAAGAAGGATACAAACGTCAAAAAATTTGGCTTGAAATTGAAAATTTTTCAGGCAAATCAGCGTTAGCTGTGAAGCAGGATTATTACGCAAAAATGGTGACGTTAAACCTCACCGCAATGATGGTCAATGCCAGTCAAAATACAGTTAAGGATAAACACAAGACAAGGCGTTTAAAATACAAAATCAATTTTGCACAAGCACTATCAAAAATGAAAGATAATGTTGTGCTGTTATTGCTAAACATCGACATCAAAGATCGCATACAACAGTTGATTAACTATATTGCTAGCACAGTAGAAGCGGTAAGAAACAATAGGCAATTTGTGCGTAAAAAGCATCACTACAACAAACATATCAATCACTTATGTTACAAAAGGTGTCGCTAAATGCTTAAGTTAATGACATTGGGAACGAACCCCAACGTTACCCCAAGTACATAATGATAAATTGGAAGACAGGGTCGTTGCTGAAGGTTGGTGAATTGTTGGGGTTCGCAAGCTCACCACTAACCTACGCGCTAGCCACGAAGCTTGGTAAAATGCTTATCCAGACACTTCAATAATGCCAAATTCACCTTCCTTAACAGATCGTTCGATATTGTTATGGTGGGTTCTAATAATGCCTTCCATATAATTAACGCGTGAATTGCCCGATCTTAACCAAATAATATAGGGTGGGTATCCGCGTATCACGCAGATATCGTTGAAATCAGAGTCTTTGGTTACGATAGTGAAGTTTTCATTTCTGGCCAAGGTCCAAATTGCTGAATCTTCAGCCTGCTCCAGGCCAAGATTTCGCACATGTTCTGAGCCAGGGAAAATATCCTGAAGCCTTGCGCTCAATTTAAAGGAAAGGTTTTCATCAAATAACAGTTTCATGCGCAAATTGCTGTTTTATGTGCTTTGTCTGCGGCAAATGAAAGGCAGGCTAAAATGTCGTTTTTAGTTAGTTCTGGAAAATCGCTAATAATTTCATCGATGTTCATGCCATCTGCTAGCATACTCAGCACATCGTACACCGTGATCCTTAACCCCCGAATACAAGGCTGACCTGAACGTTTTCCAGGTTCCAGGGTAATTATTTCTTTATAATCAATCATAGCGCACCTTCCGCAACTCATAAGCAAACCATAAGGAATAATAGCAGTATACTCGATTTCTAAAAAAACTAATATTTGGATTAGCTCTGAACGTTAATCCGGGTTATGTGGCATATTGTACTCTACATCAACAGATCGTGAGATTGTTGTAATAAACATCAGTCGGTTAGGGATTTTTATAATTAATGATTCGCTTGGGCAGGGTGCGCACGGCGCACCCTATGGCTTGCTATCAGGCCGGTGGAATGGGCAAACCCTGGGCATTCAGGGGAAAGTCATTGTCATTGTTATCCAGGCGCGTCAATAACGCGGTAATTTGTGCTTCAAAATCCGCCGGTTTTTTTTGCTCAAAAAAGAAAAACGATTGTTTTTCCACCTGCCAGCTTTCTTTGCCGGGCAGTACCTGGGCCAGGCCTTGTTCCATGAATTGTAAGACATAGGCCAGTACCGGTACATAGGCCGCCCGGCCATTGATCCAGGGGTTACCGGTGGGCTGTATTCTGAACTTCACCCAGCCTAATTCGCCATTTTTTCGGACACCGCGCAATTGTATGGTTAAGTTCTGTAGCTGTTCATGGATACGCAGGCGTTCGAAGCGTTGCACAAACACCTTGCCCTTGGCCCAGTGATACACTAACTGGCGCTCACGATCAAACACCAGCGGGGCATGGCGGGGGAAACGGATGGCCCAGATTAATAAACCGGGGATGGTGATGAGGTAGACTATGGCCAAGCCAATGTCGACTCTTAATCGGGTTGTGCCGCCTACGTCAGCAGTTACAAAATAATGGTAATCTATAAATCGCTCAAGCGTCATCTTACCTTGGGCGTTTATCCTATTATAACGTTCTAAAGCAAGCTCATCGTCAGTTGTTTCAAAAAAATCGTCACCATAAATACGTTTTTTCTTTTGAATATAATCTATGGCTGACGCCTCAGTTACATTCCATGAATGAACAAAGTCATCCACATTCCACCAAAGGGTTAGCCACAACCCTAACAACCAGGGCAGGATAAACAGATTACGAAATGCCGCGGAATTATTAGTGAGTTCACAGCGTGCCTGGTCAATGTACACAAAGGGTTTGGGAGGCGTGTCGGCAGCAACAGCTTGCTGGCGCAAATCGTCCGCTTGGTTGTGCAAGGGCACGGCATAACGCCGAGACAGGAATGTTGCCATTACTGGGTGCTCTCATCCGCCCTACCGATGATGGCGGGGATCATGCGTTCACCGTCCTTAAAGTGGCGCGGTGGTACCACGGTGCCGGACTGACTCGTTCCCACGCTCCTGCGTGGGAATGCAGACCGCGGGGTAGCGGCGTAGCTCAGTATGGATTCCCACGGAGGACCGTGGGGACCAGGGTATGACGCACTTAGGGTGAATGTATTGAACGGTTTCATCATGCCGGTGGAATGGGGATGCCGTTGGCATCCAGGGGAAAGTCATTGTCATTGGTATCCAGGCGCGTCAATAACGCGGTAATTTGTGCTTCAAAATCCGCCGGTTTTTTTTGCTCGAAAAAGAAAAACGATTGTTTTCCTACCTGCCAGCTTTCTTTGCCGGGCAGTACTTGGGCGAGGCCTTGTTCCATGAATTGTAATACATAGGCCAGTACCGGTATATACGCTGCCCGGCCATTAATCCAGGGGTTGCCGGTGGGCTGTATTCTGAACTTCACCCAGCCTAATTCGCCATTTTTTCGTACACCGCGCAATTGTATGGTTAAGTTCTGTAGCTGTTCATGGATACGCAGGCGTTCGAAGCGTTGCACAAACACCTTGCCCTTGGCCCAGTGATACACTAACTGGCGCTCGCGATCAAACACCAGTGGGGCATGGCGGGGGAAACGAATCGCCCAGATTAATAGGCCGGGGATGGCAATGAGGTAGACTATGGCCAGGCCGATGTCGACTTTTAGGCGCATGCTTCCGCCGACTTCAGCGGTGTCAAAATAACGGTACTGAAAATAACGCTGCAAAGACATCTTACCTTGTTCATTGACTTTATTCTGCAAGCTCAACGCATATGGATCAGTGGTATATTCGAAGTAATCATCACCATTTATCTTTTTCTGAACTGCAATATGATGATTAGTAAACCTTTCAATCGCGTCCCACGATTTAATAAAGTCATCCACATTCCACCAAAGCGTTATCCACAACCCTAATAACCAGGGCAGGATAAACAGGTTGCGAAATGCCGCGGAATTATTAGTGAGTTCACAGCGTGCCTTATCAATGTACACAATGGGCTTGGGGGGGGGCGCGGCAACATCCTGCTGGCGCAAATAGTCGGCTTGGTTGTGCAAGGGCAGGGCATAACGCCGGGACAGAAATTTTGCCATTACCGGGTGCCCTCATCTACCATACCAATCAGAGGCTGCGTTTTCACGTTACCGTTCATTAACCAGCGCAGCGGTACGATAGTGCCCGGTTGCGGCTCGTAAAGCCAAAGTAATTTGGCCCGGGTTTTAAGGGGCAGGACGACCTGCACGTGGGCCGCGCCCTTTAGGTATTGAATCGCCGCTTTTTTCATTTGTGTGGCGAATTGCGCGGTTAAGGGCTTGTCAATGCTCACCTTAATCAGGCCATTGTCGTGATAACCGCTGGCGGTGTACAGGCCAAAATACACTTCTGATACCCCTGGCTGGAAATTTGGCAGGGTAAAGCTATAGGTGTAATGGCGGGGTTTATCCAGCAGGGTGGCGGCAAAGGGCACCTCTTTTTTCAAGGTGAGTTTTGGCATATTCAGCAGGTTCATAAATTCCTGTAATTCCAATTGGTAGTTCTTCTGAGTTTCTTCATCCTGTTGAATAGATTTTGCCACACCTAATCTCGTTAATATATCTGGACGCTCGAGTTTCGTTGACCAAAACGCATACATCTTCCCATCCCCCCAAAAACAATTCAGCAGCAAATTTTCAAGGCTGGTTCTGCCGAACAAAAATACTGTGACGGCGCCAGCCACAATCAATAGTAAACCCACTGCCGCCACTGCAATGCCAACCCCGGTATAGAAGGTGGCGGCGCCAGTTCCCGCTAACACACCGCCCATGGCAGCCAAGCCCTGAAAAAATAAGATGGCTGAGCCGCCCGCAATCATGAAATGCCCGGTGGCTTCGCCGGTATTGCCGGTTTTTAAAGCATTGACCCCCATCAGGGTGGAGGATATGGCCCCGGCCAAATTAGCCACCACAATCAGGCGGGCGGACACAGAGGCAGAGCCTTTTAATAATTGGCTCAGCAGTTGCGACTGGGCTTTAATCCCCGGCGCCAGGGCGCTAACGACGGTTACTGATGCTTTGGGGAGCAGTTTGTCGGCCACGGCTAGCCCCCCGCGCGTTAATACCATGGCGTCCACCGTTAAGGCGGTGAATGCCGCGGTAAAGGTGGCGATGGTCTGTAATTGCCCCCCCTGCTTGAGTGGGTCGGCATCGGCGAATTGGGTTTTATTGGTTAAGTCATAAATGGTGCATACATTGAAGATGGCCGATAAACCAGCAAACCCCGTGTCAAAGACTAAGCCGGCTTTGCCCAGCTTGCCCTCGGTATAGGCAAATTCGTAACGCTTATATTTGGATGTATTAATATCGGCGGTGGACAGCGTGTAAAGTTTGGGGAGCGTGGTGTTTTTTATACGTTCTGCCCAGTCAAACAAGCGTTGGCTCCGCTTGATCTTGATCTCTGCTTGGTTAAGAATGCCTTCTATGGAGGCTTTGGCCTGGCGGCTGTTACCATTGGTTTGGTCGATCATGTTGGCGATGACACGGGCCAGCTCGTCACTGCTGAGTGTCACCGTATTACCCACATCGAATTTGATGCCATAGATACCAAGAATAGTGGGCACGAGATGTTTGGTGGCGTAATCCAAGGCATTAAACGTGAGGGTGTTAAAGCCGCGCCTGGCGACGTCGACGCTGTAGTGAGCTCCTGCTGAGGCGGCCGACATGACCTTGCCAATAAAGGGGGCAAGGTGAGTTAGTGCTTTATCTAGCTGTTTGATGGTTCGCGATGACCAGTCAATGGGCTTTTGTGGTTGGGTGACCAGCTTTCCCAACACGTCGACAAAAATAATGTGCATGACATTGTAGCTAACGGTATTCTGCGAGGCGTTGTTGGCGGCTTCATTGAAGATATTTTCCATGGCGATATTGCCGGGCTGCGACGATAAAATACCGTCGAACAGGCCGGTGGTGACGTTACAGAGTGTTTGTATTTCCAGCTCAGTGGCGGCGTTGTCTGCGGTGGTGCCGGCGGCGAAAAAATACTTGAAGTAGGTGGACAGCGAGCCGGGTTGCTCCTGGGGGCTGCCTTGCATAAACGCCTGGTATAATTGCGCAAACTGCTTCAGACGGGTGTCAAACAGCTTAAAGCGCGCATCCATTTTCTGCCAATAGCTGTTGTGCTCCTTCCAGTCGATGGATTTCTCCACCATTTTTTGAACCGAGTCATCTTCAACCTTACGCAAGTCGTTAACTATTCGGCCAATGGAATAGGGGTATATATTCTCGGCGGCTTCTGCCTGTTGCCAGAGCATGAGCCGGGCATGGGCATAGGCAATTTCTTTTTGCCGCCCAACCGGGTCATGCAAGCCCACAATGCGGGCGGTTTCGCTGTAACGTGAAACCCTTGCCAGTTCTTTGGCAATGTTGTCGGCATTCATGTCGTAGGATTCTGCGGTGGTCAGTACATCCAGGCCAACGGTTTTCGGCTCAAGTTTGGCACCGGCCTGGGCGGCCAGAAAACGGTTTTTACGTTGTTTGTAGTCTTCAATGAGTTGGGCAAGGTTTTCTTTGGTGGCTGGCAGGGCATGGGGGTCATTGGCGGCGGTGAGGTTGACGCGCTGCATGGATTTGGCGCGATCTGCGGCGTTGGCGTTGAGGTGATCAATGACGTTCGGACTCCAGCGGTGCTCGCTGTAGGCAATGCTGATTTCATTGATGCCTTTTCGTACAAACACAAAGGGATATTGGTTACCGGCCCGCCCGGTGTTGTCTTCCCTAAGACCGCCCTGGGCATTTACGCCGTTTTTAAACAGGTGTTTGGAGAAACGCTCGACAATCTCGCCGTAATGCTCGATTTGTTCATAACGAAAGATATGAAAGTAACCATTGGCTTGGTCGTCTTCTTCGCGAATGTAGACCCAGCCTTCACGTAATAAACGCATCATGTAGCCTTGTCCATCGGGGATGGAACCGGCGTTTAATAACTGGGATAGCGGCGGTGGTGGTGCGGGGTTTTTTAGGTCTTTCTCAAAAAAATTAACATAGGCGTATCGAACCGGGTAGATGGGGCAAATGCCGGCTTTGTTGTTAATCAGCAAGCACTTCTCAGTATCAATACTAACAATGGGCTTGGGCGGGTGTTTTTTAAATTTCTCGCTGAGGGAGTGCTGACGTAAAGCGTCGGCCTGGTAGTGCAATGGTACCGCATAACGTTTGCCTAACCAGTTTGCCATTAGACCGTCTCCTCATCCACCAT
>Ga0316202_10000597_pt1 | contig 36738 bp, 47 predicted proteins | sample 3monrhotite_MG_FD_204934 | JGI IMG/M metagenome (GOLD analysis project Ga0316202, IMG submission 204934) | Microbial mat bacterial communities from mineral coupon in-situ incubated in ocean water Damariscotta River, Maine, United States -... | ecosystem: Environmental > Aquatic > Marine >...
GGCGGTCAGCGCGCGAGGCCGGGCGACGGCCAGGCGGTTCGTCAGGTAGAGCTCGTCGTCCGTCAGCGCGACGAGCGCCCCGGGCTGGACCCAGGCGTGCTCGACGCCGCAGCGGTAGGTCAGGACGTGGCGGCTGGCGCTGCGCCGGACGGCCTGCGCCAGCCCCACCCGGTCGGCAGCGCCGTCGGTGTAGATCAGATCCGACTCGACGCTGTGCAGGGTGCTGGCGGCGGGGTCGGCGCTGGTGAGCAGCGCGAGGCGGCTGTGCAGGAGGCTGGAGTCGCCGGCCTCGGGGCGGTCGGCGCCGTAGCGCTTGGTGCGCTTGTGCTCGCCCGCCTCGACGTCGACCGCGAACCGGAGCTGGACGGCGTCGACCACGTCTCGCGTCCCCTCGGTCTGGATCGGCCCCTCGCGCACGAAGCCCGGGCCGGTCGTGAACCGGGCGGCCACGTCGTCGAGGCGCGCCCCCAGGTGCCAGGGCTCCAGGTAGAGCCCCTGGGGGCCGTGGACCGTGCTGGCGTCGAGGATCGGCAGCACGTTGCCGGTGATCCAGGCCCAGATGTAGACGCTGGGGTCGTCGACGTAAGAGCCGGAGGGGATGTTCAGCGCTGGCGCCGCGGCGCGGAGGCGGGCCATGTCCAGGCGCGCCCCGCTCCGCCGGCCCAGGTAGACGACCAGGTCCCCCAGCCCCTCCACCAGGCGCTCCCCGTCGAGCAGCGCGCCGTCGTCGCCGCTCCACCCGATGTAGTAGTCGAGCGTGGCGTCCACGGTCAGCGCGCCGGGGGAGCTCAGGTCGATCAGCGTCACGGGGACGCCGTTGGCGTCGGCGCCGTGGCTGGCGTTCAGGCCGTCGTTGGTGCCGTCGCTGGCGTAGACCTGGACGATCGAGCCAGCCTGGCCGGCCTGGGTGGGGTGGTAGGCCGCCAGGAGCTTCTCGGCGGAGCTCGTCGTGTCGACCATCCAGGCGGGGCTGCCCGGGCCGGAGCCCGTCGCGCCGCCGGCGGTGGTGTAGGCGCCGGGGCGACCCCACACGAAGGGGCCGGCCTTGTCGACCGCCGAGCTCGCCGCGGACGGCCAGGTCGTCGAGGTCACCCGCCAGCCCGCGGGCAGCAGCGGCACCCGGTCCTCGAGGGGCAGCGAGCGGAGGCTCAGGGCGACCGGATCGTCCGCGCCTCCGAAGGTCGGATCGTGCACGCGCCCGGACACCAGCACCAGGCGGCTCTCCCAGGTCGTCCCCGGGAGCCAGACCGCGTACTCACCCGTGGCCCGGGCCGGGTCGTAGCCGAGGCGGAACACCAGGTGGGCGACGTCGGCCGGGAGGTAGAGCTCCTGGAAGCTCACCTCGGGCATGCTGCTCGACTCGCTGAACAGGTCGAACGTCGCGTCGTGGGGCACCTCGGGCAGGCCCCCGACGAACCGCAGGCGGCCCCCGTCGTCGGTGTCGATCTCGACCGGCGCGCTGGAGAGCCGAAGCGGCTTGCTGCCCCAGTAGATCGTCAGCAGGAACACCGGCTGCGCGGCGGCCCGGAGCGCCCGGCGGGTCAGCGCCGGCGCGCCCTGGCTGGGGTCGAAGGGCGGGAGGCCAGCCATCGGCTACACCTCCTCTTCGTGGACGATCGACTCACCGCGGACCACGTGCTCGAGGCCCATGGCGCCCGGCGCGGCGTTGGTGATCGCGAAGTTGCCGGTCAGCCGGCCGTAGCTGAAGAACCGCTTCCCGGGGAGGCTGGTCGCGTCGGCGCCGCTGGAGCCCCGGGCGATGTAGGGCAGCAGCCCGCAGATCCGGCGCGCCCCCCGCAGGGTGCGCAGCGCGCCGAACAGATCGCGCAGCACGCCCTGGCGGGTCGCCACGGGGTGAGCGCCAGCGGTGGTCGTCGCCAGGATGTAGTCGGGCGCTGGGGACGCCTGGAGGAGCTTGCGCTCGGGCACCAGGTCCGAGAAGGGCAGCGCCCAGATCTGCCGGGCGGGCCCGAGCTCCTGGGCGCGGCGGGTGCCGTCGCGGGCGGTGACCAGCTCGGTGTTCGGCTCCAGGCGGAGCTGCCAGCCCCGGCTCGGGTGGTACCCGAACGGCAGCACGCGCCCGATCAGCCGCCCGCCGATCTTGTAGCGCCCGCTGGCGGTCGTCTGCGACGGCAGCACGATCCGCCACCCCTGGGCCGTGCGCCAGGTCGAGAGCCGGACGACGCCGACGACCTGGGGCGCCCAGATCGCGCAGGTGCCCGAGGTCGGATCGCCGCTGGCGACCTCGTCAGGGTCCAGGAAGATCACGACCTGCTGCTGGGTCTGCGTCGTCGCCCCCACCCAGGCCCCGGCGGTGTTGCCCACGATCGTGCGCCGCACCGCGCCGGCCGCCCAGGTCCCGCCGGCCAGCTCGTTCTCGGTCAGCCAGCGCGGCGCCAGCGCCGCGGCGGCGGCGGGGCGGACGGTGTTGCCCTCGCGGGTGTAGGAGACGGCGCCCAGGTCCTCCGCGGCGTCGATGGCGATCGCCTGGGTCCAGCTCCCGCCGCTGTAGTACTCGATCTCGATGTCGCGCACGTTGAGGCCGACGAACCCGAACGCCATGAGATCGCCGCCGACGTGGCTCACCTGCCCGAGGCCGCCGTCGATCTGGTAGGCGATCGAGACCGCCGCGCCGTCTGCGTCGTTCTCCCAGGGCACCCGGGGGGACGGCGTGCGCCCCAGCGGGTCCATGGCGCGGAGCGGGGTGTCGCTGTCCAGCTCGATCTGCCAGGAGTCGCCGGGGCGGGTCGGGCCGCCCCGGGCGCGCACGTGGATGTTCTCGTGGACGTAGACGGCCGCGTCGACGAAGGGCGCCGGGTAGAGGTCGTCGGGGAACGTCGCGCCGATCAGCCCCTGCCCCACGCTGTCGCCGATCGCCCACTGCCACAGGTGGGCGGTCCAGGCGTCGGTGTTGACGATGTCGCTGCCCCAGCGGATCTCGCTGGTGCCGGCGCCGCCGCCGCCGTCGGTGAGCGCGTCGGTGCTCGGGCCCGCGTTGTAGGCGCGGCGGCCCGAGCCGGCCACGCGCCAGTAGAGGACGAACGCCCCGTCGGCCAGGTGCCACAGCACCTCGATGGGCTCGGCGCTGTTGGTGTCGATGTCCGAGCCGACCGCGCCGCCGGCGTTGTTGTCGTAGACCCGGATGTGGGTCTCGCCCGAGACCGCGGCGAAGCGGATCGAGACGTCGTAGTCCTCGGCCGCGTCGTCGAGGATCGCCCGGATGACCTGGCGGTCCCCGGAGAGCGAACCGCCGGAGCTCGGGTCCCACACCCAGCGACCCATGATGCCGCGGGCGATCGTGGTGGTGACCGTCAGGTCGTAGCGGGTCTGCTGGGAGCTGGTGGAGACGCTCAGGGCGCCGTTGACGATGGAGGCGGTGTCGGTGCCCGTCAGCGTCCAGCCGTTGCTGTCGGGCTTGTCCAGGCCGGCCTGGCTGCCGCTCCAGCTGGCCTGGTGGACGCCGCTGCGGAACAGGCTGACGCTGGGGTGGGTGACCGTGCTGTAGCCGCCCAGGATCCACCAGGACTGCGAGCCGGCGTAGCTGCCGGGCGCCGTCGCCTCCCACCCGGCGATCATCATCACCCCGCCCTTGTAGGGGCAGACGGTGAAGCCAGTCGGGTAGACGGCGCTGGCGCCGCCGGTGTTCGCGTCCCACCAGATCGCGGTGGCGCTCCCGCCCGCCCCGCTGGCGGTGCCCAGCAGCTCGAAGGTGCCGCCGTGGTCGGGCGAGCGGACGACCTGGCCCGCGTGGTCGACGTAGCTCCGGCGGGCGTAGGCGTAGATGTGCCCCTCGGGCGTGACGCAGGCCGCCAGGTCCGGGTCGTCGAGGGTGATGCTGCCGGTGATGCCCGACTGGCCCAGGGTCGCCGGGAGCGCGGTCGAGTCCGCGCTGGCCAGCGGCGCGAAGGCGTCGGCGACCCGACACCAGCGCCCCGAGTCGCTGGCGCTCGAGCTCAGCCGGATGTACAGCAGGACGAACCACCCGCCGACGCACACCAGGTCGAAGCCGCCCCCGGCGATCGTGCTGGCGGCGGAGATCTCGGTGAACGTGTAGCCGCCGTCCGAGCTCGCCCACTGCCGGAGGACGTCCTGGTAGGCGATGTCCTTGTGGAGCCACTCCCCGGCGACCAGGAGGACCTGGCCGTTCTGGTAGGCAGCGCGGAGGCGACCAGGATCACCCCCGGTAGCAGCCGGTCCTGGGGTTCCGGCGATGTCGACGTCGGCGTCCAGGACGTAGTCCGCCGCCTCCTCCCAGGTCGCGCCCTTGTCGACGCTGGCCCACATGCGGATCTGGGCGATCTCGTTTTCGGTGTCGAAGACCCAATGGAACAGGCGGAGCTCCCCGCTCGGGAGCAGCAGCAGGCAGGGGTGGAGATCCCAGGCCATGCCCGTCGCCTGGCTGTAGACAATCGACTGCGCGCCCCAGGTCTCGGTGTCTGGGTCGAAGATCGTCACGACGACGGCCTGGACGGCGCCCCCGCCCGAGCCGGTGCGGTCGGCGACCTGGACCACGGTCTGGTCGGCCAGGCGCACGCTGTGGCGGTTGTTGTAGGTGAACGTCGTCGTCCACCACTCGTCCAGCGCGACGTGGGTGATCCCGATAGGGACGTCCGCGCCGTAGTAGTCGGTCTCGCCGTCCTCGTAGTAGTAGAAGCCCGCGGCGCCCGCGACGGCGATCCCCCCGCGCTGGGTCTGGACGTGGAGGTGGGTGCCGGCGGTGATCGTAGCCCCGACCGGGGCGCTCGCGTAGAGCGCCATGGCGGTCGCCCGATCCGGCTCGGGCTGGTCAGGGAACGGCGAGTACTCTGTGACCCCGCTCGATTCGTCCGCCCAATACGTGAGGCGGTCGTCGGGGATCAGGAGCCCGGCCAGGTGTTCCGGTGTCGCGTCAGCCATCGGCCCCCACTCCCTCGGGCACCCACTCCGCGCGGAGCCAGAAGACGTCGGAGCACGCCTCGTAGTCCATGCGAGAGGTCCCCTCGCTGTTGATCTCGGTCATCGCCTCGTCGGTGTAGACGTGGATGCTCCAGGTGTCGCCGTCGCGGATGACGTCCCAGTACCCGCCGGGGAGGATCGACCCGTCGGACGGCTCATACTCGCTGATGACGCGGTAGTTCTCGCCGGAGAACTCCCAGGTCACGCCGTTGGTGACGCCCTCGCCGGTGATCTCGTGCTCGTCGATGTGGACGGTCCAGATGTAGACCTCGCCCGTCTCGCTGTCGAAGTAGAGGCAGGCGCGCTCGCCGGCGAACTGCTGACCGCTGTAGGGCAGCCCGGGCCAGGTCTCCTCCGTTGGACTCCAGGGCCAGTCGTGGAAGGTCGGCTCGGCGGGCGCGGTGTCGGCGACCGCTCCGGAGTCGGCGGGTGCGTCGGAGCTGGTGCAGGCGAGCAGGAAGATCAGGGCGTACATGGCGGGGCCTCGGTGCTGGTTGTGCACCTGCAGACTACCGCCCCCGGGCGTGAGAGATTGCCCGCGCGCTCCTCGAGCTCCGATCGCCGTCAGACGGGGGCTCATCGGCGCCTCCGCATCTGACCGCCCGGCGTGGGGTTGACCGCGTCGTGGAGCGGGCCCGCCATGGCCAGTTCGTCCAGGGTCAGCTCCTGGTACATGCGGTGGCCGTACACGAGCTGGATCCGCGTCGCGCTCCGACCGGCGCCCCGGCCGCTGTTCAAGTCGCGCACCCCCTCGGGCCCGCCCGCGTTGGCCACGCCCTGCGGGGTCAGCACGCCTTCGTTCAGCCGGAGTCGGGCGTTGAACTCGTCGCCGGCGCCGCCGCTGTGGTAGCTGGGCGGCTCCTGCCCGGCGATCTGGGCGACGGCCGCGGCGGTGGAGATCCCCACGCCTGCGGCGAGCACCCCGCCGGCGACAGGCCCGAGCCCGACGGGCGGCGGCTGGAGCGCCGCCGCCGCAGCGACGATCCCGGAGATCGTGACGTCGGCGATCCCCGCGGCCTGGTGGACGCGGAACGCCCGGCGCGTCGCGGTGTTGGCCTGGCTCAGTCGCTTCTCCAGCTCCGCGGTCTCGGCGGCGGTCAGCGACTCCTCGCCCGCCTCGAGCTCGGCGCGGAGGTCGCTCGCCCGGGCGGCTCTCCGATCAGCGGACTGGCTCCACAGGTCGTCCACGCCTTGGAGGGCCAGGGACGCCCCTTGGTGGATGCCCCCCCAGAAGTTCTGGACATACGCCTTCAATTCGCTCAGAGCTGACTCGATGTGGGCGGTCGCCGAGGCGATGCCTGACTCGATGCTCTTGAGGGTCTGCGTCTGGAGAGAGGTGACGTCGCGTGCGTACCGCGCCTCGATAGCGATCCGCGCCTCGGTGGCCTGGACGAGTTGGGCGCTGACGTCGACGCCGGTGGTTTCCAACTTCTGGAGCCGTTCCACCTGCTGATCGATCGCCTGGGACTGCCGCTCGTAGCCTCGGACCAGTTTTTCGCCCGCGTTCAGCTGGTCCTCGCCTGCGGCGCTGGTGATCCCCTGTAGGCTCACCTGTACCGCAGCGCGGCGGACGATCGCCTGCTCAAGCGACTTCTCAGCCCGAACGGCCTCGCGGGTAGCGGTCGTGTTCTCGCGGACTACCGGTGTCGCGTCGGCGGTGACCTCGGCGCCGCGCTGGATGGCCTTGTTGTTGGCCTGGTACGCCTCCATGGCCTCGGTCGCGACGCTGATCCCGTTGATGGTGCCCTGCGTCAGGGTCAGCATGCTCGAGGCGTAGGTCTTGCCGGCCTTCACGAACTCACCGGCCAGCACCAGCTTGACCACGTCCCCGAAGCCCTTCACCGCCCCCATCATGTCCTTGATGCGCTGGGTGAAGAACGCGCTGATGAAGACGAAGCCGGCGTTGAAGTCCGCGAGCAGCTCACCGCCGCCGCCGAACAGGTCCGTGAAGGTCGCCAGGGCGCCCTGCAGGTTCATTTTCAGGTTGGCGATCTCGCGCTGGAACTTCGCGGCGCTGGCGGCGGCCTGTGGCCCGACGCCGACGCCGAACCGCTCGGCCTGGTCCGTGAAGGCCTCCAGCGGTGTGTCGCCCAGCGCGACGTTCAGGGCGCCGCCGCCCTCCCCGAAGAGCTCTATCGCAGCGGCGGCGCGCTCGGTCGGATCGGCGATCGCCTGCAGCTTGCCGATCGACTCCTTCAGCACCTCGTCTGTCGAGCGCAGCGAGCCGTCCGCGTTGGTGGCAGCGATCCCCAGGCGCTCGAACGCGACCAGACTCTCCCCGGTGCCCCGGGCGGTGTCGGCCAGGCGCTTGGGCAGGGTGTTCAAGACCGAGTCCAGAGCGCTCAGCTCCTGCCCTGAGCCCTCGGCCGCCAGCCGCAGTCCCGCCAGGGTCTCTGGCAGAACACCGCTCTTTGTGGCGGTGTCCACCAGCTCGTTGCGGAGGTCGGCGACCTGAGTCGTCACGTCCGCGATGGCGGAGGCCGCCTCCTTGGCCACTGAGATCTTGGCGAACGCCTTCCCCCAGGCCATGGCCGACTTCGACGCGGCGCGCTCGGCCGACTTCGCAGCCTGCGCCTGCGCCTTGGACATCTGGCGCTGGAGGCGCTCAGCGGCCTTCGCCGCCTGCTTGTCGGTGTACCCGGGGATCTTGGCGAACTCGGCCTGGTACTTCGAGATGTCCGCGAGGACCTGGAGGGAGTAGCTGCGCGTCGCCATGGCTCAGCCCCCCTTGCCCAACTCGTCGCCCAGGTCGCGGACGATGCCGTCGACCATGGCGCGAGACGGACGGTCGATGAGCCGGCGGTGGGGCTGGCCCTTGATGAAGACCGTGTAGGGGGCGCGGGAGCTGAGCGTGGCCACGAGCTGATTGCCGAGGACCTGGTAGTTCAGATCGAGCAGGCTCTTGGAGAGGCCCGTGTCCACCGGCCACGCGTTGAACGCCTTGATCGCCCGCGCGCCCAGCCTCCGATCGATCGCCGCGACCAGCAGCGGCCCGACGCGGTCCATTTGGTCGAGCACGGCCCGGGAGAGGTGGGGGTCGACGCGGATCAGACTCCCCCGCGCGCTGGCGCCCACGCGCTGGCCGCGGAGGTAGCGCCCGCCGCGGGTGTCCCAGCGGGCCTGCTTGCGGGCCATGCGCGGCGCGGTCCCGACCTGCTCCGCCTTCGCGTCAGCCTCGCCCGCCTGCACCCTGTAGAACGACTCCTGGAGGCTCCAGAACTCGTTGGACTTCGGGTAGCGGACGGGGGAGGGCATGCGAGGTGCTCAGCGGCAGAAGTGGGAGAAGGCGGTCCAGCCGGTGGGGGTGACGTCGGCGGCGTCGGAGTTCGCCAGGGCCTCGGGGATGGCGGCTGGGGTGGGAGAGAGCCGAGGGGGCGGGGTGCGCTGCGTGGACCGAGAGACCCCGCCCGAGGCCCGGGCCAGCTCCAGCATGAGACCTCGCTCCCCCCGGCTCAGGTCGAAGATCCCGAGGGGGCCGCGGGGGCCGGTGAAGCCGAGTCGGCTGGCGAGGGCGAGTTGGGCGAGGACCCAGCGGCGCGCGACTCCTGGGTCGGGTTCGGCGTAGACGGGGCCGCCGCCGTCGCGTTTCCCTCCTCCTCCTCCGGCGGGGGGACCATGGACTCCAGGATCTGCCCCAGGGCGAAGTCGGCCGCGGTGCGGATCTGGAGCTCGACGCCGGGGACGTGGCGCCAGCGCTGGGCGAGCTCGCGGAGAACGGCCTCCCCGTAGACGCGCAAGCTGGCGCCGAGCCGGGTCCGGGGGCGGTCCCTGGCGGGCGTGTCCCAGGCGAGCCCGAGGGCGGCGCCGAGCATGGCGGCCTTGTCCAGCGGGTCGGCGTTGACGTAGCCCTCGAACAGCGCGAGGCGGTGGAAGACGTCGGGCGGGAGCCGGAGGGGGATCTCGGTGTCGGCGATGGTGACAGGGAGCATGGCGGGGTCCTTGGGTGAAGACCGTTCAGATCTGAACGATCGGGGGTGGCTGACTGCGGAATTCCGCAGTCAGGGGGTCAGGCGTCGTGGACGTTGGAGCCGTCGAGGGAGATCCGGTCCGTCGCGCTGGGGTAGCTGGTGTACGAGAGCTCCCAGGCGTTCCCCTCCTTGGCCTTCGACCACGCCCCCTGGATCCGGCAGTTCGGCAGGATCAGGGTGAAGCTGTAGGCGCCGCGGGAGCCGACGACCTTCAGGTCCCCGGTCCAGACCAGCCCGCCCGGATCCTGGGTGACCTTGGCGGACTGGGCGCCGAAGTGCATGAGGATGTCGAAGGGCTTGGCCGTCGTCGGGTCGGTCATGTTGCCGTCCTGGTGGACGGTGATCGTCCCCGTGACGGGCAGGCGGTCGCCCCGGATCAGCTCCAGGAACTCGCCGTTGTTGTAGACGGGGATCGCCTCGCGCTGCCCCTCCTCCAGGCCGTCGATGGAGAAGGTGCCCGGGCCCGGGGCCAGTTCGGTCTCAGTCGCGTCGGGGTTGACCCAGGAGATCGTGACGTCGTTGCGGTTCATGACGGGCATGGCGTGCCTCTCAGGTAGTGGTCAGGGGGGTGTCGTACATGGCGACCAGCGCCACCTCGACGAAGAGCCAGAGCTCGGTGTTGGGCGCGGGGATGCGCTGGGAGAGGACCGGCCCGGCGTGCAGGCTCAGGGAGTCGTCCTGCCAGCTCCGGTCCGCCACCAGGTGGTTCAGCGCGTGCTTGGCGGCCTTCTCGGCGGCCCGCCAGGCCGTGACCTGGGCCCGGGGGGGCACCTCGAACAGGAACCGCAGCACGATCGGCGCCTCGACGTAGAGCTGGCCCCGCTGCTCGAAGGCTTCCGAGTTCAGGGCCGTCCGGTCGTCGAAGAAGAACCGCAGGTGCTGCGCGTGGGGCGCGTCGCGCTCGGGCAGGAGGGGGTACTCGCTCTCCCGCCAGGCGTCCGCCGTCGCGCTCCAGGCGTAGCCGGTCCCGGCCGCCTCGTCGTAGACGATCGGCGTCAGGCTGGAGAGCCGGGCGCTCAGCGCCTCGGCGACTTCGTGGGCCTCGAGCGGCATGGCTACCGCCGCCCGTGGGAGTCGTACCAGGTGTCGCCCCGGCTGCCGAGGAAGGTCTGGGGGCGTGCGCTCCGGCGCTCAGGGTCGGGGACGCCGTCGTCGGTGCTGTCGTAGACGAAGTGGATGGCGTCCTGGGCCTCGCGGAGTTCGCCCTTCTCTCCGCCCCCGCCGGCGTAGCGCCGGTACAGCTGGGAGTAGCGCTCGTCCTGGTCGAACAGATCGCCGTAGAAGACCTTCAGGGTCCACAGGGTGTGGAGCTCCAGCAGGTCGGAGGAGGAGATCACGAGCTCGGGGCGGTTCCCCTTGCGGATCAGCCAGCGAGTCAGCTGCACCCAGCTCTCATCCAGCCACTTCTGGAAGTCGGTCTCCCCGGTGCCCTGGAGCGCGCGAGCGATGTTCGAGTGCCGGGCGCTCAGGTCCAGGTCGGTGGCGGCCTGGGTCGGCGCCGCCCGGACCACGCCCGCGTCGTTGCGGAGGGTGCGGGTGTTGCCGTCGGGCATGACCAGCGCCCACTCGACGTGGTACCGCATGTCCAGCGGCTGCCCTGCGAGGCTGGGGGCGCCGACGGTGTACTCGGCGACGTCGCCGGTGAAGCTGACCGCGAGCGCGTTCACCAACGCCGTGGCGCCGCGCTTCAGGGTGAAGGTGCCGGAGTCGGGCTTCACCAGCGCCCCGGACCGATAGACCGGGCACGTCAGCGTCCCGCCCTGATCTCGTTGCAGGAGATCGGGGGCCTGGAAGCGGCTGGCGTACTGGGTCGCGGTCGAGGGCATGGGCGGCTCAGACGCTCCGGCCGAAGAAGAGGACGGTGACGTTCGCGGCGTTGGAGCCGTCCTCGTTGGTGATCGTGAAGGCGTCTGAGCCGGGGCTGTTGCCGAACCCGCTGGGGTTGTAGGCCGCGTCCCAGGCGCCGGCGCCGCCGACGTGCTTCTCGGGGCTGGTGCCGGAGAAGACCGTGGAGTTCCCGCCGCTGGACTTCGGCGCCCACTTGATCCCGCTGGCGCTGGAGTCGGCGTCGTGGACGATCGCCCAGCCGACGATCGTGCTCATGACCAGCGAGGCCCCCAGCGCGTCGGTCAGCGCGCCGTTGAGATCGATGTCCTGGGTGCCCGAGGCCGCGATCGTGTACTCGGCCTTCATGACCTCGTCGGCCTGGCCGGCGCCCGAGCCGTCGGGGATGTTCTTGGCGAACTTGACCGCGTGCTGGACGCCGCCGCTGTAGGGAGCTGCGGCGTCGAGCTGGGCGGTGATCGCGAGCTGGATGTTGGTCTTCACGGGGAGGCTCCAGGGAGGCGCGTGGCCTCGGCTCAGTCAGGGACGACGATGTAGAGGACGTGGACGACGAGCTTCCCGGCGTCGAGATCGGAGTCCGCTCCGTCGCCGAAGTTGGCGCCGGTGGCGGTGAAGGTGGCGATGAGCTGCGCGGCGTCGGCCGAGATCCAGACGCCCTTCTGCTCGTAGCGGCCGTTCGCCGGGCTGCCGCTCAGCACCTCGAGCGCGGTGAAGAAGGCGTTCGGGTCGCCGCTCGTCCCGACCTGGACCGTCACGCTGGTGATGTTGGTCTCGGTGTCGGCGAAGTCGGTCTCCAGGTCGAGCCAGCACGCGAGCACCACGGCGCCGGTGGGGAGGGCGCCGCCGATGTTCTCGGTCTCGCTCGTCGCAGCGGCGATCAGGTCGGCGTAGGAGATGTGGGTGCGGCGGTGCTTGATGCTGCCGCCGGCGGCGCGCTCGTAGGTCGTCGGCATGGGTCAGTCCTGTTGCTTGAGCGGAGGCGGGGGCTCGCGCCCCTCGCGCACCGCGCGGGTGTAGGTGTTGGCCGCGCGCCGGGCGGCCTTGCGCGCCTGGTCGGCGGGGATGCCGTCTCGGACCTGCTGACGGATCAGCTTGTCCATGGTCCGGCGCACGCCTCGGACTTCTCCGTCGCCGGACATCTACGCCGCCTCGAAGACGGTCAGCCGGTCCCCGATCTGAGACGCCATCGGGCGGCTCATGGGAGAGTCGATGGAGGCGGCCTTGCGGGCCATGGTCTGCAGCTTGACCTGCAGCGCGCGCTTGACGTTGGGGTCGATCTTCCCGCCCAGGAAGCGCTCGAGCACCATGCGCAGGAAGTCGTGGTAGCCGGCCTCGTCGCGGTTCCAGTAGAGCTGGTCCCCGAGGAAGTAGGGCTGGTTCCAGACGTCGTGCCAGACCGGCCCGCGGTGGCCCTGGAACATCTCGTTGTAGGCGTCGACGGTCTTCCCGAACGCCTGACACTCGGTCTCCTCGGGGATCTCGACCCAGCCCTTGCGCTTCAGGGTCGCGATGGCGTGGGTCGCGTCGCCGTCGGGGGCGCCCTTGATGTAGCGGACGCCGCTGACGCCGGGCTGGTGACGGAGCACACGGAGGGCGGGCAGGATCTGCGGGCCCGCGTCGGTCTCGAACACGTCGAAGCGATCGGCCTTGCACAACAGGGTGAAGCGGTGCGCCGGGGCGTGGCGCGGGAGGGCGGCCTTGCCGGTCTGGCGCGCTGGGCGGCTGGACTGGATGGCCTGGCCGGCGGCGGGAGGGGCGGGGGGGCGACGGGGCATGGCGGGGTCCTCGGTGTGTGGACCCGGAGCGAGCAGGTGAAGGCGCGCCCCGAGGTCGGGGTGCGGGCCTACTGGCTGGAGACGATCGTGCGACCTCGGCCGGCCTCGATCACGGTAGTACCGACGTAGTAGTGGCCCACCACGGCGGTCTCGCCCTCGCGCTCGGTCCGGACCTCGGCGACGCGGATCACGCCGTTGAGATCGACGATGACGAACGAGCTCCGCGGGGCGGGCTTCATGGCCAGCTCCTTGTAGCCGATGGCCCCGCGGCCGAACATGCCCCCGCCCCAGTCGGCGTTGGAGTTCAGTCCCTGCACCTGGTTGGAGGTGCAGATCTCGATGCCGTTGTAGAAGCCCTTGAAGCCCTCGCCGCGCAGCGCCTGCTGCTCAGCGCTGGCCGGGCGCCACTGGGTCAGTCCGCCGCGGCTCTCCAGGTCCGACTGCCAGTCGGTGTACTGCTTGGGCTTGAGCACGGTCAGGTAGGGCCCGGGCACCAGGGCCTGCTCCAGCGCGAACTGCGCGGCCAGGAAGGTGTCGTGCGTCATCGGCGTGCCGGTGGTGCCGACCTGGGTGAAGCCGTCGATGTCCTGGGCGATCAGGTTCGTCAGCGTCATGCCGGCGGACCGGACGATGCTCATCGCCAGGCGCATCGAGTTGACGACGCTGTAGGGGTCGACGGCGTTCATCCAGTCGGAGAACTCGTAGGCCAGCCCGTAGCGCGCCGGGGAGACGGTGTACTCCGCCTCGGTCAGCGCGGTGTTGGCGACCGCCGCGCCCTCCGCGGTCGCGGCCATCAGGTCCGCGCCGTCGAGGCCGAACAGGTTCCCGTGGAGGGTGTTCGAGCCGATCAGGTCGTCGCCGAGCTGGATCAGGACCGGGTGGTTCCGGAGGGAGGCGCGGGAGCCCAGGGAGAGCAGGGCTTCGCGCCGGGTGACCTCGGCCACCAGCAGGTCAGCGCCGTTGCCAGAGCCTTGATAGATTTCGTCAGCCATGAGGGGGTCGCTCCGTATTCCTTTCGCGTTGTGGCTCTTACGCGATTGACGGGAGCGACCCTGAGCCTGAGGACTGTTGGACTCTTACCTGAACTGGTGAACGCCTGTCAAGTGGACAGGCGTCAGGTCTGGTTGGCCGAGCTCTTGATCCAGGGGACGTCCGGGGCGGACTGCTTCATGGTGCCGAAGATGGCGCCGCGGGCCTCCTGGTACTCGGCGTCGGTCATGGTGCGGACCTGCTCCGGGCTGAACTGGGCAGCGCCGGGCTGGATGGTGCGCCCCTTCTGGCCGGGGAAGCGAGTCTGGCCGCCTGGGGCGCCCTGGCCACCCTGACCGCCCTGGCCACCTTGGCCACCTTGGCCACCCTGACCGCCCTCGCCCTTCGGGATCAGCGACCGCAGCACCAGCGGGGCCTCGTCGGGCTTCTCGATCAGGCCCTTCATCCAGTCGTCGAAGGCCGGGCGCCCCTCGGCGGGCAGGCGGCCGTACTGCCACTCGAACGCCTCCTGGGCGTCCGCGTCGGTGACGCCGGCCCGGGCCATGCCCATCGCGACGGTGTGGCCCTGCTCGAGGGCGGCGCGCTCGGCCTTCATGGTCTCGATGGTCTGCGCGTGGCGCTCGGCGAGCTTCGCGCCCTTGGACGCTTCGGCGAGCTCGCCGCGCACTGTGGTCAGCTGGCCCTTGAGCTCGTCGCGCTCGCGGATGATCTCCTGGAAGCGGGCGTAGGGGACGGTATCGGGATCGGGCATGGCGGAGTCCTGGTCAGGCGGGGTCGGGAGGGGTGGGCAGTGCCGGCTTCGTGGGCGGCTTGGACTTGAAGCGCTCGTTCTCTTCTCGGATGCGCAGGAGGTGCGCCTCGGCCTCGCTGCGGGTCGTCCCGGGGTGCTCGGCCTGGTAGGCTTCGACGATGGACATGCGCCCCTCGGCGATGAGCTCCCGGTGGTGCTCGCGTCGGTTCTTGAGCTCCTGGGGGCTCAGCGGGATCGAGGTGTAGTCGAGGCGGTAGCCGGTCTCGGGCAGCGGGTCGGGGTAGGCGCCCGCGAGGTTCACGATCGCCGCGGACTTCTCGATGAGCTCGAGGTCGCGCGGCTGGAACTGCGGCGTGTAGACCGACTGCGCCTCGCGCTTCCCGTCGCGGGAGATGCTCAGCGCTGCGCCGCTCCACGCGTCCCCGCTGGAGCTCCGGACGATGTTGGCGGCGTCGATGCCGGCGGAGCTGACCACGGCGGTCTCGAACGCGGAGATCGCCTGCTGCAGCTCCAGGACGTTCGCGCTGGAGCCCCACTGGCCCACCTGCGGATTCTGGACGCCGGGGTCGGCCTCGAGGTGCAGGAAGGCGGTGGGGTCGACGACGACGGCGCTGCGGGGGCCGGCCTCGGTGTCCTCGGGCTTCGTGCCCGCGACGTAGACCCCGACGCCCCAGCGCTGGGGCCAGGACGCCTGGAAGACGCAGTGCTGCCAGAACGTCCAGAGCGCCGAGATGTCCAGGCTCGCCTCGACCAGCTCCAGCCAGTCCCAGGCGTTCCAGACGCTGCCGGTGGCCTCGGCGTGGTAGAGGATCCAGGGGACGAAGGGGCGCCCGGCGCGCTCGCCGGTCGTCCAGCGCCAGGGGTAGGCGGCGCCGACCATCGGCTTCCCGATGAGCGCCTCGGTCAGATCGGCGCCCGGCTTCCCGCTCATGGTCGCCTCGAAGACGCTGTAGCTGGGCGCGTCCGCGTTGGAGATGTCGTACACCTCCCACACCCACTGCCACTTCTTGTTGACCGGGCGCCAGCGGAGCTCGCGGACGATCACGGGGCGGTCGGGGTCGTCCGCGGTCGCCTCGACGACGACGGTATCCGGCGGGGCGAAGCGGTAGGTCAGCCCCTGCTCGGGCTGCCAGTCGACGCGCACCAGGCCCTCGCGCAGGCCCAGCACCATCGCCTGGATGCGCCGCATGCGCGGCCAGAGACCCGTGCGCCCCAGCAGCCCCGGGCCCACGGGCACGCGACGCAGCGCCGTCCGGAGCTGCCCCTCGGCGCCCTGGACGGGGACCTGGCGCTCCTCGATGCGGTCGCACAGGAAGCCCGGGAGCTCGCCTTCGACGGCGTGCCGGACGCGCGGGGGCGAGAAGTACAGGACCGCCAGCTCGTTGCAGATCGCCGAGAACGGGTTCTTGGCCTGGCTGACCGGACCGATCGCGCCGCGCCTCGTCTCGCCGAAGTGCTTGAGCATGGCGTTGTGCAGATCGGTGTACCACTGCCCGGTGAGCAGCCGCCGTCGCCGGCGGGTCTCCAGCCAGCGCTGCGCCTCGAACGGGTCAGGCGGCGTGGGCGGCGTCTGAAAGCTCGGCTGATGCACTGTCACACCAGCAAGGTACCGGCTTTTGGGGCGCACTGCAATCCTGAGCAGGTGAGTACATGATCAGTAGATTCTGGCAGCGACCTCGCGCCGGGGCCGGAGCACCGCGCGGTCGAACAGGAGCTCCGTCGCGTACCTGGCAGCGTCGATCGGATCCTTGTGGTGATCGTCGGGTCTCCCCTCCCAGCGCTTCATCCCCTCGATGAGTCCCTGGCAGCGGAGGTTGACGGTGGCCTGGTTCTCCTTGAAGAGGCTGTTCATCAGGCGCACGCCGCGGGTGATCGAGCCCCGGCGCTTGTTGGGCGTGAACAGCTTCAGCCCCTCGGCGTGCAGGTGCCGGCGGGGGCGGCCGATGATCTTGGAGAAGGCCATCATCAGGTCGCTGTTGGACTTCGCGTTGCCCCAGTAGTCGCCGCCGTGGGCCCGGTCGCCCACCCAGTAGTCGATCTCCGACCAGCCCCCGATCCACGGGTGGCGCTCGATCATGGCGAGGATGGCCCGGGCGTCGTCCTCGGTCGAGGTGCGCCCGTCGCTCCGGGCCTCGTCGAGGTACCAGACGCGCTCACCGTCGTCGGAGCAGCACACGAGCTGGGCGGCCTGGCGGCCGGCCTTGGCGCCGTGGTCGATGCCGATCGCCGTCCAGACGAGCTCGCCCGGGCCCTCGTTCGTGACGCAGCCGTCACCGAAGGCGGTGAACCACCGGCCGGCCAGGACCGGATCCCAGTCGCCCTCGACGCGCATGCCGCGCTCGACCTCGAGGTACCCGGCGATCAGGTCCTCGATCTCCTCGGGCGTCTTCCAGGGCTTCTCCAGCAGGCCCCCGCGGACGGTGATCGCGTCCATGGTCAGCGAGGTGTGGAGCTCCGCGATCGTCCCCTCCTTGACCTTCTTTCGCAGGTACTCCAGCGGCGGGCTCTCCGGCGTCGGCGTCATGGAGATCCGCAAGGTGCCGTTGAACCGGGAGAGGCGCGGCATGACCTCGCCGTAGACGCGCTCCGGCGGGGGCTCGTCGAGGTAGGCCCCGTGGTAGCTGCCGCCGGCGATCCGCTTGGCGCCCTGCTCGTAGGTCGCGAAGATGATCACGCTGCCGGCGCCCGGGCCGGACACGAAGGGGATCCTGGGGTTCTTGAAGCCCGCGAAGCCCCCGCCGGGCTCGTAGCGCACCCGCTCGTCGATCTCGTCCTTCGGGAGCATGTCCCACAGCTTCGCGCACAACGGGTCCATCTGCGTCCAGCTCTCGCCGATGACCAGGAGCCGGACGGGCGGGCGGTGGACGGGGCGCAGCGGGTGCGTTCCCCGGGCGGTGTGGACGATGTCGAAGCTGAGCCCGTAGGTCTTGCCGATCTGGTTGGCGCCGCGCCAGAGCGCGCGGCGCGGGAGGAGCGAGGCGAAGTCGGTCTGGGGGGTGGTGAGTCGGACGTGGGGCAGCGGGTTTCGCTGCGACCGCGTGCTGGTCTTCCGCGCCAGCGCCAGCGCCCGGCGCGCCATTCAGCCGGCCTCGACGAACCGCGCCCCGGTGCGCTCCATGTACTCCGCGACGAAGATCTCCAGGTCGTCCAGCTCCAGCTCTCGGGCCTCTTCCCGGAGCCGGTCTGCGTACTCCTCGGCCGAGAGCTGGTCGTCCGGGTCGGCCTCCTCGGGCAGGCGCTGGAGTTCGCCGTGGATCTTCAAGACCAAGGCGCGGGCCTTCGCCGCGGCGGTGTGCGACCCGTGCTCGCTGGCCCGGGCCGCGTCGCTCAGGGCCTCGGCGCCGAGCCGCACCAGGAAGTCCCGGGGCGAGAGCCGCATGCGCTCGGCGAAGTCCTCGCCGTCCTGGTCGTCGACCGCCGCGACCCGGCCGCCGCCCTGGTGCACCTGGAGGTCGACCAGCTCCCCGGCCGACCCTTCGCGCCACCACTTCCGCAGGGTGTTGTGGCTCACCCCGATCTCACCAGCGACCTGGCGGAACCGGGGGCGGCCTTCGTTGTCGTCAGCGCTGGCCTGGAGGGCATCCAGGGCGTTGGCGCGATCGTTGGGAGAGTACTTGCCCATAAACTGTTCAGGAGTTCAGTGTTTCCTGTTCAGCGCGCGCGCGCAAGTCGAGAACAAGACCTCCCCCCCTCGAAGTCTGGAGGATCATGCCTCCCTCCCCGACCAACGGCCGCGCTCCAAGGCGAGGACAGCGCAGGCCTCGCCGAGGGTGGCGCCGGCGCCACCCTCATGTGAGATCCCGCCTGGCCCGCTCCCTGCGGGGACTGCGACCACCCAGCACCGCTCGGGGGGCGCGTCCGGGCGGTGCCCGCAGGTGACGCCGGCGCCATGCAACACCAGCAAGCAGCCCCCGGTCGCGTCGTCGTCGAGGGCGGGGAAGGCGCCGGGGCGGACGAGGTCGGGGTGGGAGACTGCCTCGTAGTGCAGCGTGCGTCCGGTGGGGCTCTCCAGCCAGAACGCGGACAGCATGCCGCGCTGCCAGCGCCAATGGGGCAGCGAGGTGCTCACCTGGGCGATGACGGTGTTCATGCCTCCCTCCCGAAGCCAGCCGGCGCCCGGTGCACGCCAGGCGCCCCGTCTCCCCGATCGCGGTCCATGCCGACGACCTGGGTCAGGTCGACCAGCTCCCCGGTGGCGAACACGAAGCACTCGTTGCCGCCCTTCGGTGCGTCGATCCAGGCGTCGGTGAAGCGGGCCTTCTCGGTGTCGGTGAGATCGAGGGTGAGCAGGTAGTCGCAGTCCTTCAAGACGACGTGCCAGCGCGTTGCGGGGTCCTCCTGTTGGGGGTGCGGGGTGGGCACGAAGTCTTGACCGCGCGCCTGGAGTGCGAACCGCGCCGCGTCGATGGCTCCCCGGAGCGGGTCGACGTCCCGACCGGTCCACCCGGTGAGCCCCTCGATCAGCCCGCTGCAGCGTGGCGAGACCACGGCGCGATTCGACTTGAAGAGGTGGTTGATGTCGCGGCAGCCCCGGGTGATGCCGCCGGGGCTCTTGTAGGGCGTGGTGATCCGGAGTCCGAAGATCTGGAGTTCCTGAACAGGTCGCTCCAGCGCCTTCGCGAACTCCGCCATGAGAACGCTGTTCGACTTCCGGCCGCCGGAGTATTCGCTCGCCCGGCTGGCCGTCCAGTAGCCGACGTCACCCCAGCCAAAGCCGTTGCGGGCGAGCATGTCGAGGATCGAGTCGGCGTCAGGGTGAACCTCGTCGAGGAACCAGACGCGGCTGCCGTCTTTCGACCAGCAGACGAACTGAGCCGACACGCCGTGGAGGATGCCGATCGAGAGGATGACCTGGACGTCGGGCGGGTCTGCGGAGAGGCGCGCTTCGGTGAAGTCGGTGAAGAATCGGGGGTGGTTCATGGTGTGGTCTCGGAAGGGGAGACGCTTAGTGCAGGGCTGCACTAAGCGTCCTGGGGGTGAAGGTTGGTGGTCGCGAAGAGGGTGGGCTGCGCATCGCGCTCCAAGGCGTCGCCGTCGAAACGCAAGCTCGGGAGCACGGCATCGACGTAGCGCACCTCTGGCTCGACACAGACGTACCGGCGCGCCTCGGTTGGGGAGAGGCGCTCGATCGCCACCGCGGCGCGACAGGTGCCGCCGAAGGGCTCCAGGATCAGGTCGCCGGGGCGGGAGCTGGCGCGGAGGATGCGATCCCAGAAGAGCAGCGGCTTCTGGCAGGGATGGATCGGGCGGCGCCATGTGCAGTCATCGATCTTGTCGCGACCCGGTTCCGCCTCCCGGGTGCGCTCGGTCTGGAAGTTCCTGTGGTTCAGGGGCCAGATGTTGTTGAGGCCCTGCGGATGGGCAAACGGGGGCCCGCCGCGAGTGTAGACGCCGCAAACCTCTGTGGAATCCGTCCAGGTTTTCGCGTTCCTCCAGCCGACCATGCTGGCCGTCGGCGTCTTGTCCCAGACGATCAGCCGCCGGAAGGTCCAGCCGTGCGCGAGCAGGAGCGGGTGGAGGGTCGCCCAGCTCTCCGCGGTGCCCCACAGGTAGACGGAGGCCGACGGAGCGCAGGCGATGCCCCACGCTTCAACGTGGGGCCGATACCACTCCACCAGGTCCTGCCCCGTCGCCTTGTCCCACTCGCCCTTACCGAGCCCATACGGGCCGTCGGAGAGGACCAGGGAGACGCTGCCGGCGTCGAGGGTCGGGTAGACGTCCTCGGCTGGCGCGATGTGGATCTGCCCGCGGCGAAGGGTGATCGAGGTCATGGGGGCTCCGGGTGGGGTCAGGTGGTGGGGGCGGGGCTCAGCGCCGCGGCGAGGGCCTCGCGCTGGCTCTCCAGGCGGCTTTCGAGTCCCACGCGGGACAGGACCTCGTCGGCCGGGAGGCGAGCGAGCAGGGCCTCCAGCACGGCGATGTCACGGCGCAGCCAGTCCAGACCCAGCGCGGGCGCTGGGAGCTCGTCCTCGTCGAGTTCGCTGCACTTCCAGCAGTAGCCGGAGGTGTCCCCCGTGGGCTGCCTGCACCCAAAGCAGGGCGGCCGATCGGGGTCGACGTTGGGGGCGGGCCGGAGGTCGGCGGGGTGGTCGGGGTTCCAGTCCCAGGCCCACATGAAGCCGCAGCCGGCAGCCTGGGCGGCCTGGCGGTCGCTGGCGCGGTCGCCGACGAAGAGGGTGTTGGGCGCCCCGATCCCTGCGTCGGCCATGGCGTGGAGCAGGAGGCCGGGGGCAGGCTTCCGGCAGCTGCAGCCGGCGTCTGGAGCGTGCGGGCAGGTGAAGACGGGCACCTCGCGGGGGTCGTCGTTCAGGCGATAGAGCCCCTCGGCGACGAGCAGGGCGTAGAGCTCGGTGACGATCTCCAGGTGCTCCTCCTCGGTCATGAAACCCAGCCCGACCCCGCCCTGGTTGGTGGCGAAGGCGAGGGCGCCGCCCGCGGCGAGGTGGGTCTGGATCCGAGCGACGACGCCTGGGAGGAGGGCTTGTTCGCCGATCCGGTTGGGGCAGGGCTGGCCGGGGACGGTGCAGCGACGGACTGTGCCGTCGAGGTCGAGGATCAGGAGCTGGGGGGTCATGAAGTACTCCGGGTGGTCACGACGTTGTCGTCGGCCTCGAGCTGTGGGGGCTGGTGGACGTCGATCAGGTGCGCCTGGCCAAGGCGGGCCCGCCTGATCGCCTGCTTCGCCTCCGCGCGGATCGTCTCGCGAACCCAGTCCAGGGGGGAGCGCTTGCCGCCGACGCTAATCGTGGAGGTGTCTCGAATGGTGTTGAGGCCGCCACAGGCTGCCAGGGCGGCCTGGACGGGGAACACGCCGTCGGGCCCCAGGACCTCGGCGGCGATCTCCAGGGCCTGAGAGGTGCGCGTGCTGCGGGGCAGGTACCGCGGGGCGGTACCATTGGAGAGCCGGAGCTGCGGCCCTCCACAGGCAGCATGAATAAACCGCCAGACGTCCTCGGGGGTCACCGAGCCGGCGGCCTCGGGCACCAAGGCGAGGATCTGGCCGGGCGTGGGCCAGAAGCGGTGGGTGCCCGAGGCGAAGGCGTCGAGGGCGGCGGTGAAGACCTCGGGCTCCAGGTGCCCGAGGATCCGCAGCCAGCCCCGGAGGGCGAGCCGGCGCATGGTGGGGTCGGCGTAGGTCTTGGGGCGCGGGTAGCTCAGCGCCTCCAGGTAGGCCAAAGCCTCGGCGATGTGTTCAGCGCTTAGGGCCATGGGGATCCTCTTGGTGTGGGTTCTCGGCTTGGAGCTGTTGGAGGTCGCTGAGGAAGCTGGTGTCAGCGCTGGGAGCGGGAGGTGACTCCCCCCGGGCGCGCCGGAGGTCACCCATGAAGCTGTTGTCGAGGTCGGCGACGGTCGCTGTCTGGGCCGGGCGGGCTTCCAGCGGTGGGGTAGAGTGGCCGCGCTCCTGGAGCTGGGCTCGGAGCTTCAAGCAGGCGCGCTCTCCGAGGGCTGGGCCGCCTTGGAGACCCAACGGCCCAGGGTCCCCGAACCGAAGCGCGGGCCAGCCGCCAGCCTGGACGACTTCGACCAGGTGCGCCGTGTCGCGGACGCCTCGCTGGCGCAGGCGCTTCAGCAGCCGACCACCGGCGAGCGATTCGAGATCGGGAGAGAGCTGAGCCGCCGCTCCCGCGGCGCTCGGGCTGGCGAGGGGGGTAGGGGGGAGAGAGAGATCTTCTTCAGGGTTTTCTTCAGGGTCTTCTTTGGGGGGATCTGAGATCCCGGGGTCCGGGGGATCTGAGATCCCGGGGTGGGGGGATCTCAGATCCCCGGGATCTTCTGACCCGGGGATCTGAGATCCCGGGGTCCCCGGGATCTTCTGACCCGGGGGTAGACCACTCCAAAGGATCTCCCAGAGGGAGAGACGCCCGGGCCGAATCGTCCGGCGAATGACTCCACGCTTCGCGAGCGCTCGCAGCCGGCGCTTGGCAGTGTCCGGATGCAGATCCGCCATGCGCGCCAGATCTGCGATCGACGGGTAGCAGGTGGTCCAGTCCGCGCCGCCCTTACGCCAAACCACCCGGCGTGTCATGCCGAGTAACAGAAGGCGCTCAGCTCCAGAGAGCCCAGAGTCCAGCACCAGGGCCTGGGCCAGGCCTGAGCAGGAAGGGGTCAAGGACAGCTCCCGGCTTCAGTGGCGAGCCACCGCTCACAGCGTGTTCGGGTCCATCGCTCGCCTCTGTTCCATCGGCTGGCCAGCTTGCGCCGTGAAGGCACGCGGGCCACGCCTTCGCGCCCTCCAGTCGCCTCCCACAAGGCCACCTGCGCCAGCCAGTAGCGCAGGTCCATTTTGCAAACCCCCTCGGGCAGAGGGGGGCCTGCGGTCTGGAGGGCCGCCATGATCTGGACCCAGTCTCGCAGGTCCACTTCGAAGAACGAATCGTCCATCAGGCACTCCGCAGGTTCGTGCTGAGCCAGGCGCAGCGCTGGCCGCTCATGCAGCGGTTGAGCTCCTCGAACGGGATCGCGGCGCTGACTGTCCACCAGTAGTGCCCGCCGCTCCCCTGGCTGCGGGTCGCCTTCGGGTACCACCTGGGGTTCTGTTTCCAGCGCTCGAAGTTCGCGTGGCAGGCGCGCCGGAGTTCGTCGAAGGGCAGCAGGTAGGCGACCCCGAGCAGGGGGATCGCGTAGACGACGTAGTCGCAGACCTTGCCGTCATCCAGCGCCCAGCCGATCTGGTGCCAGCGGGTGACCAGACGTCGTTCGGGGTCGAACTCGCAGCGGCTGAACTCCTCGAGCAGCACGTCGCGGTAGTCGGTCGAGCGGATCTTCTCGTCGATCCTGAACGCGGGGCCGGACTTCAGGTAGACGATTCGGTCGACCCCTTGGGTCTGGAGAGCGCAGCGTTCGCTGGGGACGCGCATCGAGGTCAGGTAGTCGGGCCAGATCTGGCGGTAGAGGTCCTCCCAGGCTGCCTCGGAGACAGCGCCGCCCTCCCAGGCCGCCCGCTCCTGGAAGGAGTAGACGCGGCTCACAGGAGCTCCGGCACAGGCGAGAGGTGCTGCTGTCGTGCCGGTGTCGCGGCCTCCAGCCAGGAGTTGACGGCCTCCAGGTAGCGGAGCTCGTCGAGCTCGGCGCCGACGTACTGGCGCTCGGCCGTCCTGCAGGCGCGGGCGAGCGGTGCCCAGCCCGCGTAGAGGTCGAGCACCCGCCCCCCGACAGGGCAGAAGGTCTCCATCAGCTCGTGGAGCCACCCCACAGGCTTCTCCGAGTGCTGGGTGCGCTTGGAGGCGTGCGCGTTGGAGGTCGAGCGGATGAGCGGCTTGGGGCTGCCCTTGGTGAACAAGAGCAGGATCTCGCTGTCGCCCCGCCAGTGGTGGCCCGTGCCGAGGCCGCTGGTCTTCATCCAGGCGCCGCCCGACTTGTAGACCCACCGGAAGCGGTTGGCGTTGGCGACCCGGAAGAAGTCTCGGAGGCGCGGGAAGGTGCACCACATCAGGAGATAGGTGTCCTGCTTCGCGCAGTCCCAGGACGCGTCCAGCACGCTCACGATCGTCTCCATGGAGACCGTCTCGTAGTGGTCGGCGGCGCTTCCGTTGAGGCCCGAGTTGTAGTGCCAGGGGGGATCCGCCTGGACCAGGTCCGCCCCCTCGACCTCGGCGAGCAGGTCCGCGAGGTCTCCGTGGCGCAGGTCGATCTCGGGCGGGAGCTGGGCGTCGGCCAGGTGCCGGCGCAGGTACTCCAGCCGCTGCTGATCGCGCTCCGCGCGGCGGACAGCCCGCAGCGCCCTCATTTCGCTGGAGGTCATGGCCGGCTCGGGCTTCTCCTCCTCCAAGGCTGGTACGATCGAGAGGCCGGGCTGGTCGGGGACAGCCTGCTCCCCGTCGACGAACTCGACGGCCTCCTCCAGCGAGAGCGCGCCGGTCTCGACCTCCTCGACCAGCTCCGGGCTCCCCTCGTCCAGGACGCGCCTGGCTTCCTGGACCTCCTCCTGCGAGACGCCCAGGGTCTGGGCCACCTTCGCCCGGATCGCCTCGGGGTCGTCCAACTCCGCGGCCTCGCGCAGGCCCTGCTGGATCCGCTCGGACGGGGACGGCGCCGGCTGGCGGGTCCGCATGTCGTAGACCTGACCGCCCCGCTGGACTCGGCGGCTATCTGCCGTATGCGGCAGATGCGGATAGTCCTCCGCGGCCGACAGCTCCGCTCGGACTCGGGCGACCATGCCTTCGCTGCGGGGGTGGCCGATCTCTCGGGCGAGCCTGCGATCGGACCACACGGCCCACTCGGGCTGGGCGAGGAGGTTCTGGATCATGCGGCGCTTGTCGGCGCGGGAGACGGTGGCGACCAGATCGGCGTTGCCCGTGCACGAGATCCGCACGGCCTCGGCCCAGGTCACCTCGTAGATCACGACGTGGATCTGGTCGCGGCCGGCGCGCTTGTGGGCGGCGTGGCGGTGCCAGCCGTGGGCGAGGTAGAGGACGCCGTCGACGCGCGCCACGTCGACCGGGGGGAGCTCGTAGCCGGGCTCAGCGAGCAGCGCCGCCAGGCGCTCGACCTGGGCGTCGTCCAGGACAGCGCGGGCTTGGAGGCGGGGGTCGAGGCGCAGGGCGTCGGGGTGAAGGCAGGTGGGGATCATGTCGTTCTCCTGGGGCGGCTCAGGCCGCGCGGTCGCGGGCCAGTTCGGTGTTGAGAAGGGCGACCAGGGAGCGCAGCTCCTCGCTCGACTCCGCGACCTGGGCATCAGCCTCGGCGCGCTCGTCGGGAGCCAGCGAGGACGCCTTCGCCACGCTGGCCTCGAGCTCGGCGGCGGCCTCCCGGATCTGGGCGCTCAGCCGCGTCGTGAGAGGAGCGAGCAGCTCCACGCCCTCGCGGAACTTGTCGAGGTGCACGCGCAGGCGGTCCAGCTTCTCGGAGTACTCGGAGGTCAGCGCCGTCAGGGCCTGGAACTCCGCCGGGGTCAGCGGCTCGCCGCCCTCGACCTTGAGCACGGGCTGGGAGAAGGGGAGGGAGTTGAGGTCCTCAAGGAGGTGGATCTCGCCGAGGAGGTCGGACAGAGTTGGGGCGGGCATGGGATCTCCATGTTCTGGGGGTGGTAGGTGGGGCGGCGCTCAGTGGGCGGGCGCGCTGACCGTCTCGGAAGGGACTGTGGTGGGGTCGAGGTGCTGGAGGCCGTAGCCGCGGAGGGCCTGAGATCGCTGTTGGGGGTTCCAAGCGAAGATGTCGGCCATAGCGTTGAGGGCAGACTTCCTGGGGAGGGTTGGCGGTTCTTGGTCCCGAAGCCAGTGCCCGACCGCAGGGCGAGTGCAGGCGACTCCCAGAAGTTCCAACTCGTCACAGAGGCGCTGGTGGGTCCAGCCCTTCTTTTTCAGCCCTTGTTCAATGAGCCTGGCAATAGTCAAAGCGTTCCCTCGTATCGGCGTGAGAGACATTATCATTGTCCCTCGTGGAGATAGCATGGGTGGCCCTGTTGAGACAATATCTTTGTACAGAAAGAGCCTCTACGATTTCAGCATGCTCCCCAAAAGCGTTGCTGCCATTCTCCAAGCCACCCGGAAGACAGCCAACATCCGCCAGGCCGAGCTCGGCCTGAGGGTAGGGGTCTCTCGCCAGCAGATCTCGAACATAGAGAACGGGCGCTCGGATACAACTATCGGCCGCCTCATGAAGCTTGCGGAGGCCCTTGATCTCGATGTGATCCTACGGGTGGTTCCTCGGCAACAAGCGCATTTAGGCCAGCTGCTCGCTGGAATTGCCGCTCTCCCAGCAAGGGACCAGGCGCGGGTCGCAAAGCTCGTAGTGGCGTTGCCGGGGCTCGATCAGCGTTCGGAGATGCTCCTTGATGTGCTGCTGACGCCGGATGAACCAGCGTCAGCACAGGAGCCTCTGGAGGCACATCCTGGTGTTGAGGGCGTAGTCCAGAACATCGGCTGAGCAGCTCCAGGACTAATGCCAGGGTCTCAGGATCTGCTGTTTTGAGCATTGGGACTATCTGTACGTACAAGCCAAGCACGTGAGCGTCTGCTTCGTCCGAAGCTAATTCGGTACGATTCCTCACGCATGATGGACGCTTTTTAGACAATATCTTTGTCTTTACGGGTGGGACAGTGCTATTGTCCTTTGCGTCCCCGCAGAGGTTGCTGTGCTTCTCTTCTCCGCTGATCGCCTCTCCAGAGGCTGGTTCAACAATATGGAGACTCATTCTTCTGTTGCAAGTCGGCATGCTCGCTCGATTTGTGCTGGCGTCCAAGTTTTGCCTCCCTTCGGGTCTCCAAAACATATACCAGGGCAGGCCGATTGTCTAACCCCGTTCGCTGAGGCCGGCTCGACACCCACCTCCAGTGTAGGAGCGCCGGCGCCTACCCCTGTCCGGGCTGAGCCCTTCTCCCCCTGCGCGGCCTGCCCCTGTCCGGGCGGCTGCGAGCTGTATGGCTGCGCTCTGCGCCCTCTCACCGACAAGGGGGCACAGTGACCACCTCTCAACTCCGCTGGGGCTGGCAGGCCCGGTACGAGCTGTGGTCTTGCGCGCGCCCTGGGGACCAGCTCGCCAGGGACCTGACTCCCTCCATGCGCCAGGCGCTGGCTCTTCTCGCGCCACAAGCACCGAACACCTCGGCGCCACGGGTCCAGACCCGCGCAGTGAACGTGCATGCCACCACGATCCACGCACTGAACGAGCGAGGGTTGTGTGTCTGGGCTCGCTGGGGTGAGCGGGTGGCTCGCCTCACCCCCCCAGGGGTGAAAATCGCTCACCGCCTGAACTGCGATTCAGGGCCCACCCCGGCCTGCCTGGTGGGCTTGCCGCCCGCGAGCACGCGCCTCTTGGAGCGGTTGAGAGACACGATCGTCAAAGCCGCTCCCGGGGTTCGCTTCTGGATTCCCGCGCACGTCTCCCCCTCCCGGGCCCTCTCGCGCCGCGGGTTGGTCGAGTTCCGCCCGCGGCGCCGGCGGCGCGCTGACCCGTACCCGAAAGGCTGGTCGGTCGAGGTCTGCGCCACGCCCGACGCCATCGAGCTCCTCTTCCCCCGAGGTCCGCAGTGAACCCCATCCGCCTCGACCGCCTGTCTGCCCTCCAGCAGCAGGCCCTGGCCACCCTGGCGAACGGCCCCACCTGGTGCGCCACGGCGTCGGTCGGGCTCCACCCCAGCACGATCAACGCGCTGTACCGCCTGGGCCTGGTCGAGCGCCGCCGAACGACCGGCGCGCTGGAGGCCAGCCTGACCAGCCTCGGGTCCAACTTCGCGGCCCAGCTCCACGGCGCCCCCTGCGCCCCCTGCGCCGAGCTGGAGCTGGACCTGACGCCCGCGCAGGAGGAGTTGATCACCCGGCTCCAGAACAGCCGCCCCGGCGCCTGGGTGCCCGCTGACCCCCGCTCCGCTCGCGTCCTGGCCCGGGAGGGTGGAGTCGCCGTCAGGCCCCGCAGCCCCCAGGACATTGCGACCAGCCCCTACCCCCGCCGTTGGACCGTCGAGGTCCAGCTTCGATTCGTCCGGGTCGCCTTGACGCGCCCCACCCTCTCCAGGAGAGCAGCATGAGCAGCCTGCCCGATCCCTCCACGACCCTTCGCCGCAACACACCGGGCCACCGCCCCGGCTTCGAAGCCCGGCCCCTGCGGGACTTCCCGGAGGCACGCGACCCCGACGGGTGGGTCTGGGGACCGTTCGTCACCGTCGACATCGGCCCCAGCCTCCTCGACCTGATCGAGGGGCTCCAGCTCTGCTGGGCGCTCCAGCGCTCCGGGCGGGTCCGCTGCGCCCTCCCGCTCGTCGGAGGCGACCCCGAGCGCCGGCGCTTCATGGCGCGGGTGGGCCTCGTCCACCCCGACGCCCACAACGCCCCCACGCCGCTGATCCCGTACTTCGACGACATGGTGGGCCCCTGGGGGCCGCGCGCCCCGGAGCACCCGCGACTCCTGTGGGCGTGCGCTGTGCTGGGGGTTCCGCTCGACGCGCTGAACGGGCCCCTGCTCACCCGCCCCAACCCGATCCAGGGCCCCTTCTTCGGGCCGACCGGGGGCTCCCCTCGCGCGCCCCGCGTGCTGGTCGCGCCCGGCGGAGAGAAGGAGCTGCACGCCGCTGCCCACGAGCTCCAAGACATGGGCGCCAGGATCTACCTGGCCCGCGACGCCCTGCTGCCCCCAGAAGACCGACCGCCCGTGACCCCGCCGGACGCCGCGCTGCTCGCGCTCTTCGGCTTGCTCCGAGAGGCCGACTTCGTGATCAGCAGCGACGCCGCGCTGACGGCGATCGCCGCGACCTGGGGCACGCCCACCGCGGACTTCTCCGGCGCCCCCTGCGCCTCCTGGGACGTGGCCGGCGTCGCGCTGGACAGGCTCCGCCCCTTCTTCGCCAGCGAACTGGACCGCTGCGGGTGGACCGACGAGGGGCCCCCCACCGTGGCGGAGTCCGCCTACTGGGTCTTCCGCACGCCCCTCCGCCCCTCCGCGCCGGAGGCGACGCCGTGAACGCCACCACCCACAGCGCCGCCTCGCGCCGGCGCCGTCGCTCCTACCAGTCCAGCGTCGCCGGGCGGGTGGCTGCCTGCAGCTCTGTCCGCGCCGACTACCTCCGCGACAGCGGCCAGGACGCCCACGCCAGCGCCGACGACCTCGAGCAGGCCGCCGCGGCGCTGCGGGAGCTCGACCACCGGCACGCCGCGCTCAGCGCCCTGCTCGTCGAACTCCAGGCCACCCAACCTGACCTCGGCTCCATTGACCACCCAGGCGCCTGGATCGTGGCGAGGGAGCGCCGGCGCGCGATCGCTGCGCTGGAGTCCCTCGTCGCCCTGGGCACACCTCAACAACGAGAGCTGACATGAGACGCAGACAGCAGGAGCGCTCCGCGGAGCGCGAGATAGCGGACAAGATCACAACCATCCGAATCGCTTTGGCAGCGGCTGAGAGTGAGGCCGCCACCGCAGGCGGCTACGCGCGCCGGGCGCAGATCGAAGCGGAACGCGCCCAGGGCTGCGCCCGTAGGGCTGAGGCGAGCGTCCAGAAGGCGCTGGAGGCGCTGGAGGCGCTGGAGGCCCTGGGCACGCCCGAGCAGCGGGAGCTGACGTGAGCCGCTCTTCGAAGCCCCGCCGCCCTGGCTCTCGCACCGACCGTGGGCGCATGACCCTGATCTTCGGGCGCTGGCTCCCCGCAGCCACGTTCAAGGAGCACACGGCCAGCTGCGACCCGCTCGAGCCCGCCAACCCCGACCACCAGACCGCCCTCCAGCGCGCCGGCCTCCGAGGTCGCGCCCCGACACCAGGGTCTGCCCTGGCCCGGGCCATGAGCCGGAGCCGCTGACCATGCCCACCGTCGACGATCTTCTCGCACAGGCCGAGGCCGAGCTGGCCGACACCCTGGGCACCCTCCAGCGCCAGAAGGTCCGCGTGGAGATCCTCCGCGAGGTCGCCGCGCTGACCTCAGACGCGCCCCCAGCTCCGACGACGGCGCCGCCTGTGGTGTGCCGCCCGCGCCTTGCGGCCCAGCCTGCGGCCCAGGTCGCCGTCCGCTACGGCGGGTTGAGCCACCAGGTCCACTCCGTGCTCTCCCACCGGGGGCCGCTGCGGGTCAAGACGATCGCCCAGCGCATGGGGCGCCCCTCCAACCAGATCTCCAAGATCCTCTCCGACGGGCGAATGAAGCTGTTCGAGCGGACCAGCGAGGCGAAGTTCGCCCCCTGGCAGGCGATCCCCGGGGTGCTCTCGCTGCTGCCAGATCCGACCCCGGAGCCCGTCCCCCAACGCCTCCCCCCCGGCCCGCAGCCGGCGCCGCGGGGCACGTCGCGGCCCATACCCCCCGACGCCCGACCGACGCCGACAGAGCCGGCAGGGTGGTTCACAGTCCGAGAGGATCCCACCGGGCGCCGGTACCGGCGAACCGGGCTGACCTGGCGGATCCACCGCGTCCTGTTCGCTGACCCGTTTCCGCTCTCCGCCCGAGACCTCGGGCGCCAGCTCCAGGCGACGACGACCAACGTCCAGACCGCGCTGGAGAACGGCGAGGGGATCTGGTTCGAGCGAGACGAAGAGCGACAGCGGCTGTGGAAGGCGCTGTTCGTCGAGACCACCCCGGCCCTGTCCCGGAGCACCTCGTGAACGCCGCCCAACTCCCCGAGGAGGACTGAGCCCATGCTGCGTCGTGTAGCCGTCACCGTGGCGATCGCCGTAGCCGTGGGCTGCGCACTGCCCGGGGCCCCCATGGCGGTTCGGCTCGCCGTCGTTGTGATCCTCGCCGTAGCCGTGGCCGGTGCGCATGCCGTGTTGCTTGCGCTGGAGCCCTTGGAACTACCTGGGTGGCTCGCCGGCGCCCTCGGGCTCGTCGTGTGCTTCGCCGGGGCTGTCGTCGGCGCCCTCGAGTTGCTCGTCGTCGTGGCGGCTGCGCCTACCGGACCACCATGGGGGCTTGGGATCTGATGAACCTCGGCGCGCGAGTCGTGGAGCTCCTGGAGCAGATCGTCGCCCAGGTGAACGCCGGCGCCCCGCCGCCGGCGCTCCTGACGCCCCACGCCTGCGATCTGTGGCTCGGCCGCCGCCAGGGCTGGACCCGCGAACAGATCCGCGCTGGCACGATCCCCGCCTACGACCTCGGCGGCGCCCGGGGGTATCGTCTGGTGCCCGCTGAAGTACTCGCTGCCCTCCCGCGGGCTGGAGGTCGCCATGCCCAGGAAGAAGACCGTCTCGATCCGAACCGACCGCCGACGCCTGGACCCGGAGACCGGAGCGCCCTACAGAACGCTCCGCTGGACCGATCCGACGACCGGCCAGCGCAGCAGCAAGGCCCTGGGGTATCTGAGCGACCTCGAGGCCGAGGACGCCGCCGAGGACCAGCGCGCTCGCCTGCGGCTGAATCTCGCCTCCGCGAGTACAGACGTCAGCGGGATCGTGACCGTTGACGAACTCGTCGAGCGCTTCATCGCCGAGGGGCTGCACGGTGGACACGAGCACATCCGCGCCTCCCTGAGCCGTCTCGGCCACCTCGGGCGCCTGCTGGGCGAGACCCGCGTCGATCAGATGAGCACTGCCGTCCTCCGGCGGTACCAGGCCCAGCGCAAGCGCGAGGTGACCCGCCTCGGCGCTCCGACCGCCTCCTACTCGGTCCACACCGAGGTCAGCCAGCTCCGCACCGCCTGGCGGTGGGCTCGCCAGGTCGGCCTGGTCACGCAGGAGCCGCCGCCGTCGCCGTCGCGGGCCACGCTGGAGAACGACGCCCGCCCGCCCCGGTGCCTGACCGAGGGCGAACTCCGCCAGATCCTCGAGCTGGCCCGAGAGCTCTGGGGGGAGGACGCCGCGATGCCTCGCCTCCTGCAGTTCACCGCCTGGTGCCCCCGGCGCCCGAAGGCGATCGGTGAACTCCGGCGAGAGGACTGCGCGCGGGTGCTCGATCCGGCGCTCCCTCGGGCCAGTCAGCTCGTCTACTGGCGGGCGGACAAGGGCGGGGAGGGGAGGGGCTGGGGCCCGATCCCAGAGCCGGCGCGGCGCGCGCTGGTCGCCCAGCTCCAGGCTACCGCGGAGGACGCAGCCCCGGACGATCGAGTCTGGACCACGCCGAAGGGCCTGCCCCTGGCGTCGACCCGCTGGGGCAGCTACCGGCAGCGGATCCAGAAGCACCTGGCTGAGAAGATCGAGGCGGCCCGGGCCGAGGGGCGCACCCCACCAGCGGCGATCCCGAAGTGGACCACCTACGACCTACGGAAGTTCGGCGCCTGGCAGGTCTACCAGCGCTGCAACAACCTGCTGATCACCGCCCGCTACACCGGGCACACCGACCCGGCGACGCTGCTCAAGCACTACCTGGCGGCCTGGCCAGGCAGCGCCGAGGACCTCGCTGAGGCCATTGACTGGACGCCCGAGATCCTCCCGCTCCGAGCTGTGAGCGGGTGATTTTTGGGCGCAGATCTGGGCGCAAGCCTCGTAACTGTCTGCAATGAGTGGCTATCCCAATTTGATCTTGACCAACTGTTCAACACTCGAAGTTCAATAATTACAGTTGGTTGGATTCTGGTTGGCTCGCTGAATCACCCAGAAAACGCCCCTCTCGGCCCCAGCAATGGGCGCAAAGTGGGCGCACATGTTTACGGCGCTGTAGACGATATTTGCTCAGCGATCATAGATAGGCGCCCCACCCAGGCGACTCACACCCTACGATCCAGGGCATGTCCGATCAGCGCCTGACCCTGTACGGCCACCTCGCGCGCCAGCGACGCGACGCGCAGGCCCACGCCCGAGCGGCGCACGTCCAAGGCCGGGGGGCCGAGGAGGCAATCTGGCAGGCGCTCGCGCTGCGTTGCCTTGAGGAGATGTGGCTGATCGACATGGTCGAGGGGGCGGAGCCGGCGCCCTGGGATGAAGAGGCGCTGAGGCAGGCCAGGGCCGAGCGGGCGCCGCTGCGCAGCCCGTCGTTGCGGCTCGTCGCCGCGGTGGCGCTCCTGAGCGCTCTCGGGGGCGCTGCGCTGGCGCTGGCTATCGCTTCCAGCGTCTGAACACCGAGAGCCGTTGTGCGTCGGGCAGGCTGCTCCAGCGGCTGCCCCAGGCGTCGGACAAAATCGCCTCGAACGCGGGCCGGTCGTCGTCGGTGGCCTCGGTGTTCAGATCGGCCCAGACCTCCGTCAGGGTGCGCGAGGTCGGGCTGTAGTCCGCGTCAGTGTTCAGGAACGTCTCGTCTATGTTCGCCGAGCCCCGGTGGATGTGGATGCCCAGCGAGAGGCAGGTGAGCGCGCCGGCGGCGCTCACGCGAATGTGGTCCTCGCGCTCGACGTTGTCTTCAGCTTGTCCCATGGTCAGTGATCCTCGGTAGCGTAGAGAGGGGGCGGGGGTGGACGGCCTTCTACCACTTCGCGCGCGCGCTCGTGCAGCTGACGCGCTCGCGCGACGCCGTCGCGCCCCAGGCGACCGGAGAACGTCGCGCGCTCCGGGCCCGGGACTCGGCTCTCCAGCGTCAACAGCCCGAGATCCAGAAGCGCTCGGACGCGCGCCCGATCGCTCATGGGGTCGCCTCGCAGCGCCAGGCCTCGACGAGCGCCACCAGGTCGCCGGCGCTCAGCAGCCCCAGGGCGAGCGCTGCGAACGCCAGCGCGACCAGCGCCCCGCGCCAGGTCGAGACCAGCGCCGCGATCCCGGTCGCTGCGCGCCAGAACTGTCCGCGCGCCTGGGCGAGTTCGCTGGCGGCGCCGATGTGCACCCGGATGTCCTCGCGGAGATCCGCGAGGCCGCCCGTCGCCAGCGCAGCAGCCTCGACGATCGACTGCTGCCCCCCCGATTCCAGGAGGAGATCGTAGAGTTGCTCGGCGTCGGCCTGGGCAGACGCGGCGAGTTCCAGCGCCGCCTGCAGGTCAGCGAGCGCCGGCGGTTCCTGTCGGGCGGCCCGATCGCCAGCGAGCGCGCGCAGCCCCGCGAGCTGCTCGACTCGGGCTCGGGCGTCGCCTGGTCGGTAGACCTGATCGAGGATTGAGAGAATCCTCGGGGATCCGGTCGCCTCCGCTTCAGTCACGCGGCAACCGGCGGAGCTCGGCGAGCGGGGCGGTGACTTCGACGGCGATCAGCCACGCCCCGCCGCCGGGGGTCGGCCCCGCCAGCGTCAGGTAGTCGAGGCTCTTGGCGGGCCCGTCGACGGCGCCGGGGTGGATCCGGGCGCCCTCCCGACCAGCGAGCGCGTCGCGCCAGACCGCCAGCGGCGCGCCCTGCAGGATCTGCCCGAGGTCCTGCCCGAGCAGGGTGCTCTCGCGAAACGCGGCGTCGCCGATCGCCCCGCCGGCGCAGGCGAGGACGCGCCCGTCGGCGCCGGCGGTCTGGACCCCGATCGGGGCCGACTCCAGGGCGCTGATCAGCTGCGCGGCGTCGTGCCCTCGGCGGCGCTGGCGGATCTGGTGCTGGAGCCAGGCCAGTGCGAGGCCGAGCGCGAGGCCGAGCAGGTAGTCCACTACGCCGCCCGGGCCTTGCGGAGGTCGCGGAAGACCATGCCGAACCCGGAGATGATCCGCTGCTCCGCCGCCTCGCCGACGACATCGACGCCCTTCACCCGGGCGCGGATGTCGACGTCCGCGGCGATCTGGCGCGCCATCTCGTCGATCTCGGCGTCGGTCGCGTTGATGTCGATGTCGCTGACCTCGTCGTAGATGGTCGGGAGCTTGCGGAGGATCTGCCCGACGGGGCGAGCGAAGCGCGGGCCATCTTCGGCGAGCTCGGCGAGCAGCTCGACGGCGGGGAGGGTGTAGCGGATGAGCTTGCTGATCATCATGGGGGCTCCAGGTTGTGACCGCGGTTGTCGCGGCGGGGCTATGGGCGCCGATCTGGACAACCAGATCGGCAACCCGGGAGGCTCAGACGCGCGGGGGCCAGCGCCAGTCGCCGACGTCAGCCCCCGCGGTGGACGAGGTGATCCAGTCAGGGTGGGCGGGATCGGTCCCGTAGATCGGGAGCGCGTCGGCGTCGTTGGCGCCGTCGAGGAAGAGGCGCAGGTTGACGCAGTTGTCAGACCAGACGGCGGTGACGATGGCTGGGCGCCAGCGCTCGACGTCCTCGTACTTGTTGGGGAGGCGGTAGTGGACGATGCGTCCGATGGAGGGCTTCATGGTGGGCTCCTTGTTGGTGTTCAGATCTGAACGGGTCAGGCCGCCAGGGCGACGACCCGGCGGCGGAGGTTGGCTTCGACGCCGTCGACCAGCGCGACGGCGATCGCCTTGCAGGTGCCGTCGACCTTGCCGGGCGTGAGGAGGTGAGCGTGGTGGTCGACCGCCAGCGGCTCGAAGCAGACGCCGGCGACGTTCCGGGGGCCGCTGTAGATCCCGTCGATGGTGTGGAAGGCGTTGGCCGTCCACTCGTCGGGGTGGGCTGCCAGGGCCAGGTGTCGGGGGATGGAGGGCAGGCGCCGCGCGAGGGCGGCCCGGATGTCGTCGCCCAGCTCCGCGCCCAGCCGGCTCCGGTGGTCGTAGCAGACCAGGCTGTAGTCGCGCCCCGGGGCGACGCTCACCCCGTAGGCGTTCATGTGGCAGGCGACGTAGACGGCCGGCCCCGGGTGGCGCCTGGCCAGCACGTTCGCGCGCTCGTGGCGCTCGCCGTAGTGGCCCGAGTCGATGACGACGACCCGGACGCCGGCCTCCTCGAGGAGGGCGCGGGCCGCGCTGATGTAGAGGCCGGTGAAGTAGACCTCCTGCTCGTGGCGCTCGACGGCGCCGTCGTCGTCGATGTCGAAGCCGGCGCCGCGGTCGTCGCGCCCGGGCTTGCCGTAGTGCTGGCGGTCGAGGATGCAGATCATGGTCAGGTCCTCCTACAGCGCGGGGAGTTCGGCGAGGACGTAGTGGCCCGCGTCGAGGTCGAGGCCCGTCACCGCGGCGCCGGGGTCGTTGTGCTCACCGAAGGCGACGTAGAAGTCGGCCCCGCTGCTCAGGTCGTACGCGACGTCCTGCTCGGTCGCCTCCAGGGTCGCGCCGGCGGCGTCGAGGAAGAGGAACGAGACCTGGCTGATGTCGTCGGACCCGTTGATGTGGGCGATGACGCGCACGCGAACACAACCAGCCTCGGTCGCTGGAGTGCCCGCCGCGGTGCCGGTGTGCGTCTTCCGCTTCCGCGTCCCGCCGTCGTCGACGATCCCGCAGCCGACCGCCCAGGTCCCAGGGCCGGAGGGGCTCATGAAGCCCACGCCGCACCACACGTCCGCCGGGAGGGTGTTGACGAGGATCTCTCCGATCAGGGCCCGGGCGTCGTCGGCGCTGCTGACCGTCTCCTTCAGCAGGCCGCACTGGCTGAGCTGCCGGTTCGGGCTGGAGCCGCCGCCGTCGAAGTCGATGACCACGTTCGGGGCGGTGCCCGACAGGTCGTTGATCGTGACCTCGTTCAGCACCTGGGTGGCGCTGGACTGGTCGAAGTTGGCCCAGGCCGCGGTGCTCGATGTGGCGGGGTTGCTGGTCGTGACGTTGACCTGGGGCTGGGCGAGGGCGCTCACCGGGACACCCGCCAGCCGGCGGTGATGATGATCTCCACCTCGATCACGTTGTCGGCGTTGCCGCCGTCGACGTTGTGCTTGAGGTAGAGCTTGCCCTCGGGGGCGTAGTAGGGCGTGCCCAGCGCGCCGAGGTCCGCGGCGCCGGGGTTGAACCGGGCGGCGGCGGCGGCGGCCTCCAGGACCATGTCGTCGGCCTCGTCGCTCGCGTCGGCGACGCGCCGGAGCTCGGGCTGAACGGTGGTCGATCCAGTGCCGGAGATCAGACTCACCGAGCACTTGTGGATCCGCCCGCGCTGGGGCAGGCCGGAGATCGTCAGCTCGTCGGCGACGGCCTGCGCGGTCAGGCGCTCGGAGACGAGGTACTCCCCGCCGGAGGGGGTGGTGGGGGTCGCGGCGGTGTCGGCCATGGTGGCTCCCGGGGATCAGGCGACGTCGCGGACGTCGCGGAGGGGTGAAGGGATGAGGATGAAGTCGAACAGCAGCGCGCTGGCGGTCAGCGCGCGAGGCCGGGCGACGGCCAGGCGGTTCGTCAGGTAGAGCTCGTCGTCCGTCAGCGCGACGAGCGCCCCGGGCTGGACCCAGGCGTGCTCGACGCCGCAGCGGTAGGTCAGGACG
>Ga0316202_10000599_pt1 | contig 36692 bp, 29 predicted proteins | sample 3monrhotite_MG_FD_204934 | JGI IMG/M metagenome (GOLD analysis project Ga0316202, IMG submission 204934) | Microbial mat bacterial communities from mineral coupon in-situ incubated in ocean water Damariscotta River, Maine, United States -... | ecosystem: Environmental > Aquatic > Marine >...
AAGGCAAAACTCACTATGAGAAAAGCCTACGGTTTCAGGACCCTCAAATGTCTGCAAATCGCCTTATATCATGAGCTTGGTAAGTTACCGGAACCTGAATATCTCCACAGATTTTGCTGACGAGCCTAATATTTTAACTTCTATTGATCTCCTTAAATTCCATGGCACAACTTTCCGGATCTCTCAACCTGTTACCTACCTTTTCGAGTTCGCCTCCAATTTTGTGACATCCGTCAACGTCATCCCCGGGAATTTAAGGTTTTGCCCCATCTATAGAGTGCGTCTATTTACGACAGCATTCCTTTCAGGTTATTATGAGGTATTCACGCCGTTTGCTCCAATTTCATAAGGAGAAAATACAATGCCAAAAAACAATTGTCAGAATCCCGAAGAACATTGTGACCTGCATGCCTGTGCACTCAAAGATCTGCCGCGAACCCCGGCGATCGACAAAGTATTCGCAAATCCGCAGTTTGTCTGTGAAAACTGCGCAGCTAAGACCCATTCCGCTGCGAATCTTTGCCGACCCGTGCCACTCTAGCAAGGTGCTCTAACGCTAAGGGTTTCGGCACATCCGGTATCGGATCCGCCCTTCCCACCACCGCCACCTCCTTCGACCGTTACCGGATGTTTACGGAAAAGGAGAATCTTTATGGCAAACAATCTGACCCAAAAAATTATCGCTGCGCATCTGGTGGAAGGGGAGATGACCCCCGGCACCGAGATCGCGATCAAGATCGACCATACCCTGTTGCAGGATGCGACCGGGACCATGGCAATGCTCGAGTTCGAGGCCCTCGGAATCGATCGGGTTGTGGCCGAGCTGTCCGCCCAGTACGTGGACCACAACCTGTTGCAGACCGATTTCAAGAATGCCGATGACCACAAGTTTCTGCGCACCGCTTGCGCGCATTACGGCGTCCATTATTCCGAGCCGGGCAATGGAATTTCTCATATTGTACACATGGAACGATTTGGCCGTCCCGGTCTGACCATGCTGGGGGCTGACAGCCATACCCCGGGTGCGGCGGGGGTGTCGATGTTGGCGATGGGTGCCGGCGGCATGGACGTGGCGTTGGCCATGGCCGGGCGACCCTATTATTTACCCTGTCCGAAAGTGCTTGGGGTCAAGCTGATAAACAGTCTGCCCGAATGGGTGAGCGCCAAGGATGTTATCCTCGAGATGTTGCGGCGCTATGACGTCAAGGGGTGTGTCGGTAAAGTGGTCGAATATTTCGGACCGGGGGTCGCAAGTTTGTCAGCGACCGATCGCATGACCATTGGTAACATGGGGACCGAACTGGGCGCGACTTCGACGGTTTTCCCGTCGGATGAACGCACCAGGCAGTGGTTGTCTGCGCAGGGACGTGAAGCTGGTTGGCAGGAGATGTACGCCGATCCGGGCTGTAGCTACGATGAATATGACCAAATTGACCTGTCCAGCGTAGAACCCTTGATCGCCTGTCCGACCTCGCCGGGGAATATCAAACGGATCAGCGAAGTTGCCGGCACCAAAGTCGATCAGGTAATCGTTGGTTCCAGCGTCAATGGCAGTTACCGTGACCTGATGGTTGCGGCGCGAATTATCGCGGGGCGGCACGTCGCTCCGGACATCTCATTTCACGTCAACCCGGGCAGCCGCCAGGTGCTCGAAAATGTTGCTGAGCAGAGCGCAATCATGCCGCTATTGCTGGCCGGTACCCGTATTCATCAGTCTGGTTGCCTCGGCTGCATCGGCATGGGACAGGCCCCTGGAACCGATCAGATCAGTCTGCGGACTTTCCCGCGGAACTTCCCCGGTCGTTCTGGCACCAAAGGGGACAAGGTCTATCTCTGCTCCCCGGAAACGGCCGCCGCCTCGGCCCTGAAAGGGGTGATTACCGATCCGCGTGACCTGGCTGCAGAGTTACACTACCCGCAGATTAAAGAGCCTGAAAAGTATGTCGTCGATACCGCCTCCATCGTTTTTCCAAGCAAGAAGGCGTACAAAACCCCCATTTTTCATGGGCCCAATATCAAGTCATTCCCGGCCCTTGATGACCTGCCAGAAACCCTGAAGACAAAAGTCGTTCTGGTCGTCGGCGATAATATCTCCACCGACGGTATCATGCCCGCCGGGAGCAAGGTTCTGCCGCTGCGCTCAAATATCGAAGCGATCAGTGAGTATGTCTATTACCAGATAGATCCGGAATTTCATAAGCGCTGTCGCGAATACGGCAATGCCGTTGTCATCGGTGGTGAGAACTATGGCCAGGGCTCAAGTCGCGAACATGCGGCACTGGCGCCGCGCTTTCTGGGGGTCAGGGCCAAAATCGTCAAGAGTTTCGCGCGCATTCACAAGGCCAACCTGTGTAATTTCGGGATCTTGCCGCTGACATTTAAAAACCCGGAGGATTATAAAAAGTGCAACCAGGGGGGCGAGGTGTTTTTCGACGAGATTCGGAAACGTCTTGCGGAGGGTGCCACTGAGATCCCAGTGAGGATCGGTAAGCGCGAGATCATAACCCTGCTCGATGTGTCAGCACGTCAGCGCCAGCATCTGCTGGCAGGCGGAATTCTGAATTTCGAGCGTCATCAACTCGATCTCTCCGCTTGACCCAAATAAGACCCCCCCCATGGGTCAGGACATATTGGGGGGGGTCCATCTGTGCCATGATTAGCCCATGGGGCCTGATTTCGGATGCAGTAAATCTTCACAGCCATGGAAGTCCCAGCAGCGAGTTTGTCCCTGTGGGGTTTTTACCAGCAGATGATCGGTTTTCATGATGCAGCTGGTGACCATCCCTTCTTCGTTGCTGCCAGGATGACGAACAAAGGCATCGTTGCCCGCTTCAGCTTGTGCGCAAAGATAATCATATCTGTCCCGTTGCATATTCGACTCCTTTCTCTTGCCTTCAACCTGAAGGTCTACTTCCAGATTAAACCGAGTGCCTATTGCATGTACAGTTGCTTGCCTTCCATGACATTCCAGACATTTCTGGACTTTTCAAGAGATGTCTCTTGATGTACGACTTTTAGCACAAAGAAAGCCCCAGTCTGTTTATGCAGACCGGGGCTTTCTCATAAGTTATTCTATATCGATGTCCTGTTTCACCTTAGGGCTAAAAACACATTCCTCCGGGGGAGAGCCGTCTCAAACATCCTGAGTCACGGTCGCGAGAAAGAGGCCTGAGCCGATAAATGCGCCACCAAATGCTTTCCCCGCAAAACCTGACATTCTAATCCGCGCGGAACCCATCTTTGCCCGCTCCGCCATCATCGCAAAGCCAAGCAAACAGACAAACGACAGAAACATAAAGGTCATAATCAAAATACTGAACTGCGGCAGCATCGGCCGATCGGCCTGAATGAATTGTGGAAAGAGCGCCGTCGTAAAGGCAATCGCTTTGGGGTTGGTGAGGGCCACCAGCAAACCATTGGCATAGAGTTTCATAAGATTGGGGCGACGCGGAACAATGCTCTTTTCAGCCGTTGGGACCGCATTGAGGCCCAGGCCCTTCCGCCAGATTTTCACCCCAAGAAAAATAAGGTAGCAGGCTCCTAACAACTTTACCGTAAGGAATATCGGTGCCGAATGCAGAATGATGGCACTCAGCCCCAGAACCGACAGCAGCGACATGACAAACAGGCCGCTTACGTTACCAAGCATGGTTGCAATGGAATATTTGGTGCCAAATGATACGCTGTGCGTCGACACAAGCAGTACCGCCGGGCCAGGAGTCAAAGTTGCGACAAGGGCAATCGAAGCGAAGAGCAACCAGCTATCGAAATTCACGACAATCATTCCTATTCAAGCGGCCGACCCGAAAAGGGTCGGCCGCTTCGAAGGTTACATCTGCGGACTTTTTCAGCTGGTAAAGTGACGCAATAAATGGCCATTAAGCATCAATTCATAATCCGCTTCGCGGTCTTGCTGATAGACCAGAGATGAAGCAATCTCACTGGCCAGAATTGCCGCATGGTACTTGGGTGGCAGTTGATTGATCCGCTTACGGTAGCGTGGTGTCTCGCGCAGGATACGCGGCAAGTGAGCCAGAAGTGCCTTGCGATAGAGCTGTCCGTTGCCAAGCTCAGGCCGTTTTTGAAAATAACTGAAAAGTCGCGAATAGTGATCATTGATTTCACGCGAAAGTCCCGCCGAGATATCCGTGTAGCTGCGACTGCCATCGAATTCTTCATAACGTCTGAAAATAAGGCGCGCTTCATCAGCCGCGCGCTTTTCAAGGATCTCAAGGACATCGCAAACATATTGCTCCTTTTGGGCGAAAAACTCCTTTTCGGTCAGCAACAGATTGGCGATAATCTCATAAGAGGAAGAGATGACGCCGCATTTGTTGGCTGAAGCATCCCGCATGATGATAATCCCCTTGGCCTGCAATTTGTCACGCGCCTCGGGTGTGATAAAGGAGTTCGCCCCTTCGATGATGGCCCGCGCACTCGGTTTGCCATCGCTCAAAAACTGCTGCCAGTTGCCAGCATGAATCGTTTCAGGTCGGCCACCTGCGGGGATAAACAGATCGGCCTCTACCTCGAAAATCAGCTGGTTGAAAAGTCGATAGAATTCGTCAACCGTGATCCACTCTTCGATCAGCTCCTTCCCTTTACGTGTGACCTTGCGATAGAGTTCGCGCAGCCCCTCACGCTTGGTCTGGCTGCGGAAAATCATCATGCCGCCATCGTGCAGAGCATTGGGGTCGTATTGATCGATATCCGATTTCAGCACGACCTTCTGCAACGCCTGATGGTCGGCCCCTTCCGGGTCAACCAGGGCACCGGTACCATCCAGAATCAGGCGGATCTGCACTTTCGGGCAGCGTTCGAGCAGCAGACGCAGACCATTGCCAGCCACGTCACCGCCAGGGCCACCGGTGATTTTGACGCTAAAGGGATCTTTGCGCGCATCGATCCCCAGGTGCTGCAAGGTGATCTCGGCGAAGCTGATGACGCCGGTTGAGGTGACGCCGTACTCCTTATGGTTGATACCAAACTCTTTACTCGACATCACACCTGGTCCGAGGATATAGCCACGTTTGGACGAAATTCGCGCGATCGACTCGATCATTTCGTCATGCATGTTTTCATCGGGCCCGAGCTCGATCGGCTCGTCTTCGCCGTAATAATCGACCACGCGTTGATCGCGAGCGATCCCGTTATCAGTAACAAAGATATCGAGGAACGCCTGAATAAAGCCGTACTGCATTTTATACAAGCGCCGGGTCAAGATTTCGGGATTGTCGATATCAGCGGCATCCAGCGCCACCACCATCTTTGAGCCACCCTCATAGATATCTTTATTTTTGAGGTGCTGGGTATGCGCCAGCACGTAGTTCTCGCGAAATAGAGTGTTACAGCTGGTAGTGAAATCATCGCGGTTTTTGGCCAGAACCGTGCGCCAACCACCCCGTGCGATGTCGGAGAAACCGATATGGTAACCACAGCCATGGCGGCCAAAGAAGAAGGTCACCCGGAAAGGACGTTCCGGCGGAAGATCTGCAGTAAAGTCTTCACCTAGTTCATCAAGATATTCCGGTTTGAGTCGGAAAGCCAAAGCATGTTTTTCAGGAACAAAGAAATTGGTTTTGAGGGTATTGGTGATAAAAGTTAGCGCACAGCGATAGACCGTACGCCGAATGCTGTCGAGATAGGCATGACCGGTATTGTAATCGTTGATCGCCTGCGAAAGCTGCACCTGCTCGTGCTCATAGTTCTCTTCGCGCCCAGGCAGTTGTGGTTCAAAGCGCAGCCGAAAGAGAGCCACCAGCCGTAACGTCATCTCAAGATCAGAGATAAAGGCGTGCTCGACCTCCTGAAACCCAAAACGATCCGGCTGATTATGGGCCAGCGAGGTATGGCAAAAGCTGACAACAGCATTGACCAGAGAGGCATCAACGCCTGTCATCTTGCCGTTCGGAATAAACTGTTGGTAAGTTTCAGATGTGGTCGACAGGATCTGGGTGTTGAACAGCTCCTCTTCTAACTGCGCATAGAGAAAACCCTCCTTGGCCAGAAGCTTTTTCCCCTCGCCACGCAGATAAAAAGTCCCCAGGAAGTAGGTGTGCAGACCATTATGAATCGTCAGCAGATAGGCTCGTTTAATTCCCAACCCAAGACGCTTATAGACCTCCATGGTCTGCTCAAGAAAATCGAGTTGTGGCGGATTCCCGGCGGCGAACAAGATGCGATATTCGGGCTCGCCCTGAAGTTCTGCTGCGGGTTCTGCGTCAAAATAGATTCCACCACTCTGCACCGCCTGCTGATACAACCAGAGGATCTGGGCAACACGACGTGCGGGAGAAAAACGAACATAGCTCTGGTTGTTGATCCAGAGCAGGCGGATCTCTTTATCAAAGCGGGATAAATCGTACTTCGGATAATGTTCCTTGATTGCGCTTTTGACCTCACGCTGCAGGCGCAGCGGAATACGTTGCTCCCCAGCGTCATTGATCTCTTCAGCCGTGCGACGGTCAAATTCGAAACGCTGCAATTCAAGTTCTTCTCCAAGACCAGGGACCGGGGCGTAGGAGTGTGTGAACTGTGCATAGGATATTTCACGCTCACGCAACAGACGCAGAGTCTGATAAAGCGAGCCCGGCTGGTTGAGCCGCGCCAGGATCAAGGTTTTATCCGTATCGCGCAACACGAGGCGCTTATTCCGTTTGAGATAAGGCAACTGAATGGCCAACGAGCCGATCGCTTCGGCCTCGTCATGCATGGTTACCGACAAGTAGGCATGCATCTGCTCTTGAAGCCACTGCAGGTTGGCCCCTGCATCCAGGCAGCGGGCGGTGATAGATTTTGAAACCTGACGAAACCAACGCGATTTTTCTGTTTCAGTCATCAGATATCCTCTTTGATATCAAGGGTAAGATTGGAAAGAAGTTCAAATATCAATAAAAAACGTTTTAGTGGCCAACAAGAGGCGGCACAATAAACACCGCACGGTGACACTTCTTAAGAATTTTCTCCGCTACACTCCCTAAAAAAGCATAGTGCAACCGCCCCTTGCTATGGCTGCCTAGAATAATCAAATCTGCGTCCAGGCGGTCAGCAGTCGTCAGAATCGTCGGCACCGGTTCGCCATGATGAACCTCGATCAACGGCGGGTGTTTCATCGTTTCTTCAAGCAGGTCGGTTTCGCCCTGCAGAATTTCGGTAAGTTGCTGCCGGGTTGCTGCCGCCAGGGCAGCTTCATTCGTCGCGTTCAGTTTCGCAAGTTTGTCTGCGCCCATGGAGATTGCAACCATATTGAGCACCGCTGGATCGACAGTCGGCATCACATGTAATATGTGCACCTGAGCATGAAATTTCATGCCTAGTTCCAGTCCATAACGAATAACCTTTGAAGATTCCTCGCTTAAGTCTCTAGCAATAAGAATATTTTTGATTGGAATACCCATGGTATCTCCTTTTCCAACGCGCAAAAAACTCACCAACAGGCTTAAGCATACACCAAGTCTGTTGGCGCTTCTTCACAATTCAAAAGATTTAGGCAGCGACAGATTCAAGTTCAAGTTTTTTCCTTCTGCGCGATTGAATCAACCACAAGAAGAAATAAAGCGCAAATGCCGGAATATACATCCATTCCTTAGCCGGACGGTGGGTCGCGACCTGAATGTTCAAAATTTCCTGGTCAAAATCAATCCCGGCCTTTTCTGCCGCACTGGAGAACACAACATTGTCGACAAGAACCTTGCCATCCTCTTCGCGTGTTTCAAACCCAACACCTGCCAATCTTTCGGCACCGCTCGGTTCATCACCGACAGTCAGCATGATGGTCTTGGTAAATATCTTGCCGTTGTCCTTTTCGCCCTGTAACGTCAAACGTAACGAAGATCCGGCGTCCATGCTACCAGCCCAGGTCTCAAGTTGAGCTGGCGGTTCTTCTGCCAAAGGTGGATAGATTTCGTCCCAAACCAGGCCGGGACGAAACAGGACCAGCGAAATCAACAGCAGTGCAACCGTCTCCCAGATGCGGCACTTGACCAGAAAGTAGCCCTGGGTCCCGGCGGCAAAAGCGAGCATCGCCAGGATTGCTCCGGCCACAACCATCACCAGGTGCCACCAGTGATCAATGCCGATCATCAACAACTGGGTATTAAAGATAAACATAAAGGGTAGCACTGCGGTGCGGATATCGTAGGTAAATCCCTGAATTCCGGTTTTAATCGGATCCCCCCCCGAGATCCCGGCGGCGGCAAAGGCCGCCAGCCCCACAGGTGGCGTGTCATCAGCCAGAATTCCAAAATAGAACACAAACAGGTGCACAGCAATCAGCGGAACAATCAGGCCATTTTGTGCACCCAGGTCAACAATAACTGGCGCCATCAAGGTTGAGACAACAATGTAATTGGCGGTAGTCGGCAGGCCCATGCCGAGAATCAGGCTGATAATCGCGGTAAACAGCAGGATCAGCATCAGATTGCCGCCGGAAATATATTCGACGAATTCCGTCATGACCAGACCGACACCAGTGAGCGTGACGGTACCGACTACGATACCGGCGGCGGCGGTGGCGACGCCAATCCCGATCATATTACGCGCACCTGCGACCATCCCTTCAATCAGGTCTAGAAAACCCATCTTGAAAGAGAATTCCTCACCCTGCAGTTTACGAAAGATACCTTTCAAGGGGCGCTGGGTCAGCAGAATCACGATCATCAACACCGTTGCCCAGTAAGCAGCAAGCGCTGGCGACAGACGCTCGACAGTCAGGCACCACATCAGCACCACAACCGGCAGCAGGAAATAGAGACCGGACTGGGCAGTGGGCCCTAAAGGCGGCAATTCGGTTATTTCAGTGCTCTGTTCCAGCTCCGGGACTTTACAGGCCACCCAGAGAAGCAGGATGTAAGCCACTGCTATCAACACTGAAACGGCATAGATCGTCCCCGCACCAGCAACGCCCTTGATCCAGCCGAGGCCGTAATAGGTCACTCCACCAACAATTATCAGGGTCAGAATAGTCAAAACAAAAGACATAAGTCGCTGTGTAATAGTTTTCTTAACCAGCTTCTCCATCCCCTCAAGGCCCATCCGGCAAGCCTCCAAGTGAACGATATAGACCAGCGCGATATAGGAGATAATCGCCGGAAGAAATGCGTGTTTAATGACCTCGATGTAGGAGATGCCGACATATTCAACCATCAAAAAGGCGGCGGCTCCCATAACCGGTGGCATCAACTGGCCATTGGTGGAACAGGCGACTTCAATCGCACCGGCTTTCTCCGCGCTAAAACCAACCTTTTTCATCAACGGGATAGTAAAGGTGCCGGTGGTCACCACGTTGGCAATCGAAGACCCTGAAACCAGGCCAGTCAGGCCGGAAGCGACGACCGCAGCTTTAGCGGGCCCGCCTTTAAGGTGTCCCAATGCGGCAAAGGCGGTGCGGATAAAATAATTACCGGCTCCAGCCGACTCGAGCATGGCGCCGAACAGTACGAACATAAAAACCATGCCGGTTGAAACACCCAGAGCGACACCGAACACTCCTTCGGTGCCCAGCCAGTAATGTGACATCCCCTTGGACAGGCTCGCACCCTGATGGGCTATAACGTCCGGCATAAACTGCCCACCGAATGTGTAAAGAATAAAAACTGCCGCCACCACCATCAACGGTGGCCCGAGCGCTCGCCGCGTCGCTTCAAGTAGCAGCAACAGCCCGAGAACCGAGACAAAAAGGTCCATCGTGGTCGGAAGACCAGGCCGTCCAGAGAGCGCGGTGTAAAAGAGATAAAGATATGCCGCACAGAAGGCTCCGACCAGGCCCAATATCCAGTCCTGTACCGGAATGTAAGTTTTGGGGGATTTTTTGAAAGTCGGAAAGGCCGTAAAGGAAAGAAAGATAGCAAAAGCCAGGTGAATAGCCCGGGCCTCGGTATCATTCAAAACGAAAACATTGAAGATAAAGGGCAATGGTGATGCGTACCAGAGCTGAAATAACGTCCAGATTAACGGCACGGCAAACAGCACCTTCTTCGGGAAGGCGCCGGTCGGGTTACGCGCACCAGATTCCGATTCCGCTATCATCTCCTGAAGTTCCTCTTCAGTCTTTATAGTCTCATGTGCTTCAGTCATATTTAAAACCCTTCAATTTGGCAGATAGAGCTCGATATCATTCACTGAATGTCTTCAAGAGGTGATATGCGTATCTATTGAATATTATTCTAAAAAAAATGCACCGCCGCAGCGGTGCATTTTTTTTGTTCTGACAATCAAAATTACATCAGACCGGCTTCTTTATAGTACTTGATGGCACCTTTGTGCAGTGGTGCAGAAAGCCCGTCTTTGATCATTTCCTCTTTTTTCAGGTTGGCGAATGCCGGGTGTAGTTTTTTGAAGTCGTCAAAGTTTTCAAATACCGCCTTGACAACATTGTAGATCACCTTCTCAGGAACCTTGGCCGAAGAAACAAAGGTCGCACCTACACCGAAGGTTTTGGTGTCGGTGTCGGTCCCACGGTACATGCCACCGGGGATAATTGCGGTACGGTAGTAAGCATTGTCCTTAACCAGCTTGTCGACGACCGGGCCGTCCACGGTAACCATGACAGAATCACAGGAGGTGCTGGCTTCCTTGATCGAACCGCTCGGGTGACCGACAGTGAAGACGATGGCGTCAATTTTGTTGTCGCACAGCGCTTTAGACTGCTCTGAAGACTTGAGCTCAGAAGCGAGTTTAAAGTCATCATTGGTCCACCCCAGAGCGCCCATCAGAACTTCCATGGTGCCACGTTGGCCAGAACCGGGATTGCCGATATTGACGCGCTTGCCTTTGAGGTCCATGAAGTTTTTGATGCCGGAATCTTTACGCGCAACAACGGTGAAGGGCTCGGGGTGAACCGAGAAGACCGCACGCAGGTCCTTGTTGGGGCCCTGCTCCTTGAACTTGCTGGTGCCATGATAAGCATGATATTGCCAGTCGGACTGAGCAACGCCCATGTCGAGTTCACCAGCGCGGATCATATTCAGATTATAGACAGAGCCACCAGTGCTTTCGACCGAGCAGCGAATTCCATGTTCTTTACGGGTTTTGTTAACCAGACGACAGATTGCTCCACCTGTCGGGTAGTAAACACCGGTAACCCCGCCAGTGCCAATGGTAACGTATTGGGTTTCAGCCTTAACTTCCGGAACCGCTACAAAAGTAACGGCAACGGCAAGCATCATCAGAGCAAGCATCATCTTCTTCATTTTCATTCTTCTCCTCTTTAGCAATTTAAGCAGGAAATCCGGGCACCGCCGTCTGCGATGCCCTTCAGGGGAACAACTATATCTTCATCTGGGGATACAGCAAGGCGGGTGCCAAACGTCAGCATATTCCTCAATATACTGATTTTAAAGGATTAATTGCTAAAAAAGGGGGGGATAGTAAAGCCGCGATACCGATAACCATAAAACAGTGTTATCCGTCAACTGGAAGGATTTTTTGACGTAGCATCAGGGGGTTAACTCAGATAATAACCAAGGTTATTTCCATAACAAAAGTTATACCCTTTAGAGCCTGGCGACTGTCCCCAATACTATTTTTTCAGTCGCTTACTCAGAGCGGGCTGAGAGACACCGAGTAGCCGAGCAGCGATGCTCTGATTTCCTGCCGCGCGGCGCACGGCCTCCTCAACCAGCAATTGACTAGATTGTTGCAAGGTCGGCAGATCGCCCAGACAGGTGAAAGGATTAGCCTCGGCGCCATCGGTTGCTTCGGCCAGCGCCAGCGGGGGATGATCGAGACGTTCGGCAAAACCTTTCATCGACATGATCCGGCCAACATGACGGCTGACCGCATCATGAACCATCGCTTCGAGTTCGCGAACGTTACCAGGGAAATCGTAGGTCGCCAGCAACACAGGTAGTTCCTTGGGAATCGTCGGACGTTTCTTACCCATTTGCGCGGCGGCTCTCTCCAGAAAATGCTCAAGTAAGAGCGGCAGATCTTCCTTGCGCTCGCGTAAGGGCGGGATGCGCACATGGTGATTGAGCAAACGGTAATAAAGGTCGCGGCGGAACTCCCCTGCGGCCATACGCTCTTCAAGATCCTGGTGGGTCGAAACAATGACCCGCGCATGCATCTGCTTTGGCTGATCACTGCCGATCGGATAATACTCACCCTCCTGCAGCAGTCTAAGCAATTTCACCTGCGATGCCGGGCTGAGATCTCCGATCTCATCGAGGAAGAGGGTGCCGCCAGCAGCCTTTTCAACCATCCCGGCTCGCGCTGTTTCTGCCCCGGTAAAGGCGCCGCGCAGATGGCCGAAGAGTGTGTCGGAAAAATGGTTGTCGTCGAGTCCCGCCACATTGACTGAAACCAGCGGTTCGCTAGCCCGACTGAGTTGATGGATCGAGCGTGCAATCAGCTCCTTACCGACACCACTTTCGCCATTGATCAGGATCGGTTGGCGGCTCGGCGCAACGGCTTCGACATACTGGAAAACCGCGCGCATCGCCGGGCTGGCGGTGATAATCGGAGTAAACACCTCTGGGTGCACGAGTTCTTCTCGAAAAAAATGGCGCCGCATCGCACGGTTTTCATACTCCAGCTCAACCATCCTTACCGCCCGTTGAACGCCATCAACCAGACGTTTTTCATCAACGGTCTTTACAAAATAGTCGAAGGCGCCCTGCTTCATACAGTTGACTGCGGTTTCTAACTGGTTCATTCCGCTGAGGATAATAACGCTGATATGCGGGTAGTCCGTCAGAATCTGCTCAAGCAGCTGCTCGCCGGAAAGGTAAGGCATCGTCAGATCGAGCAGCACCAGCCCGATCTCTTTTTCGGCCAACATCTCCATAACCTGGCGGCTGTCGGAACACTGGCTCAGGTTATTGATCCCCCCCGGCCCTTCAAGGGTCATGCTCAAGCGCCTCAACCAGGGGAGTTCATCGTCAACCAGCAACACGCCGAAAGATGGATACAGGGGATTATCGCTCATGGTTTTCCTCGCGGTAGATCGGGAGTAACAAACGTACACTCATGCCCTGACCCACTTCAGAGCGGAATTCAAGGCGACCTTTATGCGCCTTAACAATCCCGTCGGAAACCGACAGACCAAGACCGGTGCCACCAGCTTCGCGCCGGGTGGTAAAGAAGGGATCGGTTATCCGCTCAAGCTGTTCCGCCTCCATCCCGCACCCCTCGTCGACCACTTCAAGATAGATCATCCCATCCGCCGGGAGTTGTCCAGTCAACAGCCGGATCGCCTGTTGATTCGAGGTCAGTGCCTGGCAGGCATTCAACACCAGGTTGATCACCACCTGTTCAATGCGATGGCCATTGCCACAAAACGCAGGGAGCTCGGCTGCAAACTCGGTCGAAAACCGGTTGGTCGATTTTCGCAGCTGGTTATCGACCAGCCGGAGCGCGGCACTGATCACTTCATCCAAATCGACCGGATCGGTATGACCAGAGTCATCGTGCCGGGCGAAATCCTTCAAATCATCCACAATCCGGGTAATGCGATTGGAGCTGTCGAGCATCTCGTCCAACATTTGCGGTATTTCGTTACGCATCCGCGAATAGTTAAACCAGCCCAGCCTGAAATCGCCATACTGTTGATAATGCTCTTCAAGGATGGGGGCCGCATCCTGCCAGGATCTGCTGAGTTGCGGCAGACTGAGCTGGATCAGACCGTTTGGGTTGTTAACCTCGTGGGCCACGCCCGAGGTCAAAATCCCGAGCGAGGTCATCTTGTCCGCATGCAGCAACTGCTTCATCCTGACCTGCAATTCGTCCGCCGAGCGCTTGCGTTCAACGATCTCCTGCTCCAGCTCTCCGGTGCGTAGCGCCACCTGATTGCGCAAGGTGCGCGACCAGAGACCGATAATAATCAACCCGAGCAACATAGGACCAAGAATCAGCGCACCATAACGTACTATAACGATACCCGGGATGCCGTCAGACTGCAGCACCCCGAGCCATTTCTCGCGGATCTGGCGGTACTCGCCCGATTTCTTCAGTAGAGACAGACCTTCGTTGAATCGCGCCAGCAGCTCCTGGTTCCCCTTAACGACGGCAAAGCCGTAATTCTGAGCGACCAGCGGTCGGGCAATCGGGTGAATATTGGTCAGACCCAACTCGCTGAGCAGGTACTCTCCTGGAAGTTTGGCGACCAGGGCACAATCGTGCTGGCCTGAGGCCACCAGGTTGAGGGCATCGGCCAGAGTGTTCACCAAAAAAAGGTTGGCTGGGATAGCACGCTCAATCATGTAGTCGTGCATGACGCTCCCCTTCATGACGACGACATCCTTGCCAGCCAAATCGTCGACAGAACTGATCGTCACATTCCCCGTTCGCACCCAGATCGACTGATGCACCTTGGCGTGGGGGATGGAGAAATCGACCTCGGTGACCCGCTCCTCGGTATGTGCCATCCCCATCAGAATATCGATTTTGCCACTGCTGAGCTCGCGGCGCATGGTCCCCCAGGAATCGAGACGGATCTCAATCTCCATCCCCATGACCCTGGCGACCGCCCTGGTCAGCTCGATATTGTAACCGGCAGGAGACCCAAACTGGTCGAGGTACTCATAGGGTGGGTAGTTATGGTCACCACCGACTCTCACCACCCCTTCGGGGATGAGTTGCTCTTCTTCCGCTGCCGCTGTCGACGGACCACAGCACAGAATCAGGAACAGAAAGCTAATGAGCAGTCTCAGCAGAGTTCGAGGCTGCTTGCGCTTAAAAGTCGGCATGGCCGGGGGTACGCGGAAAGGGGATGACGTCACGGATATTTTCCATGCCGGTCAGATACATCAGGAGTCGTTCGAAGCCAAGGCCAAACCCGGCATGCGGACAGCTTCCCCAACGCCGGATGTCGAGGTACCAATCAAGATCCCCTTCAGCAATCCCCTGGGCGGCCATCTTCTGTTGAAGACGCGCAAACCGTTCTTCTCGCTGGCTTCCACCAATGATCTCGCCGACCCGCGGCACCAGCAGATCCATCGCCGCAACGGTTTTACCGTCATCGTTGTCGCGCATGTAGAAAGCCTTGATCTCTTTCGGGTAGTCGGTCACAAAGACCGGGCCCGCATAGATCTTTTCCGTCAGGTAGCGCTCATGTTCGGACTGTAGATCGCTCCCCCAGTTAACCGGGAATTCAAAGTTCTGACCAGCTGTCTGGAGTTGCTCGACCGCACGGGTATAACTGACCCGGTGGAATTCAGCCTTATACAGCCCCTGCAACTTATTGATCAGGCCTTTTTCGATGCGTTGATCAAAGAAATCAAGATCTTCAGCACAATGTTCCAGTGTATAGCCGACCATGTGACGCAAAAAATCTTCGGCTAGATCACAATTACCCGCCAGATCACAGAAAGCCATCTCCGGCTCAATCATCCAGAACTCGGAAGCATGGCGGCTGGTGTTGGAGTTCTCTGCTCGAAAGGTCGGGCCGAAGGTGTAAATATCGGAAAAAGCGGTGGCAAACAACTCCCCCTGTAACTGCCCGCTCACAGTCAAGCCGGTGCGCGCACCAAAAAAATCCTCGCTCCAGTCGACCTTCGCTTCTATTTGTGGCGGCTGCTGCGGGTCGAGGGTTGTTACGCGGAACATCTCTCCCGCCCCCTCGCAATCGTTAGCGGTGATGATAGGAGTATGGACATGCACAAAGTTTCGCTGGTGAAAAAATTGATGAACAGCAAAAGAGAGCTGACTACGCATGCGGAAGACCGCACCAAAGCTGTTAGAGCGGGGTCGCAGATGGGCGATACTGCGTAAGAATTCAAAGCTGTGGCGTTTTTTCTGCAGGGGAAAGGCTTCATCGACCCCACCAAGCAGCTCAACCTCGGCCACCTGCAGTTCCCAGGACTGCCCTTCGGCCGGAGAGGCAATCAGTTCACCCCTGACACTCAGGCAAGCTCCAGTCCCCAGACCTTGCGGCAGATCAGCCAGCAACTGCGGCTCAACCACCAGCTGCAAGGAAGCAAAGCAACTGCCATCATTCAAGGCGATAAAGGAAACCTCTTTGGCGCGGCGCACTGAGCGCACCCAACCACAAACTTTGACTGACAAGCGGGGCTGATTTTCAGCCAGAAGGGTTTTAATCGCGATCCGTTTTGACATCGACATATCTCCAAGTCTTGAGCTGAATAAACATAGACAACGAGCTTAGCATAGCTTCTTCGAGTTAAAAAGGAGGTAACGACTTGCTATCAGTCAGTGAGTTGGCTACATTTAAAATCAGCCTGCAGAAAGGGCCATAAGGGACGACCGCGAAAGAATCTACCATGAAAAAAACTCTTTATTGGCTGCAAGCTGGGGGCTGTGGCGGCGACAGTATGGCTCTGCTGAACATTGAATCACCCCACCTGCCCGACCTCTGTCGAACTCTGGATATCGAGCTTCTCTGGCACCCCTCCTTGAGCAACTCAAGCGCGCAGGAACATCTGGCTCTACTCGACCGCCTGCGTAGCTGTGAACAACAACTCGATATTCTCTGTGTTGAAGGCTTTGTGATTAATGGCCCGAACGACAGTGGCCGCTACGACCTCTTCTGGAACCGCCCAAAAAAAGATCTGTTGCTGGAACTTGCACCCCTTGCCCAGCACCTGGTTGCCGTCGGAACCTGTGCCGCATTCGGCGGCGTCGGTAATATCGGCGAAATCGAAGCGAGTGGCCTGCAATTTATTGCGGCAGAAAAAGGCGGATTGCTCGGCGCTGACTTTGTCGCCGCTGGGGGATATCCAGTGATCAACCTTCCCGGCTGCCCGACTCACCCCAGCGTTGTGGCCGACCTGCTAACCAACCTGGTCGATGGCGATCCCCTTGAGTTGAATGATCTACAGGCTCCGCAACAGTGGTTCGACATGCTGATTCATCAGGGCTGCCTACGCAACGAATACCATGAATTCAGAATCGAAGAACGCCAGTTTGGCGAACCAGGCTGCCTCTTCTTCCACCGCGGCTGTCGGGGGCCCCTGACCAGCGGACCCTGCAATAAACTGCTCTGGAACCAGCGCAGCTCCAAAACCAACGTTGGGGTTCCCTGCGTCGGTTGCACCAGCCCCGATTTTCCGCAAGCTTACCCCTTTTTCGAGACCCGCAACATTGCAGATATTCCGCTGGAGCTCCCTGCCGGAGTCGATCGCGCCCACTACCTGGCCTACAAGGGGATGGCAGCAGCGGCGGCGCCAGAGCGTTTAAAAAAACGTAAAAAACTTCCTTAAGGCCATCACCATGAAAAGACGTAGCCTAACCTTGCCGATCAATCGAGTCGAAGGCGATCTGGAAATCAGCGTTGACATCTCCAACAATGTTGTGGTCAAAGCACAGGTTGCTGGCACGATGTTCCGCGGTTTTGAACAGATGATGAGCGGTCGTGGCCTGTTGGACGGGTTGGTTATTACCCCACGGATTTGTGGAATCTGCAGCACTAGCCATCTCTATGCCGCAGCCCTGGCGCTCGACCAGTTGCATCAAGCCGAAGTTCCCGACAACGCGATACGGATGCGAAACCTGACCCATATCGCCGAGCATATCCAGAGCGATCTGCGCCACGTCATACTGATGTTCGCCGTTGACTTTGCCCACCCAAGCTACAACAAGCGGAGCTTCTTTGCCGAGGCAGAACGCTGCTATACCCCGTTACAGGGAGAATCGGCGATATCGACGATCAAGGCAACGCGTCAGGTTCTTGAAATTGTCGCGATTATCGGCGGTCAGTGGCCCCATTCATCCTTCATGGTTCCCGGCGGTATTGTTTCAACGCCCAACTCTGCCGATCTGCGCAAATGCCGCCAGCTCCTTGAGGAGGTCGTCCATTGGTACGAAAAACAGATTTTAGGTGGACCACTAAGCGAATGGCAAAAACTGAAAACCGCAGACGAACTTAAAAGTTGGTGTGTAGATCCGGCCCATAAAGAGGGGGACCTCGCTCGCATCATCAGGATCGCCGAAGACTTGCAGCTCGACCGGGGTGAAGCGACCCATGGTTTTATCAGCGGGGGCGCCCTCCCCTTACCCGCCACCGAGATGTCGAATTCCAGATCACACCTGTTCGGCGCAGGCCACTGGCAAGCAGGGCGATTGAAGGATCTGGACTTATCCCGCATCAGCGAACAGCTCACATCCAGCTATTACCGATCGAACTCAGGCGCGCTCGACTCCCTCTTTCTTGACAAAACCATTCCAGACGCAGAGAAGGAAAAGGCCTACAGCTGGGTTAAGTCCCCGCGCTATGCCGACCAACCCGTCGAGACAAGTCCCCTGGCAGAACTCTTGTGTGCTGGCCACCCGCTGATCTGTTCATGGATCGCGGAGAAAGGAGTCAGTCCATTAGCCCGTGAACTCGCCCGGCTCCTGCGACCGGCTGAACTCCTGCCCGCTGCGCTGCGCTGGATCAAAGAGACCAATCCCAAAGACAGCTTCTACATCGAACCGGCACCCTGTGAGGCTGGGCGTGGGCTTGGTATCGTTCAGGCCTCACGCGGAATGCTCGGGCACTGGCTTGAAGTGCGTGATGGACTGATCGACAATTACCAGATGATCACGCCAACCTCGTGGAACGCCTCCCCACGCGATGAGCGCGGGATGGCCGGCCCGATGGAACAGGCCCTGCTCGGGGCACGTGTCGACAATCCTGATCATCCTCTTGAACTCGGTCATATTGTCCGTTCGTTCGACCCCTGTCTGGTCTGTGCCGTTCATAGTCTCCACAAGGGAAACCGTAATACCCTGCGGCTTGGCGCCTGACGATGACACGGGTGATTTGCATTGGACATCCGCTCCTAGCGGAAGACCAAGCTGGCCAACAGCTCTACCAACGTTGGCAAAAGCTCCAATTTGGAGAAGAAGTCGAGCTGATCGAAGGAGGTTTGCAGGGTCTCAATCTGCTCCGTTTTTTCGAGGACTGCGAGCGAGTCATTCTGGTCGACAACGTCTGTGATTATCTGGCAGAACCTGGCATCATCCATCTTCGAGGTGAGCAGATCCAGGCCGCTGTCAGTCGCCATTTCGATCATAGCGCGGGACTCGCCTACCTGTTGGCGCTCCTGCCGAACCTACTCGAAGAGATCCCTGAGATTGAGTTGATTGGAATCGAGGGGGAGGTGACAGAATCCCTGGCCGCTGAAGCCACAGATCAACTGTTACTCTTGCTTGGTGGCAGGAGTGCCGCATGAAGAAACCACTCAGCTACCAGGAGTTGCTCGATGAAAACCGCGTATTACTCGAAGAGGTCCATACCGCGCGGCGTGCCGCTGAGCTGACCGCCCAGCTCGTCGTTGCCGAGATTTCACGGATGGAGGATATCCGACAGGAGCTTGAAGAGAAAAATCAGGCACTTTTAAACGCACAAACCGAGATCAACAGTCTACGCGATACCCTGCCGATCTGCGCTCGGTGCAAGAGCATCCGCAACGATGACGGCTACTGGCAACAGATCGAAATCTACTTCCAGGAACACTCCCACTCAGATCTGTCGCATGGCATCTGCCCAGAATGCGAGGAGACGATGTATGGTAAAACCGAGTGGTACCAGAGACTGAAGCAGAAACGCGCAAAAAGAGCGAACGATGTCCTCAAAGAATCGTGATGTCAAATGATAAAAGCCCCGGTACTGCGGCCGGGGCTTTTATCCCATTGATTCAATTATCGTCAAAACCTATTGAAGACTCTCCTCCGGAACAATCAACATCTCAACCCGCCGATTCAACTGGCGGCCAGCCTCGGTGTCATTTGTCGCACGCGGTTCAGACTCACCGCGGCCGCGGGATGAGATCCGATAGGCGGCAACACCGCGTCCCTCAAGGGCAGTTCCGACCGCCGCCGAGCGTTTCTCGGAAAGCTGCTGATTGTAGACCTCAGAACCGACATTATCGGTATGGCCGATAATCTTGATGCTGGTCTTTGGATAGCGATTCAGAATGTCTGCAACTTTCTCGAGGCTACGCTCGAAAGCGGGTTGCAGCCGCGATGAATTGAAATCAAAAGAAACTTCCGAGTTCATAGTGATCTTGAGGTTTTCATTCTGCAGGCGTTCGACCTCGATCTGATTTGCTTCACGCTCAGCAGACAGCTGCTGTTCGAACTCTGCCTGCTGCTTGTCCATATAATGTCCGGCGCCAGCGCCCAAGGCCCCACCGGCAGCACCACCGATCAGCGCGCCCTTCAGTGCACCACCCGAGTGATCAGCTTGATAACCGATGATCGCCCCGGCCACAGCACCGAGCCCGGCACCGATACCGGCCTTTTGCTTGGTATGTTTATTAGGATCATTCGGCTGGATACAGCCCGAAAGGACCAAAGAGACAAGGGCCAGTGCGATAAAAGTCCATTTTATGTTTGTCATATTTTCTCCAGGGTTGGTGAATAGAAGTCAGATGAACTGTTCAGGATTTTAGCATAAATGGATCGGGAAGATATATTTACCTAACAAAAAAGGACTGAACGACATCGATCGTTGCAGCCCTTTTTTATATTTACCGATAACACAAGGGAGCTCAGCTATGCTCGCGTGCCTTCAAGAAGCTGATCCCCTCCCACTCTTCCATCGTATGACCAAGGCGCCATTCGCTGGCAGCCAGGTAAGTCAGGTGTCCTTCGGCATCCTCAGAGAGATCCTGCAGATGTTTTTTCTGGAAATCGGCCAGCTGCTTCTTGTCCGCACACTGAATCCAGCGTGCGGTTGTGTAATTCACCCCTTCATAGACGGCCGCCACATTATATTCGGCCTTGAGGCGTTCCATGGTGACCTCGAACTGCAGAACGCCGACTGCGCCGAGAATAAATTCGGAGCCGGAAAGGGGTTTAAAAACCTGCACCGCCCCCTCTTCAGCAAGTTGGAACAGTCCTTTTTGAAGTTGCTTGGATTTGAGCGGATCTTTAAGTCTCACCCGGCGGAAGTGCTCAGGAGCAAAGTTAGGGATACCAGTAAACTTCAGCTCTTCCTTCGGAGTAAAGGTGTCACCGATCTTGATGGTGCCGTGATTGTGAAGTCCGATGATATCACCGGGGTAGGCCTCTTCAACGTTGGCGCGATCCTGGGCCATGAAGATGGTCGCATTCGACAGGGTGACTTCTTTGCCGATACGGTGGTGACGAACCTTCATCCCGCGGGTAAACTTACCGCTGCAGATGCGCAAAAAAGCGATCCGGTCACGATGGGCCGGGTCCATATTGGCCTGGATCTTAAAGACGAAACCTGAGAAGGCCTCTTCGGCAGGATCAACCACACGGGTTTGGGTCATGCGTGGGCCAGGCGCGGGGGCCAACTCACAGAAGGCATCGAGCATCTCTTCGACCCCGAAGTTATTGATCGCACTGCCGAAAAAAACCGGGCTCTGGCTGGCCTTCAGATAATCCTCACGATTTAAAGGGTTCGCCGCCCCCTCTAGCAGTTCAATGTCTTCACGTAGCTCATCCGCCTGCTTGCCCAGTAGTTCGTCAAGTCTGGGATCGTTCAGATCTGCAATTTTAATCCGTTTTTCACTCCGCCCTGAGCCAGGCGTAAAGAGATTCAACTCTTTTCGATAGAGGTTATAAACCCCCTTAAAGCGCTTACCCATGCCGATCGGCCAGGATAGCGGTGAACATTCGATCTGCAGTTTTTCTTCAATATCAGCCAGCAGGTCGAGGGGAGCAAGCCCCTCACGATCCAATTTATTGATAAAGGTCAGCACCGGGGTGTTGCGCATCCGGCAGACTTCCATCAGCTTTTCGGTCTGCGGCTCGACACCTTTACCACTGTCGATCACCATCAGCGCCGAATCGACGGCCGTCAACACCCGGTAGGTATCCTCGGAAAAATCCTGGTGACCTGGAGTATCAAGCAGGTTGATCTCATAATCATGATGATTGAACTTCATGACACTGGTGGTAACCGAGATGCCGCGATCCTTCTCGATACTCATCCAGTCGCTGGTGGCATGGCGATCGGTCTTGCGCGACTTGACCGCGCCAGCCATCTGAATCGCACCGCCAAACAGCAGCAGTTTTTCGGTGAGGGTGGTCTTACCCGCATCAGGGTGACTGATAATCCCGAAGGTGCGGCGTTTGGCGATCTCTTTGGTCAATCGGTGACTCAAGGGGATGGTCCTTCTCTACAGATTGAGGATTAACAAAAACAATCGGCCCGACATGACTGTCGAGCCGACTACTATAACTGAAGTCTACGGGAGACTGAACTAGATATTTTTGAGTGACTGACAAAATCCCAAGTCAGCGGGCAACCAACAACCACTTCATTTTCTGCTCAGCGCGCAAGACCCTCGGTACTCCCCAAAGAGGCGGTGATCGTCGGGCGCAGGGTGTCGATAGCAACAAAGGCAGGCGTTGCCGCAGGGTTTGTGTTGCTCGCGACATCGGTAAATTTGGTCGCATCAACCGTGACAGAACCTCGGCCTGAAAAATTGTCAGCCGCGATAAAGGTGGCATGGTAATGGGTCGGATCGTCCTGCACCAGTCGACCAAGAGTTCCATTGGCAACAGAGATATCATTCTTGACAAAATTGAGCGGTGGCTCACTGAAAGTGAAAGTGACCACTGAGCTGTTCGGTCCGCTGCCATCATAGTTGCCGAGGCCATCACCCAAAGCAGGTTCGATGATGTTGATCGCGACCATCGGGCGCAGGGTATCGATCGCGTAGCGGTTGGAGACAGTAATACCCGTCCCGAGGTTGCTCACCGAGTCGATGACCCCGGCATTATTCAAACGGATAACATTGTTGGAAGCTTCTATGCCGGGAGCCGGGGTGAGGGTCGCCGTCCAGGTCAGACCGCCATCATCGGTACGGATATCTGTCAGATTGCCGTTTTCAATGGTCAGATCACTGTTTTCCAGCCCCCCGACCCTGCTGCTGAAGGCGATCGTCACCTGCGAGGTTTCCCCGGCAGCCAGGAGGGTGTCTGAAATATTGATCTGGGTATTGTTCTCATCAATGATGATTGCGATAGCATCACCCTGCTCGTAGCCCTTTTTCCGCATACAATATTCAAAGACCTTCACCCGCTGAAAGTGATCCTTCATATCGACCATCGGATACTGGTGTACCGGGCTCATGTTGATAACGCCGAATTTAGTAGCGATCTCGCTGCATTCACTGACATGCGCAGCAAGAAATTGCTGGCCTGTCTTTGGATGGGTATAAACCTGCTCTGGTGGTTTGGCACAGCCGACAAGAACCAGCGCAGCTAGCAACAAAAACATAATGGATTTCATGAACGTTCCTCCTATCCCCCTCAGGAATCGGCTAAAAGCTATAGCCCTTCTCCTCCATACAGACGACAAACAGGTGATTGCGCCGACCGCGATCTGGCTGATTCAGTGCACCAGCACCCATCATCGGACCCAGGTTGATCACACCGTATAACTCAGCATAATCGAAGCAAAAAGCCCGATCAGCAGTTAAATCGTGTGGACCGGCCGGCAAGCGCTTCACCTCTCGCTCAAGTGGCGAGGTGCAACTGGCAGTCATGAGCAATAACAGTAAAAAAAGATATTTCACCTCATTATCCCAACAACCCTGGTCTATCGCTAGCAGATATCATGCCTCAAAAGGATCTAAACCCAATCCCCCCTAAACCGGGGCATCATATCCGAAATGACGCTTCGATGTATATCGAGAATCTGGCCATTTGATCATCCGTCAGACAAGATCACCGCCATTTAACGAGGGGAACATCTGTCTTGACCGCTAGCGGTTTGGCGATTAAGGTGCTGTTGAATCTTACCAAACAAAATTTCAGGGAGAACCGACTATGGCTGTTTTCGAAGTAAATCATCCGCTGGTTAAACATAAACTGGGGCTTATGCGGCGGGCAGACATCAGTACCAAGCATTTTCGCGAGCTCGCATCCGAGGTCGCACGCCTCCTGACCTATGAAGCGACTCAGGACCTTGAAACAGAAAAAGAACAGATAGAGTCATGGAACGGACCGGTTGAAGTTGACCGGCTCAAAGGGAAAAAGATTACCGTGGTGCCGATCCTGCGCGCCGGGCTCGGCATGATGGACGGGGTTCTCGACCTGATCCCGAGCGCCAAGGTCAGTGTCGTCGGTCTTTATCGCAACGAAGAGACCCTTGAACCGGTCACCTACTTTGAAAAGATGGCTGGCGACATGGAGAACCGCACTGCGTTGATCCTCGACCCGATGCTGGCCACTGGCGGATCGCTGGACGCCTGTATCTGCATGCTCAAAAAACATGGTTGCACCAGCATCCGCGGTCTTTTTCTGGTCGCAGTTCCCGAGGGCCTAAAACGGGTCACTGAAGCTCATCCAGATGTCGATATCTATGTCGCCTCCATCGATGATTGCCTCAATGAAAATGGTTATATTCTGCCCGGGCTGGGTGATGCCGGAGACAAAATCTTCGGCACCAAATAAAATTTTCTGTCGGAGGAGCAACCGCTCTCTTCGGCCTTCTTATTTTTCAACCAGGTCTCTCCCTGATGAGGTTACCAATGAGCCAAGAAAAACCACAGACCGACTACCTGTTTCGTGTCAAAGACTGCCTGCTCGGCGCCCAGATGCTGTTTGTTGCCTTCGGCGCCCTGGTTCTGGTCCCGCTACTGACCGGATTAAATGCGAATGTCGCGCTGTTTACTGCTGGCGCAGGCACTCTGATTTTTCAACTGATTACTCGCGGCAAGGTTCCGGTCTTCCTGGCGTCAAGCTTCGCCTTTATCGCGCCGATCATTTACGGCGTACAACAATGGGGCATTCCCGGGACCATGTGTGGACTGCTGGCGGCTGGACTGCTCTATGTCATATTCAGTATCACCATCAAGGTTTTCGGCTCGGGGGTTGTGCATAAAATCCTCCCCCCCATCGTTACCGGCCCGGTGATCATGGTCATCGGCCTGGTGCTGGCACCGGTGGCGGTACACATGGCTTCTGGACGCACTGGTGACGGCTCAGCCTGGCTGGTGCCTGAAACAACTGCCTTTATCATTGCCGGTGTGGCCCTTGCGACGACGATTCTGGTCTCACTGCTCGGCAAAGGGATGTTTAAACTGGTGCCGATCCTCAGCGGTATCGTCGCTGGATACCTCTGTTCTTTTTTCCTCGACCTGAGTGGGATTTCGAGCTCGATACAGGCCTCCTTTGACCCAGGGAGTTTGCAAAACTGGACAGCACCGACTTTGATTTCACTACAGAAAGTGGTTGATGCTCCCTGGCTGGCGATGCCGGCCTTTAGCCTGCCGAGTTGGAACCTTGAAGCCATTCTATTTATCGTCCCGGTGGCGATCGCCCCGGCCATCGAACACTTTGGTGACGTGTTGGCCATTGGCGGCATCACCGGCAAGGACTACGTTAAAGACCCAGGGATCCACAATACCCTGCTCGGCGATGGGATTGCCACCAGCTTTGCTGCTCTGCTCGGTGGTCCACCCAACACCACCTATTCCGAAGTGTCGGGCGCGGTCGCTTTGACCCGCTCATTCAACCCGGCAATCATGACCTGGGCGGCCTTAACCGCGATCGTTCTGGCCTTTATCGGCAAGCTCGGTGGGTTTCTTGGTAGTATCCCCGTGCCGGTCATGGGCGGCATCATGGTTCTTCTGTTTGGTGCCATCGCAGTTATCGGGATCAACACTCTGGTTCGAGCAGGCACTGACCTGATGCAACCACGCAACCTGGCCATCGTTGCGATCATTCTGGTTTTCGGTATCGGTGGGATGAATTTCGATCTGACGGTGGTGAAGCTGGGAGGAATTGGTCTGGCTGGCGTAGTCGGGGTACTCCTGAACCTGCTTCTTCCAGGGCGTACCGACGTATAGATTGGTTTTCAATCCCGACAGGATTTCCAACTCAGTGGGTTTTTCAACATGGCCTCTTCTCTCCGGAAGAGGCCATTTCTATACCATGCCGGCCTGCCATTTTGACCTGATACATCGCAGCATCGGCCTGGGCTATAAGCGCATCAGGATCTGCTCCGTGATCTGGGAAGATTGAGATTCCGATACTCACCTGAATCAGAATATCCTTGCCGTCAGCGACAAATATGGAATCAAAATTCTTGAAAATTTTCTGGGCAAACGACAGGGCATCATCTGCGGCTGTCACCCCAGACAGAACGACGACAAATTCATCACCGCCAAAACGGGCAAGGGTATCTGAATGACGGATAGAGGCCGAGATCCTGCGGGCAACCTCTTTTAGGGACAGATCACCGACGCGATGGCCAAAGCGGTCATTAATCAGCTTAAAGTTATCAAGATCGATAAACAGAACGGCCATCTTCCCCTTTTTGCGCTGTGCGGCGGCAATCGCCTGAGACAGTCGATCCAGCAACAGACCACGATTTGGCAAATCGGTCAGACCATCATGAATCGCCATATGCTCGAGCTTAAGTTCCAACTCTTTGCGCATCGTGATGTCCCGGTTGCCTGCCCGTTGACCACAAAACAGCCCTTTCGCATCGTGAACCGGCTGACAGACATGATTAAGCCACCGGACTTCACCTCCTCGGGTGATAATCCGAAAATCGATATCAACATCAGCTCTGCCACCGGTGAAGGCCTGGTAAAAATGTTGTTTGACCCGTTCGGCATCTGCCGGATAAACGATTTTCCCCAGCAGATCTGGTTGCGTCATATACTCCTCAGCAGCGTAACCGGTTATGCGCAGACAAGAGGGCGAATGGTAAATCGCCTTGCCTTTCGGTCCGAGCCAATACTCCCAATCGCAGGTATACTCGGCAAAAATTCGAAAGCGCTCCTCACTCTCGCGCAGCCGCTTCTCCATCCCGTGTCGAAACAATGCCAGTTCAATTGCATTCGACAAACTCGCACGATCAAAAGGCTTGGTGACATATCCGAAGGCGCCAGATTCTTTCGCCCGCGGCACCAGGGTTGGCTCCTTGAGCGCCGTGACGAAGACAACCGGGATATCCAGATGTTCCCGAATTATTGTGGCAGCTTCGATGCCGTCCATATCGCCACTCAATGAAATGTCCATCAAAACCAGGTCTGGCGATTCCTGCTCAACCGCCTCAATCGCCTCACGCCCTGAGCCGACTGGCCCTCTGAGAAGGTAGTCCAGATCCTCGACCATTGCTTGCAAACTCAAGGCGATGATCGGTTCATCTTCAACGATCAGGATACGGACCCTATTCATCCCTTCACCTCATCGAAGAGCAACCTGATCCCTGTCCCCTGCCGCCGCTCAATCTCGATGCTGGCGCCCAATTTAACCGCCAGAGCATGGACCAATTGCCACCCAAGAGAACTAACTCTGCGCGTATCGAAATCATCCGGCAGGCCGACTCCGTTATCAACCAGACTCAACTCAATTTTGCCGCGGGCGGTTCTGCGTAAAGAGATCCAGATATCACCGGTCAGATCATCAGGGAAAGCGTGTTTGATGGCGTTGGAGAGCAACTCACTGAAAATTTGGCCGACGAGTATCGCCTGATCCAGGTTCAGTGCGACCTGTTCAATGTCATGATGAAAAGTGATCGGCAGCTGCTGGCTTGACTGGCTGGCCTTCAGATCATCAACCAACGAACACAAAAAACCGTATATCTCGATCTGCTCCAGATCGCCGGACTGATAGAGTTTTTCATGCAGGTGGGCCATGACCTTCACCCGGCGCTCACTCTCTGCCAGAGCATTGACAATTTCAGGGGTCCCACCACGGGCCTGCAATTGCAGCAGACTGGAAATAACCTGCAGGTTGTTTTTCACCCGGTGATGAATCTCGCGCAGGAGAACCTCTTTCTCCTGAAGGGAGGCATAAAGGCGTTCCTCGTTCTTACGCAGATTCTCCTCGTTCTGCTTGAGTTCGGTAATATCGGTGACAGTCCCAACCCAGCCCACGACCTGACGCTGATCATCCTCTTCAGGCAAAGCCACCCAGAGAACCCAGACGATCGACCCATCTTCCCGTAAATAACGGTACTCGGCGCGAAACTTCCCTGCTTCGAGTGACTCGGAGATCCATTCTCTGAACAGCAGCCCTTTGTCCCCTCGATGCAGGCCGTACATCCAGCCTTTGCCTACCGCCTTTTCAGCTGAAATTCCGGTTATCTCGCACCAGCGGGAGCTCACATAGATACTGTTGCCGGCAGCGTCGACTTGCCAGATCCCCGAGGGGGAAGCCTCAGCAAGGTGCTTATGCTTTCGCTCACTCACATACAGCGCTTCTTCGATATATTTACGCATGGTGACATCGTAGACCATGGAACAAAGCAACTCGCGGCCATGGATCAGGATAGGACCGCTATGGACTTCAACCTCACGAAGTTCACCGCTGGCCAGGCGATGTCGAAAGTAGAGCTGCTGCCCGGCACCATCGATCTGATTTATTTTCTCCCGGGTCTCGGTTTCAGAAAGAATATTAAAATCAAAAATAGACTTTTCGAGGATTTCGCTCCTGCTATACCCGTAAAACTGGCAGGCTGCTGGGTTGGCATCGATGATGCCACCATCCTCAGGGTCGATCAGAAGCATAGCGGAATGATTGTTTTCGAACAGGGCATGGTAGACCTCTTCCCTTTTCTGCAACTCATGCTCAGACTGCTTCCGTTCGGTAATATCGTGATTGACCCCCACGGTCGAAATCAGGTGCCCCCGACTATCGATGATCGAGGCGAAAATGGTTTCACTGATCCCCTCCGAACCATCTTTCCGCACAAAGTTCAACTCGCCCTGCCAGCGGTCATTCTCTAGCAGCCCCCGCAGAATCTCCTCAGCTAAGCTCTCAGCCTCTTCCGGTCTGAGGAGCAGCGAAGGAGACTCGCCCAAAATTTCTTTCGCAGGATAACCAAACATCCGCTCGGCTGAAGGGCTCCAGTCGACGATTCTTCCGATGCTGTCGGTGACGATCATGCCATCATAAATATTTTCAAAGACCAACGCCTGCCGTTCTAAAACCTCTTCGGCATGCTTCCGCTCACTGATATCGACATGAGTACCCGACATGCGGAGAGGGGTGCCATCCTTGGTCCATTCAACGACCTTTCCCCGGGTAAGCACCCAGACCCAGTCCCCGTTTTTATGCCGCATCCGGAAATCATATTCATAATAATCCCGCTCTCTGGAAAAATTCTTTCCCAGCACTTTTTCAACAAAGGGCAGATCATCGGGATGAACAAGCCCCTTCAAGAGGGTAACGGTACAGGGTTGTAACTCATCCAAAGCAAACCCGACAATTTCAGCCCAACGCTCATTGATCACCACCCCGCCAGAGAGAAGATCCCACTCCCAAGTGCCGACATTGGTCGCCCAGATGATTTCGTCCAGCCGTTGTCGTTCATGGCTCAACTGTGCTTCGCTCGCGGCAAGGGTGTTCTGCAGGTGTAAGAACCCGTGCATGCGCCGCTGCCGCTGCCGCATGACAATCAATAAGGCGAGAAACACACAAGCCCAGACCAATGTGTGGGAAAGGAAAATCGTTCGCGCGACTTGCCGCTTAATCTCGAGATACGGGGCCAAAGGAACGGCAACACTGACGCCACCGCGGATATCCCCAACCTTATACCCCTGGTGTCCATGACATTTCAGGCAGCCCTCTTCGACCAGCAGCGGTTGCATAAAGCGCAGATACTGTTTGCCGTTGATCAGGCTAACCCCCTGACGTTCCTTTTCCCCCTCAGCAAAAGCCTGAAGCGCCTCTCGCTCCCATGCATCAGGGGTATTCACAGGGTTCAGCAGTTCCAAGCTGGTTATTTTACCCTTGACCTTGTAGTGCTCAGAATATTCAGTCATAAACTGGCGCAGCATATAGGCCGGATTCATCAGGGTTAATTTTTTACCTGAAGGGGTGAGGATATCGCGTTCGGGAACATGGGACAGATAGGGATTGGGCGGAGTGCGCTCATCGGAAGGGACGTAGACCCCGCCATGTGAAGTTGCCCATTGGCGTAGACCCAGGTCGATATTGAAGCTGGAGCGTGCTTCAATCTTAGCCATTTCGAGCGCTGCCGTAGACTCACGATTGACGATCCAGATCAGGTTGAACATAATGATCAGCGTCCAACCGATCAGGATAACGATGGTCAGAAAAAAAGAACGTTTAAGTTCCAGTTCTAGGCTGTGTTGTTTGTCAGCCATGGCCGCTCGATGCCCCCATTCAAAGAGCCCTGGCTAATCCGCCAGAACCGCCTCAATGGCAGTTGCCAGTTGAACCTTATCAAAGGGCTTAACAATATAGCGCACACCTTTAGGTGGAGTGATCTTTCCAGAGTCAAAATCTTCCTGCCTCCCCAGGGCAGAGACAAAAACAACGGGAGTACCAAAGCGCCGGCGAATCTCATCAGCGGCATCAGCACCACTCATCTTGGTCAGTAAAATTATATCCATCAGCACAACATCGGGACGTTCTGCTTCTGCGACCTCGACAGCTGCTTCGCCACTAAGAGCAGATCCAGCAATTTCATAACCAAGGTCCTGAAGGGTCGCTACTTCGTCCATCATGGTGATCGGCTCGTCTTCTACGACCAAAACACGGATTCGACCCATCGAAAACTCCTTCCGAACTCAATTTTGACATTTCAATACTAAGGGTTCTGCAGGGAAAAATCATATCACAGCAAACGCGTCTAGCAAGGGGTAGATATCTGAATACCCTTCTGATGCAGGCAGTTAAGTACCATTTCGACCTCAAACGAGCGACAATCCGTTGTCTGCCTGTTCTCAAAACAGACAAAACATGTTAGATGTTAAACCGTTTCAACAGCCCAAATGACAAGGATTAAAATCATATGAATTTTCCAGATATTGGCCTCCAGGCCTCGAAAATCCTGTTACCCAAAGCAGGAATCGACATCCAACGCTGGTCAGTAATCGCCTGCGATCAGTACACCTCCGACGAAGGCTACTGGCAACAGCTTGCAAGCGAAACAGCCGGAGTGCCTTCAACACTCAACCTGATCTTTCCTGAAGTCTTCCTTGAGGATTCTGACGGTGAGGCCCGGATCGCGTCCATCAACCAGGCAATGGAGAGCTATCTGGCAGACGGCAGCCTCAGTGAGCAGCTGGCGGGCTTCGTGCTGGTCGATCGCAAAACACCTGAGGTTGAGTCACGCAAGGGGCTGATGGTTGCTCTGGACCTGGAGCAATACGACTACAATCAGGGGGCAACCTCTTTGATTCGAGCAACCGAGGGGACAATCCTTGACCGGCTGCCGCCGCGCATCAAGGTACGCGAAAATGCGCCGATTGAACTGCCGCACATTATGGTTCTGATTGACGACCCAGAGCGCACCGTGATCGAGCCGCTGTTCGACAGCGGCCCTGAATTAATTTACGATTTCGAGCTACTGGCGGGAGGCGGACATATCAAGGGCTACCGCATCGATCAGTCACAACAGATCAAACAGGTCGCCGCAGCACTCGCTAAACTGGCCGACCCCAAAAGCTACCGCGCACGCTATCAAGTCGAGAGCGAGGTGATGCTCTACGCCATGGGTGATGGCAACCACAGCTTCGCCACCGCCAAGGCGATTTGGGAGAAACTAAAAAAAGCCGCCGATGACAAACTGGCGATTATGGCTCATCCGGCGCGTTACGCCCTGGTCGAACTGGTGAACTTGCACGACGCCGGACTTGAGTTTGAAGCGATCCACCGCGTGTTGTTTAATATCAACCCGGCGCATCTGCTGCAAGAGATGGATCTCTGGTTTAACCAGCGCGGTGAAGGTTTCAGCTACACCCCTTGCGAAAACCTTGCGGCCGCTCAAGCGCTCTCTGCCGCGCCGCACGAAGGTCAGGGCTTCAGCCTAATCCTTGCTGGCCGCTACGGCTACTGTCAGCTAAAAACCCCTCAATTGACCCTCGATGTTGCCAGTCTGCAAACCTTCCTCGACGCGTATCTGGCCGAGCAACCATCCGCACGCATCGATTATATCCATGGCTGCGATGCGGTCAGCAGCCTGGGCAATCACGCCAACAACGCTGGTTTCTATCTGCCAGCGATCTCTAAGAATAATTTCTTCCGCACCATCATTATCGACGGCGCACTTCCGAGGAAAACCTTCTCCATGGGTGAAGCCGACGAAAAACGCTTCTACCTGGAATGTCGCGCTATTCGATAAAATTTACTCTTCGCCCCTTGGGAGAGGGGACTACTTCACAAAGTTAATGGCACCGCCAAAGGGTGAAGAACTATGTCACAAATCAAACATGTCGTTTTTGATCTGGGGAAGGTGTTGGTCGACTTTTCATACACACAGCTGTTCCCGCTTCTGCGTCACCATGGTGCTCCGATTCGTGATGTTGAGGATTTTGCCGTACGGGCCAGGCTGGTCGAATACGAACTTGGACAGATATCAACTAAGGAGTTCCTGCAGGAGATCAACGCCCTGCTAAATCATCCGCTCAGCGAAAACGAGTTTCAAAGTGCCTGGTGCGGAATCTTCACCCCGATACCACAGATGTTGAGCCTGGCGCGCCGTCTGCAGACTCAGTTCGGGGTGTATATCATTTCAAACACCAGTGAAATGCACTGGAACTATCTGCGCGAGCGCTTTTCTCTGACCGAGCTGTGCCTGGACTCCTTCGCCTCCTTCGAGGTCGGTCAGATGAAACCTGGTGCAGCGATCTATGCTGCAGCAGAAAAGCGTTTTAACTTTACTGCCGTAGAAGCCGTGTTTATCGATGATCGCCCGGAAAACGTCGCAGGTGCCAAAGCTTGTGGCTGGCAAGCCATCCAGCACCAGAGCTATGGTCAAACCCGCGATGCCCTAATCGACTTGGGACTCAACCTGCCAGCCGGGTAATTGCTTCCACGGGCGCAGTTCAGCAATATCTCTGCTAAACTCTTTTAAGTTTATTACACAACATAAAGATCCGGTTGCAATTAATGACGATACTGGTCATAATTACGTCAGAGACTATGATTTCCCGGTCACGCGGGATTCGTTCTGGGGTTACTCCTGTCGACTGACATCTTGGGCATATGCCCAACAAGGAGGCCCTGTGAAATTCTTCAATGCCAAAAGCTTACTTCTGCTGGCCATCGCTGGCGTGGTGGCCCTGTTCTTCATCTTCGATCTCGGTCAATACCTGACCCTCGACTACCTCAAACAGCAACAAGCCGCTTTCGATAGCCTCTATCAACAGCATCGCTTCACCATGCTGGCAACCTACGCGTTGATTTACATCCTGGTGACGGCGCTCTCGCTGCCTGGTGCGACGGTCATGACCCTGGCCGGCGGCGCCCTCTTCGGTCTCTGGACTGCACTTCTGGTGGTCAGCTTTGCGAGCAGCATTGGTGCAACCCTGGCGTTTCTGGTGTCGCGCTTTCTACTGCGCGACTGGGTTCAGTCCCGCTTCGGCGACAAGCTCTCCTCCATCAACCGGGGCGTTGAGAAGGAAGGATCCTTCTACCTCTTTTCTCTCCGTCTGGTCCCGATCTTCCCCTTCTTTATCATCAATCTGGCGATGGGCTTAACTCCGCTGAAGGCAGGTCTTTTCTATATCGTCAGCCAGGTCGGTATGCTGCCGGGGACCTTTGTTTATGTGAACGCCGGAACCCAGATCGGACAACTCGACTCAGCCGCCGGGATTCTGTCGTTACCGATGATCCTCAGCTTTGCCCTGCTCGGCATTTTTCCGCTGCTGGCGAAAAAGATCCTTGGCATCATCAAGACGCGCAAGGTTTACGCAACTCATAACCGACCCAAAAACTTCGAGTACAATCTGGTGGTGCTTGGTGCCGGCAGCGCGGGACTGGTCTCGTCCTTGATCGGTAGCGCTGTCAAAGCTAAGGTCGCGCTGATCGAAAAGGAGAAGATGGGCGGCGACTGTCTCAATACCGGCTGTGTGCCGAGCAAGGCGCTGATCCGTAGCGCCAAGATGCTCTCCTACGCCAAACGCGCAGCCGAATTCGGCTTTAAAAGCACCAAAGTCAAATTCGATTTTGCCGAGGTCATGGAACGTGTCCAACAGGTTATCGCCAAGATTGAACCCCACGATTCCACCGAACGCTTCGAAGGTCTAGGAGTCGAGGTTATTCAGGGCTCAGCCATGATCAGAGACCCATGGACGGTCGAAGTCAATGGCCGCACCATGACCACCCGCAACATTATTGTTTCAACCGGCGCGCGCCCCTTTATTCCGCCGATCAAAGGACTTGACCAGGTCGATTACCTGACCTCTGACAACATCTGGCAACTGCGTGAACTCCCTCAAAAATTTGTCGTGCTGGGTGGTGGACCTATCGGCAGCGAGATGACTCAGACCTTTGCCCGTCTCGGCAGCCATGTCACCCAGGTTGAAATGGGGGAGAGGATCATCGGCCGTGAAGATCCAGAGGTCGGCGATTATATCCGCCAGAAATTTGAATCTGAGGGGATTGAGGTTCTGACGGGTCATGCCGCGCAAGAAGTCATTGTTCGCGACGGCAAGAACCTGCTTGTCTGTGAACATAAAGGGGAACAGGTTGAGATCGAGTTTGATCACATCCTGATCGCTGTCGGTCGGCGCGCCAATGTTGAAGGGTTTGGCTTAGAGGACCTCGGTGTTGCACTCAATCCCCAGGGGACCATCACCGCTGACCCATTTTTGCGCACCAATTACCCCAACATCCTTTGTGCCGGTGATGTCACCGGCCCCTACCAATTCACCCACACTGCCGGACACCAGGCCTGGTACGCTGTTGTCAACGCCCTTTTCGGTGCGGTTAAAAGCTTCAAGGTCGACTACCGTGTCGTCCCCTGGTGTACTTTCACTGACGCTGAAGTGGCCAGAGTCGGTCTGAGTGAGTCCGAGGCCAAAGAGCAGAAGGTCCCTTACGAGGTGACGCGCTACGGCCTTGATGACCTCGATCGCGCCATAGCTGACAGCGAAGACCATGGCTGGGTTAAGGTTCTGACCAAGCCGGGGAAAGACAAAATCCTGGGGGTTACGATTGTCGGTTCCCACGCCGGGGACCTTCTCTCCGAGTTCGTCCTGGCAATGAAATACAACCTGGGGCTGAACAAGATCCTCAGCACCATCCATAGCTATCCGACCCTGTCTGAAATGAACAAGATGGCGGCCGGTCAATGGAAAAAGAACCACATCCCTGAAAACCTGCTGGTCTGGGTCGAACGCTACCTGCGCTGGCAAAGAGGAGAGAAAGGGGAGACTGATGAAACGACGACTGAGCCTGCTGTTGTTGATCTGGCTGACGACAACCAGCGCACTGGCCTTTGATAATCAGCATACGACCTTTGATACCCTGCTGAAAAATCATGTCACCTGGGACAGCGCAGGAGTCGCCTCCCGGGTCGACTATGCCGGTTTTCAGCAGGACTGGCCGCAATTTAAGACCTATCTGGCGGAACTTTCAGCTGTCAACCAGCGCGAGTTTGACAGTTGGAGCAAACCGACACGACTGGCCTTTTTACTCAATGTCTACAACGCTTTTACAATTCAGCTGATATTGGGCAGTTATCCCGATCTCAGCTCGATTAAAGATCTGGGATCAATATTCTCCTCCCCCTGGAACAAGCCGTTCTTCAGCCTCTTTGGCAAACGGATAAGTCTCGATAACCTCGAGCATGACATTATTCGTGTTCCCGGCGCCTACGATGATCCGCGAATTCATTCGGCGGTTGTCTGCGCCTCCATCGGCTGCCCTGGGTTGCGTGACGAGGCCTTTGTCGGCAGTCGGCTCGATCAACAGCTTGAAGATAGCTTGCGCCGTTTCCTCTCTGACCACAGCCGCAACCGCTACAATCCACAAAATAAAACCCTCGAGGTCTCAAAGATCTTCGACTGGTACAGCGATGACTTTTCCAGCGGTTTCCGCGGTCATGAATCGGTCGCGGCCTTTTTGGGAGACTATGCCGATCTTTTGGCTCAGACAGCCGAGGACCGCGAAATAGTGAAAAGCGGAAAAGCCAAAGTTACCTTTTTGGAATATGACTGGAATCTCAACCAGACATCACCAACCTCAGTCAGGAAGTCACCATGAAATCCAGTAACCACCGCCTCGTCTACTCTGACGAAATAGGCCCCAACTGTCCAAAATGTGCCAAATCTCTCAAAAACTGCGTCTGCCAGCCTGAGAAAATACAACTCAACGCTCAGATCCGGGTTGAGCGCCAAACAAAAGGGCGCAAAGGGAAAGGGGTCAGTCTGATCTCTGGCCTGCCGCTGACTGAATATGAATTAAAAGAATTGGCCAAAGAACTGAAACAAAAATGCGGATGCGGCGGCACGGTTAAAAATAACATCATCGAAATCCAGACCGATCAGCGCGATCTGCTAATTGAGGAGCTACATAAGAAGGGCTATCAAGCCAAGAAGGCAGGTGGCTGAGGTGAGTCAGGAGCAACCAGAGAAACAACAAAAGATTGTCAGTTCTGTCTGCCCTTACGACTGCCCCGACAGCTGCGGGCTGCTGATTGAGGTCGAAGGTGATTGTGCAATCAAGGTCAGTGGCGATCCGAGCCACCCTTATACGCGCGGCAGCCTCTGCGCCAAGATGAACCATTACGAGAAAACCGTCCATTCGCCACGACGCCTGACCGAACCCTTGCTGCGCTGCGGCGAGAAGGGCGAGGGGAAATTCAGACCGATCTCCTGGGACGAAGCGCTCGAACGGATCAGCATAAACTGGCGTGAAATCATAAGCAGCCATGGCTCAGAGGCCATTCTCCCCTACTCCTACGCTGGAACCATGGGGATCATTCAACGCAACGCCGGTCACCCGTTCTTTCATCGCATGGGGGCCTCACTGCTTGAACGCGCAATCTGCACGCCAGCCAAGGGCGCAGGTTGGGAGGCGATCATGGGCAAGACCCCGGCTCCTCATCCTGACAAGGCCCTGCA
>Ga0316202_10000600_pt1 | contig 36673 bp, 28 predicted proteins | sample 3monrhotite_MG_FD_204934 | JGI IMG/M metagenome (GOLD analysis project Ga0316202, IMG submission 204934) | Microbial mat bacterial communities from mineral coupon in-situ incubated in ocean water Damariscotta River, Maine, United States -... | ecosystem: Environmental > Aquatic > Marine >...
AGACGCCCACGGACGAGACGCCCACGGACGAGACGCCCACGGACGAGACGCCCACGGACGAGACGCCCACGGACGAGACGCCCACGGACGAGACGCCCACGGACGAGACGCCCACGGACGAGACGCCTATCGAGCCGGGTGGAGAGGTCGATCAGGTCGATCCGCCCGAGAATGAGTGGGGTCCGCGCAACCCCTTCGGTCCTCGTCCCAAGAACAAGCGCCGCGTCGTGCCTGAGGGCCCGAGCGGTCCGCGTCAGCCAGAGAAGCGACGCATGATTTCGCGCAGTCGAATCGCCCCCACCAGCGTCTTGGCCCAAGCCGAGAAGGAGGGCGAGGAGAAGGAAGGCAAGAAGAAGGCCGACAACGGTAAGGGTCGCGGGCGCGCGCCCCAGCTGACCGACCAGTTCGTGCGACGGCTCTCACGCGTCCCGGGACGCACGATCGTCGTCACGGGACGCTTCAACGACCAGCTCCTCGACATCATTCCGCAGAAGCGCGGGGCCTTCGCCCACCACTTCCTCAAGGGTGGAAACCTCCGGAACCGTCGCGTCGACCCGCGCGTTCGGGACGACATGGAAGTCCTAGAGTCGCGCCCGCTGCTCGAGTACATCCGGACCCGCGTCGAGGACGAGTCGCGCCTCCTCAACCGTCCCCAGTCGATCTTGATCTACGGAGACAACGACGACTTCCCCTTGATCGTGCGGGAGAAGAACTAAGAGTGCTCGATCAATTCGAGTATCGGCTCCTCTCGGAGATCAGCCACAAGCTCGACTACGCGATTCGCAGCGCGGAGGTCCCGGCGGTGGCACCCGACGCTGGGGCCAAGCTAAACCCTCAGGCCCTGCGGGCGCTGCAGCTCCTCATGACCCCGTGCGCGCCAGACGCTCTGCACCAGCGGATCATGGACGCCATGGCCGCCGCGACCGGCGCCGAGCGCGGCTTCCTGATGATGATCGAGGACGGGCGCAAGCTGCGCTTCAAGTGCGGGCTGCAAATGGACCAGCAGACGATCCAGCGCGAGTCCGGCTACTCGCGCTCGATCATCAAGCAGGTCGTCTCGACGGGCGATCCAGTCTTGATTGCAGACTCGAGCAAGGCCACCGACACCAGCGCGAGCGTCGGGAACCTCAACACCAAGTCGATCTTGTGTGTTCCTCTCCTCGTCGCAGGAGGACAGCCAGGCGTGGCTCAGGTCGGCGGAATCGCCTACCTCGACGCCCGCGCGGTCATGCATTGCTTCGGGCCCGAAGAGCTGCAGTGCGCTCAGATCACCGCTGAGATGGCAGTTCGAGCCCTGGAGGGCCCCCCTCCCGGTGCCGGCGGCGGCGGAAACGGAACCGGCGGCGGTGACAACGACAAGCTCCAGCAGAACTTCGAGCGCCTCCTCGACGTCGGCCGGACCATCAGCTCGACGCTGGTCCTCGACGAGCTCCTCGAGCTCGTGATCGAGAAGGTCCTGGAGGTGACCCGCGCCGACCGTGGGTTCTTGATGCTGATCGAGGCCGACGACGAGAAGCAGGAGCCGCAGTTCAAGATCGGCCTGACCTGGAACAAGAAGGACGGCGACAAGCGGCGCAAGCGGAAGCTCGACCAGTCGCAGTTCTTCTTCTCGTCAACGGTGACCAAGCAAGCGCTCGAGACCAAGCGGCCTGTCGTGCTGAACGACATTCAGGCCAGCATGGGCGACTCAGATCCCTCCGTGAGCATGATGCAAATGGAGCTGAGCTCGGTCATGGTCGCGCCCCTGATCGAGAAGGGGAAGATCCTGGGTCTGATCTACGTCGACTCGAAGATGAGCAACCGCGAGTTCGCCGAGAGCGACGTCGAGCTCTTCGAGGCTCTGGCTGGCCAGGCGGCCATCGGCCTCAAGAACGCCATGCTCTACACGGCGGTCAGCTCCCAACAGCGCCTCGAGAGCGAGCTGGCGCTGGCCTCAAAAATGCAGCAGGACCTCTGTCCTGAGACCGTGCCCCAGATTCAGGGGATCGAGTTGACGGGCTACATGACGCCGGCTCGTGAGGTCGGAGGCGACTACTACGACTTCGTCGAGGACGACGACGCCATCGGCCAGTCCTTGGCCATGGTCGTGGGCGACGTCTCCGGCAAGGGGCTCGGCGCGGGGATCGTGGCCGTGATGGCCCGCTGCTTCCTGCGCTCCATGCTCGGGGCTTACGGCCAGGACGACCCGAGTCAGCTCTTGGGCTACCTCAACCACACCCTGTGCGGGGAGCTCAAGCCCGGCAAGTTCATGACGATGCTGCTCATGACCTACGACGCCCGACGGAGCGTCGTGCGCTACGCCGCTGCGGGACACGAGAACATCATCATTTGGCGCGCCGCGACGCGGAGCGCTGAGGCGATCACCTCCGGCGGGAGCCCGCTGGGAATCTCGACCACCACCGGCGGGCCGACGCCGAACGCCGAGATCACGCTCGCGGCAGGCGACACCCTCGTCACCTACACCGACGGCGTGACCGAGGCCATGGACATGGAGGACAACGAGTACGAGCTCGAGCGCCTCTTGGCCCTCGTCAACCGAATGGGTGGGCAGTCGCCTCAGGTGATCATGGACGAGATCATTCGTGACCTCGCGGTTCACCGCGGCGAGCGCGAAGTGACCGACGACATCACGATGGTCCTCCTGCGCAAGCTTTAGAGATCCCTGCGCTCCTGCTCCTGGTGCCACTGATCGACGAGGTCTTGGAGGCGCCTCCCGACCTGCGGGTGGGAGAGGCTGCGAACAGATTGGTGTTCGAATTCCTCAAGGTCCGGCGAGGGATCGACACCGGCGACCGCTAGGACGAAGGAGCTCTCTGCGCAGCTGACTTCTGCGAAGGAGCCGTCCGTCTTCATGGCTTGAAGGACAGAGAGGAGCGTCGCAAAGCGGTCCATGGCCAGCTCGGGCCACCTCTCGGCGTGCGCCTCGAGTTGGTGGAGTTCCTCGAAGGGAGCGTGGATCTCTTCGCTCCAGTCACCGAAGGCGAACTCCTCTTCCGAACCAGAGTGACCTGGTTCATTGGCGAGAGCGAAGACCTGGCCGCCCGAATCGGTCGCGCAGAGTGCGAAGCCTCCGAGTTGCCCTAGAGAGCTGACTGCAAGCTCAAGGGCCTTCTCGGTCGCAGCGCGAAGGTCTCGCCGAAGAACTCGGTCAAAGGCGTCACGGGGGGACTCCGGTTCACTCAACGGAGAATCGCTCCGAGCCGGCCCAGGCTCTCGCCGAGCTGCTTTAGGAGGCGTGCTGTGTCCCCCATGGACTCCTCTAGGCTGGCCGGGCCTTCAGTCAGGCTGAACAGGCTCGTGAAGCCCTCCCGGTAGAGGGCCTGGCGGACGCTGGGCTCGACGCGGCCAGCGAGGCCGACCACAGGGAGGCCGGCGGCGCGCGCGCGGCGCGCGATCTCGAGGGGGAGCTTGCCGTGGAGGGTCTGGGCGTCGAGCTGACCCTCGCCGGTGATCACGAGCTGCGCGTCAGCCAGGCGAGCTCCGAACCCGACCGCGTCCAAGACCAGCGGCGCGCCTCGGACGAGCTCGGCGCCGCAAAACGCTAGGAGTCCGGCGCCGATCCCGCCAGCGGCGCCCGCGCCCGGCGTCTCCCCGACCTTGGAGCCGAGGTCTCGGGCCACGATCTCCTCCAGGTGAGCCAAGGCGGCGTCGAGCTCCTCGACCAGCTCAGGGCTGGCGCCCTTTTGGGGGCCGTAGGTTCGCGAGGCTCCGCGCGGCCCGCAGAGCGGGTTGTCCACGTCACATGCCGCCACGACTCGCAGCTCGCCAGCTCGGAGCCGCGCGGCCAGGGACTCAGGTGGGACCTCGATCCGATCTAGCTGAGCGAGGGCCAAGCCGCCAGGGAGGAGCTCGGCGCCAGCGGCGTCTAGGAACCTGACCCCGAGGGCGCTCGCGATTCCGGCGCCGCCGTCGTTGGTGGCAGAGCCGCCGAGGCCCACGATCAGCTCGGAGCAGCCCGCCGCGAAGGCCGCGGCCATGAGCTGCCCTGTTCCGCGGCTGGAGGTCCGGGCGGGATCGCGCTCGGCCGCACTCAGGAGCGAGTAGCCCGAGGCAGCGGCGACCTCGACCACACCCCGCCCGTCTGGCAGGACGCCGTAGCTCGCCCTGCGCTCTCGGCCCAAGGGTCCGGTGACTGTCTCGGCTCTGAGTTGACCGCTCGCAGCCTCGACCAGAGCTCGCGTGGTGCCCTCGCCTCCGTCGGCCAGTGGCAGGAGGCTCGGCTCGCATCCTGCCGCCAGAAAGCCTGCTCCGAGAGCGGCGCACACCTCTTCGGCCTCGAGCGAGCCCTTGAACCCGTCGCTCGCGACTAGGACTCGCAAGGTCAGCGCGCTCGCGTGGGGGAGCCGACTCGAGCAGCGCTGGTCGGGGGCGCTCCGCTGGCGCCAGGCGCGCCACCCTCTGCGTCCACGACGCGAACCCCGGCGCCAGACCGGAGGTCGTCTGGGGCCGCGATTACGACCTGCTCACCTGCCAGGAGGCCGTCGAGGACTTCGATTCGTCCACCCTGGCGGACGCCTGTTCGAATGCGTCGCAAGACGACGTGGTGGCTGGCGCTCTTGGCGCTTGCCTCCGGGCCGCCCTTGCCGGGGCCGCCCTTGCCGGGGCCGCCCTTGCCGGGGCCGCCCTTGCCGGGCCCGCCCTTGCCGGGCCCGCTCGAGCTCGCCTTGGCCGGCGGTGGTCCAGGGACACACACTAGGACTCGGTCCTCCCGACCCCGCACAGCTAGGGCGTCGAGGGGGATCGTGAGCGCTCGTTCGCGCCGTTCGACTATGACCTCGACGGTCGCGAAGCGGTTCAGGCGGAGGTCCGCGATCCCTTCACTCAGCGAGACGGTCACGATCACGGTTCCGCTCTCGAGGTCGACGAGGGGCGCCACCCGGACGACCTTCCCGGGGAGGGGGGCCGGGCGCCCCTCGAGCGTGACCCGTGCTTCCTGGCCGACAGCGACCCGCTCAGCCTGGGCTTCGGGGATCCGAACGCGGGCCAAGAGCGGAACTCGATCAGCGATTCGGAACGCGACGTCGCCGGGGCGGAGCGTCTGTCCTTCTGCGACGAGGCGCTCGGTTACGACTCCGCCCAGCGGGCTTCGGAGCTGAGTCTCGCTGAGGTCCAGGGCCGATTGCTCGAGGGAGAGCTCGGCCTGCTTGAGGGCCGTCTTGGCTTGCTCGAGCTCCTCTGCGCTCCCGACGCCTTGGCGGAAGATCTGCTCGCTGCGAGCCAAGCCGCTCTTGGCTTGGCGAATCGCGAGCTGAGCCTCGCGGTTGGCCAGCTCCGCGCGGGTCGGGTCTAGGATCGCCAGGACTGCGCCGGCCGCCACGTCGTCGCCAGCTTCGGCCACGAGCTTCAAGACTCGGCCTTCGACTCGAGTCGAGACCTCGATGCTGGCCTCGGCCTCGAGGGCCGCGTGTCCCAGGAGTCGTTCCTCGACGGGCTCCGTCGTGACCACGGCCACCGCTACCGCTGGGGCAGGAGCAGGCCCTCGGCCCCTGCGTCGGCCCTTCTGCTCCTCCTCGCAGCCGAGGGCGGCCAGGGCGACGCAGGCCAGGATCCAAGCTCGCGTGCTCACTTCGTCGGCTCGCTGACGATCGCTTCGATTCGAGCCAAGACCTCGTCGCTCAGCTCGAGGTTCGCGGCGGCGCAGTTGGCGCGAACTTGCTCGGGCTTGGTCGCTCCCATGATGACGGAGCTGACTCCCTCTTGGGTCAGACACCAAGCCAAGGCCAGGGTCGCGAGGGGGGTCTCGAGCTCCTTGGCGATCTCGTTGAGGGCCTTGACCTTGGCGAGGTTGATCTCGGTCACGTGGTCCTTCATGAACCGGTTGAGTGAGTCGTTGGCGAGGCGGCTGTCATCAGGGATCGCGCCGTCGAGATACTTCCCAGTCAGGATCCCCTGGGCCAAGGGGCTGAACACGACTTGCCCGATCCCGAGGTCTCGGGAGGCGGGCAGGACTTCGTCTTCGATCTCCCGCTGGAGCAGGCTGTAGGGCGGTTGATTGCTAATCGGTCGCGGCGCGTGCTGGCGATCCGCGGTCTCACAAGCGTCGAGGAGCTGATCTGGGCTCCAGCAGCTGACGCCCCAGTAGAGGATCTTGCCCTGCCGAATCAGGTCGTCCATGGCGCGCACGACCTCGGCCATAGGCGTGTCAGGGTCGTGGCGGTGGCACTGGTAGAGGTCTATGTAGTCGACCTTGAGCCGGCGCATGCTGTGCTCGCAGCTCTCCATGATGTGCTTGCGGCTGAGGCCGGCGTCATTGACCGCTTCGGACATTTTCCCGAAGACCTTGGTCCCGATCACGAGTTCGTTGCGCGGAAACGCCGCTAGGGCGACGCCGAGGAAGGACTCGGCCGCGCCCTTGGCGTAGACGTCGGCCGTGTCGAAGAAGTTGACCCCCGCCTCGAGGGCGGCGCGGACGCACTCGCGGCCGCGGGCGCTCTCGACGGCGTTTCCGTAGGTCAGCCAAGAGCCCAGGCTGACGGTGCTGATCTTGAGTCCGCTTTCACCGAGTCGCCGATACTTCATGGACCCTCCCTGTCGCGAGTCAGATTGTATTGCGGTCGGAGGCCTTCGCTCTCCTCAGGCGCCGAGAGCCCGAAACATCACCGACTCGTGACGGTGTTCATTGGGGGGGGACGGTCTTCCCCCGCTCCTCCGCTCGTTCCTCGCGGCAGAGCTCCCCCTCCGGGTGCTTCGCACCCAAGGGGGAGTTCCTCCCCCTTGATCCCCCTGATTGGATTGGCTCACTCGCTGCGCTCGTCTCGGGGACTCGCTTCGCTCGCCCCCTAATAGAACGCGACTGGGAGGAGGTAGGCGTGGTGTGCGAAGAGGGCGCCCGCGCCGCGCCAGCCGAAGAACTGGTTGAAGAACACGAAGAACACATAGGTCCCCGCGCTCGGGAGAGCGATCCCGAGTCCGACCAGGCGCAGGATCCAGTGTGAGACTCCTTCCTGAGAGGCCCGGGACTGTGCCCAGCCAGCCGCGACCCTCCCTGGCCAGAGGGCGAGGAGGAAGAAGCCTGCCGGGAGCCAGAGCGCGTCGCGGGGGAGGAGCTCGATCTTGAGGAGGTAGAGCGGGAGGGCGAGGCCCAGGGCCAAGACCAGGGCGATCGCCGTCGAGAAGGGAGCTCGGCGAATGTTGGCCCGAATCGCGCCCAGCTCGAAGCCCGCCTTGAGGCGACCCTCCTGAGCCACTCGGGCTTGAGCCACGAGAGCGGGCCGGAGGACCAGGATGAGCCCCAAAGCACCCAGGAGACCCAGTCCGGGATAGCGCTTGTTCGCGGCCAAGAGGAGGGTCGGGGGTCCCAGCCAGGCTGCAGCGACGAGAAAGCCCATCAGGCCCAGCTTGAGGTAGTGAGCGGGCCGCAGCGAGGTCGCGTAGCGGAGGAGGTCGCGGCGGAGGCTGACCTCTGGGTTGGCCCAGGCGCGAATCAGGATCGCCATGTTGTGGAAGGGGCGCACGAAGTTCCAGAGTTTGCCGCGTCCAGCCGCCAGGGCCAGCAGCCCATAAAGTCCTGCGACGACACCGTAGCCGGCCGTGACTCGGGCCAGCACGATCGCTGTGGTCGAGGTCGGGTCGAGGATCTGAGCGTCGAGGGCGTAGCTTCGAAGCACCAAGAAGGGGATCGCGAGGAGGCCGCAGCCGAGGAGGCCGGCACCCCAAGGAACGGCCTTTCGGAGCCCGGGCAGGAGACCTCTGAGTCCTTCGCCGCGCGCGAGGCGTCCTTCTGCCTCCATGAGCCAGCCGAGCGTCGCGAACTGAAGGATTGGGACCGCGGCCACCAAGGAGAGCGCGCTCAGGAGGCCAAAGCCTCCGATCAAGAACACCCACAAGCCGTCCCAGACCTTCCGGAGGCGCTGGAGCCACCCGTGGGTCGCCTGGACCGGCTCAGCGGGGGGCGCGGCGGGCCGGACGAAGGGCTTCGCAGCCGATTCGCTGGGAGCCAGCTGGCTGGGAAGCTGAGACTCGTCTTGCTCCTTGGGGTCCTCGGGCTCAGCAGCGATGGCGTCTAGATCGAGGAGCTCTTCTGCCGGCTCCTCCGACCCCTCGAGGACCGCGATCGAGTCCAGCTCGAGGAGCTCAGCCTCAGCTTGGCTGGACTCGGGTTGGAGGAGAGGATCTGCGGGGAGTGAGGGCACATCTAGCTCTACTGGCACCCCGCGCAGTCGGTTTCACTCGAGCACTACGCCAAGTCGGCGGATCTGCAGGCCAGCCCCAAGGACAGCAGCAAAGAGGGGATCCTCTTCGCTCCAAGTGGCAGGCACGATCAGGACTTCTGCCTCGTGCCCTCGCAGCAGGGCCAGGATCGCCTCGGGCGAGCCACCCGGAGCAAGGGCTCCGACGAGCTCCAGGGCGGGTTCGGCGCCGAGGGAGGCCGCGAGGAGCTCGGCGAGATCTGGTGAGGCCAGGAGGACGGCTCGCTGCTGGCGCCCCGAAAGGCGGAGCAGGGTCTCGCGAAGGAGCCTCAGGGCGGAGCGGCTGGCCAAGATCGCGAGCAGGCTCAGGACCCAGTCGATGGCGATCACGCCTCGTGAGTAGTTCTCGAAGCGATCCAAGACGGTCGCCATGACTACGATGAGGAGGCTCGCGAGGGTCACGGCTTGCGCGACTCGGAGGACGTCTCCGAATCGGATCGTGCGCCAGAATCCTCTGTAGAGGCGGAACAGGAGGAGCGCCACGACCTTGCTCCCAAGCACGAAGGGCAAGCCAGGGAAGCCGCTCTGGGAGAGGTAGAAGGGAAGGGCGGCGCCTCCCTCGGGTAGCTCCATGCCGCCGAAGCGGAGCGCATAGGCTCCAAGCCAGCAGGCAGTCAGGATTCCGAGATCCACCAGGATCTCGACGCCGTAGAGGAAGGCTGGGTGGCGCGAGGGAGCCAGGAGGGCGCGTCCGCTCTTGTCGCGATAGACGGAGACGTCTCCGAGCAGGACTCCAAGGAGGATCATGACGACGCCAGCGACCACGACGCTCAAGAGGGTCGTGCCGAGCGATCCACGAGCGACGGCGATCCCGAGCCCGCCCAGGCTGGCGGCCACGCCGTAGAGGACGAGCACGGTCCGCCGGGCGCTAAGCCCAAGGGCCATCAAGCGGTGGGTGCTGTGATCGCGTCCTCCTTGGAGAAAGGGCCTGTGCGCCGCGCGGCGGCTGAACCAGACCAGAGCCGTGTCGAAGAGCGGAATCCCGAGCACGCAGGCTGGCGCGATCAACTCGCGTAGCCCCCCCCCTGTGGGGATTCGCACCGCGAGGCCCGCGAGGGAGAACCCAAGGAGGAGGCTGCCTGCGTCTCCCATGTAGACCTTGGCCGGTGGGAAGTTCCAGCACAAGAAGCCAAGCGCCGAGCCGGCGGCGACGAGGGTCGCGAAGCTCAGGTCGGCAGCTCCGCCAGCCAAGGCGAAGCAGAACAGGGCCGCTATCGCGGCCACGCCCGCAGCGCTTCCGTCCATGTTGTCGAGGAGGTTCAGCGAGTTGGACATCCCGATGTACCAACAGCCCGTCACCACCCAGGCAAGCAGCGGTGGGCCCTCCAGGAGGAGAGGCGCGGGGCCGAGGTCAAGAGGTCCCCAGATGACCCATAGCGCGGCCACGGCTTGGACGGCCAGCTTGATCTTGGGTGAGAGCTCGCGGCGGTCGTCGACGAGGCCCAGGAGGAACACGGCGCTCGCCGCTAGGGCCAGATCCCAGGAGCAGGCGGCGAGGCCGACGATCAGGACCGCGTAGATCGCGACGCCTCCCCCCATGGCCACGGGTCGCTGGCTCCAACGCTCGCCGCTCGGACGAGACACGAAGTCCATCCGCCGAGCGATTCCCATACACGCCCGGGTCAGGAGCGCTCCCGTCAGGGTCGCGCCCACGAGGGTCAGAAGGTTAAGGACGGTAGGGGTCACGAGGGCCGCGCGGATACGGGGTCAGCGAGCGAGGAAGGAGCTGCCACAGGACGCCTACCCCCTCGAATCGGGAGCGGCAAGATAGCAGCTTCGAGTGCGCGCTAGCGCGCGTCGCCGCCCGGATCACACCTGGGTGTGAAAGCGGGTTTCGGTCCGCACCGATGGCTTCGTAGAACCCATGAAGCGGCCGCAGTGGCCCCTCTCAGAGGGGGTCCAGAAATGCCTACTTCACTAGATTGGAAGGACTTGCGGTGGCAAGAAGAGAGAAGTATAGTCCCGATCCTGCAGGGGGAACGGGGGGTTCGCCCCCCCTTCGATTGGACGGGTTTGTGGGGATTCTTAGCCTTTTGACCTGGCGCCTTGGCGCCCATGGGTCGATGAGCGCGCACGCGCTCGGGGCTGGCGTTCCTTCCGACGGCGTTTCTAACCTCCGCATTCGAACCCGCAGCGCGGTGCTGCCACAAGCAGCACAGGCACAAGAAGAGGGAGGGCGAAGTGTTCGGTAGGAACAAGCGGATCCTCGCGCTGGACATTGGGTCCAGCGACATCAAGGCTCTCGAGGTCAACGACGCAGGCGGGAAGATCGAGCTATCGAACTTCGCCTGCACGAAGATCGGTAACCAGAACGAGACGATCTTCGCGATTCGCGAGATCTTGCGGCGTTCGAACTTCAAGACCAAGAAGTGCGTGACCTCGGTCTCCGGCCGCTCGGTCATCGTGCGCTACGTCAACATGGCGCAAATGCCAGAGCAGGAGCTGCGCCAAGCGATTCGCTTCGAGGCGGATAAGTACATCCCCTTCGAGGTCGACGAAGTCGTCATGGACACGCAGATCCTCGAACCAGAGATCGCTGACGGCTCTGGCGAAATGAAGGTCCTCTTGGTCGCGGTTCGGAAGAACCTGATCGAGGAGCACCTCCACCTCCTCCAAGAGGCTGGCCTCCAGTCGGCGATCATCGACGTCGACGCCTTCGCCCTCGGGAACGCGTTCGAAATGCGCGCCCGCGAGAGCGGCGGGCTGAGCCCCGAGAAGGTCGTGGCGCTGATCGATATCGGCTCCAACAAGACCAACATCAACATCCTCAAGGGTGGCACTAGCTACTTCACTCGCGAGGTCTACTTGGCTGGCAACGACTTCTCAGAAGCCGTTTCCCGCAAGTTCAACCTCGACGGGCAGGAGGCCGAGCGCCTCAAGTGCAACCCCGACGACCAAGCCGCTGACGTCGAGGAGGCGATCCTGCCGACCCTCGACGACCTCGGCAACGAGATTCAGCTCTCCTTCGACTACTTCGAGAACCAGTTCGATCGGGTCGTTGAAGAGGTCTACATTTCGGGTGGCTCGGCGCAGCTCCCCGGGCTCCAGCGCGCCTTCGAGGGCGCGTTCGAGAAGAGCGTCGTGTTCTGGAACCCCCTCGAGTCGCTGGCGGTCAAGCCGGGTCTCGACGAGAAGGCGATCGGCGCCTTGGCGGGTCAACTTGCAGTCTCGGTTGGTCTCGCCAGCCGAGTCCGGAGGTGGTAGCTCATGCTCGCCATGATCGAAATCAATCTCCTCCCAGAGGAGTTTCGTCCTCGGGAGACGACCAACCTTGGTCTGATCGGCACGGTAGCTGTCGGGCTCCTCGTCGCTGGCGCGACCTTGATGGTCGCCCTCGACACCAAGAGTGACCTGAACAAGAAGACCAACGATCTCCAGGGCATGACCCAAGACCTCAAGGACAAGACTGTCAAGGTCAAGGAGATCAAGGACCTCGAGACTGAGATCGCACAGAAGAAGGATCGTCAGAACACGATCATTCAGATCAGCCAGTCAAAGGTCATGTGGTCTCTCAAGCTGCAGCAGTTCTCTGCGATCGCCCAGGACTTCCAAGGCTTCTGGATCGAAGAGCTGGAGCTGACGCGCAAGGTGACGGCGGCCCGTAAGGGCAGCCCTGCGAGGGAAGAGTCCCTCCTGCGCATGGACTGTGGAGCGACGGGAACTAGCTTCCGTGACGTCGCGCGCTTCCAAGACGCGCTCAAGGACGAGCCGAACTTCTTCTATCACTTCGACGATTTGAAGAGCAATCGCGTCGCCGTCGAGGCGATCGAAGAGGGCTTCAACTTCCGCGAGAAGCTTGTCTTCACCGTCGAGCTCCCGCTCCGCGACGTGAGCTCGGCGCCCGCTAAGAAGAAGAAGAAGCCCACGCCGCCCGCTCCGGCGCCGGCGCCGGCTCAGTAGGGGGAAAGAACGATGACCAAAGAACTTCAAATGATCGTCGTCGCCGCCGTGATCTTCGTGTTGATCACAGGTGGCCTCGCCTACTGGACCATGACCATTTCTGACGAAGTCGCCATCAAGGACGGCGAGATCGCAGCGATCCAAGGAAAGATCGAGGCGGCCAAGAAGGAGATCGCGAAGAAGCCTGGCCTCGAGGCCGAAAAGGAAGCGCTCGACAAGCACATTGCGCGCTATGTCACGATCCTTCCTCCCCCCGAGGTCGCGAGCAAGCAGTCCTTCCTGCGCATGGTGCAGGAGAAGTGCGAGCGCTCGCAGCTCAACGCCAAGTCGATCGTGTTCGTCGAGCCCAAGGCCGTTCGCGGTGGCGCCAAGAAGAAGAAGAAGAAGGGCGCTGTCGCACCCGGCTTCAATGAGGTCAAGGTCGACATTGAGGCCGTCAGCACCTACGACGAGTTCCTTCGCTTCCTCAACTCGGTCGAGCGACACGAGACCTTCCTCCGCGTCAACACCTTCAGCTGCCGCGTGATTCCCTTCGACGAAGACGAGGGACCGCGGGAAGGGGACGACGGCGAGATCGTCTGGAAGCTCGACATCCGGCTCCAAGTCTCGACCTTCACCTACCAGGCCAAGGCCACGAAGAAGAAGAAGTAGGCAAGCTATGCGATTCCAAGAGCATTCCTTCGCCAGCCTCCTCAAGTCTGGCCTTTACTGTGGCGCCCTCTTGGGCGTCTTGAGCACCGCCCCGCTTGGGTTGAGCTCCGTTGCCTACGCCCAAGACGAGGGTGAGCCTGTGGACGGCGACGTTCCTCAGGACCGCAACGTCCTGATGGCGAGGTCTTACGAGGCCGCTCGCAAGGGGAACTGGAAAGAGGTCTCGGACTCGATTACCGAGCTCGAGGGCATGGCGGGCTCCAAGCCCGATGGCCGTCTCCTCTACCTCAAGGCCAAGGCCTTCTACGAGCAGGGCAAGAGCTCCTTCGGCAAGAAGGGCAAGGGCAGCAAGCTCTCCGACGCTCAGCGTTCGATCAACGACTCCAAGGACGCGCTCAAGTCGCTCCTCGAGGAGCACCCTGATCACGTCGAGGGGACCTACCTCTACGCTGTGATCGAGGCCAAGAGCAACAACGAGACGGAGGCCAAAGGCCGCCTGATCCGCGCTGCCGCTCGCGGTCGCTATGTGCTTCACGACCTCAACTCGGGCGACGGCCAGGCGACCTTCAAGAACTACCTCAAGGACCCTGAGTTCATCCTCGACGTCATGAACGCCGCGAGTGAGTTCCAGGTCAACGTCAAGAGCCTCCGCAATCCCTTCGCGAGCCCGATTCGTCGGGTCGTCGAGGACGAGGAGGGTGGCGACGGTGGCGCGGTCGTGATCGGCCCAACTGTCCGCCCGCGACTGAAGCAGCTCGAGGCACAGATCGACAAGATCTTCGCCAAGATCGACGAGCTCGCGAAACGTCAAGACGCGACGGCCATGAGCCTCAAGTTCCAAGAGCTCCGCGCTCTCATGAACGAGTACGGTTCGGAGGGCTCCGACGTCGCCAAGGAGAAGCTCGCTTCCTGGAAGCAGAAGCTCGTCCAGTATGGCGACCTCTACCTCTCGATTCAGCTCCAGATCTATATCCAAGAGGGCAACCAGCACCTCAAGGCTATGGCGAAGGCTCTCGAGGAAGAGGAGTGGGACCTCGCGCTCCAGCGCTTCGAGGACATCAAGGAGCTCGTCGACCAAATGAAGGCGGAGGACCGGGACGTGTTCCGGCGCAACGCCAAGGCGCTCCTCGTGCGCGGCAAGAGCCTCGCCGAAGAGGCGGCCCGAATGAAGCGGATCGCAGAGTTCAAGCTCCGGATCACCGGCATCATTCTCGCGCCGCCCGACGACGAGCGGCAAAAGGACAGCGCGATCATCGACGATCGCATCTACTACGAGCAGGACAAGCTCATAGATAAAGAGACCGAGGACGAGATTCCTGACCTAGAGGTGGTTGAGATCCTCAAGTCACGCGTTAGATTCCGCTACCAAGGTACGGAGTTCGTGCGTGGCCTCGAACGTCCTGATGAGAACAAGAAGGACGACGAGGAAGACAAGTCCGGCAACTAAGTCGGTCGGTCGTCTGAGTCTAACGGACATTCCGAATCCAAAAACGGGGGAAGCAGAGTCAATGGGCTCTGCTCGAAAGCACTGGAACCGCCGGCGACGCTGGCGTGACCCAAAGGGGGAACAATGAGTTGGCGCTATAGCACGGCCGTCTTGGCCGCGGTCGTCGCGTTCTCAACGAGCGCAATCGCGCAAGAGGACAACCAGACCCAAGGTGAGCTCGGCAGCGAGCGCGCTCGTCAGAGCATGCGAATCAACGTTGACGTCGAGGACACTGACCTCGCCGACGTGATGGAGCAGATCGGCCAAAAGGTCGAGCGCAACATCCTCGTTGATCCGAATGTCAGCGAGAACGTCACGGTCTCGTTGAACAGCATTCCTTGGCGTGAGGCTGTTGAGGTCATCGCCAAGATGACTCGCTGCGAGGTCGAGGACCGAGGCAACGGAGTCCTGCTCCTGACGCAGCCTCCCAAGGTCACGATTCAGTTCCAGGACGCCAACGTGCGGACTGTGCTGCAGCTTCTCGCCGCCTACTCCGGCAAGAACATCATTATCTCTCCGGCTGTGACCGGCGAGGTGACGCTGGACCTCAAGGAGGTCCACTGGCTGCGAGCGCTGCATGCGATCGTCAAGACCTCTGGCGACTATGAGGTCGTTGAGGACGGAGACGAGCTTCTGCGCGTCGTTCCCCGGAGCGCGATCGAGCGTCAGCTCGAGACGACCGTGTTCAAGCTCAAGTATGCCCGGCCCCCTGCGAGCTACCGAGCCATTCCCCCCTCGTCGGCGGGCACCGGCGGCGCCGCCAACACCTCGAACCAAGCTTCGGCTTCGGTCTTCATTGGTAGCGTTCAGACGACCGCGGCTCTGAGCGTGCGCGACACCTTCACGCTCTTCCGCTCGCTGAACTCCGTCGTGACCAGCAGCCAGATCCCTGGCGCGGCCCTCGAATACGACGAGCAGACCAACGCGTTCATCGTGACCGCGACCCGTCCGCTCCTGAACCAGCTCAAGAAGATCATCAAGCGCGTCGACACCCGCCCCGCCCAGATCTACACCGAGGTCAAGTTCGTGGCGACGACGGACAACAACCGTCAGAACTATGGCTTCGAGTTCAGCGAAGGCCTGACCGATCGCGGCCTGCGCTGGAGCAACCAGCAGCACGGTCCCTTCGTTCAAGGCGTTCCCTTCAACTACGTCGCGGGACACAACAACTCTGAGGGCTTCGGTTCCCAGTATCTGGGTGCCAACCAAATCGGTCGCTCTTCGAACGCTGGCTTCTCGCAGCTCTACACCTCGACGGGTCCTGACCAGCAGGGCTTGATCCAGACCCAGCAGCTGGACGTCAACCCGGGTCGCATGCCCTTCTTCTTCGGTGACGGCCTCTCGAGCTTCACGAGCAACTTCCGTCTCCCCGCCATGCTGAACCTCGGCGAGTTCAACGCGGTCCTGAACCTGCTCGACCGCGACAGCCGGACGCGCACGATTCAGTCGCCTTCGCTCTTCATGCTCGACAACCAAGACGCGGTGATCTTCGTCGGCGACCAGGTCCCCTACGCGACCTTCTCGACCGCTCAGGACGCCAACGGCAACGTTCAGGCCACGATCCGTGAGGGCGACCGCTCGCCCGTCGCGATCGGTTTCTCGCTCTTCGTCCAGCCCCACGTGGTGCCTGACGAAGACGCCGTCGCTATGACGATCATTCCCCGCGTCAACGACCTGGTCGGAACGACGTCGACGATCCCTGGCTTCGAGCAGTTCAGCTTCGGCTTCAACAACACCCAGATCGACCTGCCCCGCACCCGCGAGCAGGCCCTCGTGACCCACGTCATGCTCGAGGACACTCAAACGGCGGTCCTCGGCGGCCTCCTGACCGAGATCGACACCGAGGTGATCAAGCGGATCCCGATCCTGAGCAGCCTGCCGCTGATCGGCAACCTGTTCACGAACACGCAGACCAACAAGCGCCTCGAGAACCTCACGATCTTCGTGACGCCCACGATCGTCCGTCAGCGCAAGACCGTTGACTCGATCTTCATGCGCGCTACCAAGCGCCTCGAGGACGCCGACTACTTCTACAACAAGTATGAGAAGTCGAAGCTCGATCCCGACGACGAGGACGACGACGACGACGAGGACGAGGACGAGGACAAGTAAGCCCTCTCCCTCCTCTTCGGACGAAAGAAGCCCCGCCGATTGGCGGGGCTTTTTTCGTGTGGGTTTGCTCGGTGGGGAGACTTGCCTGCCCGGCTAGCCAGCGCAGCGCTGGACAGAGAAGACTCGAGCGGGCCTTGGCGCCGAGCGGCAGCTTCCCGGCCCGACTGCGGATTCGAGCCCGGTGGGTTGGTATCCTCTCTAGCTAATTCACCCCTCTGAGCGCGGCTCCGTGTCGCCCCGAGGGAAGCCTCCCGACCACCATCGGGGGGAGCCGCGCAGACGCCGGCCTGAAGAGAGATTGTTCATGGGCAAGCGAATGCTGATCAACGTGGCCGAGGCCGAAGAGGCTCGGCTCGCGATCGTGGAAGACGACCTCCTCTCGGAGCTCTACGTCGAGCGCACGACCGAGGAGAAGTACCTCGGCAACATCTACAAGGGCCGGATCGCGAACATCGAGCCGAGCATTCAGGCCGCGTTCGTCGACTTCGGACGAGAGGTAAACGGCTTCCTCCACGCCAGCGACGTGATGCCTGCCTACAGTCGGGCGCCGCAGGGCGAGCGCGAGGACATTGGGGCCATGCTGGTCAAGGGCCAGGAGATCCTCGTTCAGATCACCAAGGACCAGATCAGAACCAAGGTCCCGACGGTCACGACCTACATCAGCCTCCCCGGTCGCTACCTGGTCCTGATGCCCTCGATCAACAAGTGCGGCGTCAGCAAGAAGATCACGAGCGAGGAGGAGCGCCAGAAGCTGCGCGCGCTCCTCAAGGACCTCAACCCGCCAGCTGGCATGGGCTACATCATTCGGACCGCGGGGATCGACCGCTCGCGGGAAGAGCTGGCCCGCGACCTGGACTACCTCCTCAACCTTTGGAAGGCGATCCTCGAGAAGGTTCGAACTCAAGAGTCGCCGGCCACGATCTACAAGGAGAGCGACCTCGTGATCCGCTCGATCCGTGACCTGTTCACGGGCGACATCGAGGAAGTGATCATCGACGACTACGAGGTCTACACCCGCGCCAAGGAGTTCTTGGCCGCCGTCATGCCTCGGCACCAAGAGGGCGTGAAGTACTACCCAGGGCCGACGCCCCTCTTCCACAAATACAACGTCGAGCGGCAGATCGTGGGCCTCCAAGCCCGCCGCGTCCCGCTCAAGTCGGGCGGCTCGCTGATCATCGAGCAGACCGAAGCCCTCGTCGCCATCGACGTCAACTCCGGCAAGTTCAAGGGCGAGAAGAACCTCGAAGAGACCGCCTACCGGACCAACAAGGAGGCCGCCGCCGAGATCGCGCGGCAGGTTCGCCTCCGGGACCTCGGTGGCTTGATCGTGTGCGACTTCATTGACATGCGTGAGTCCAAACACCGGACCTCGGTCGAGCGAAGCCTGCGCTCCCACCTCCGGCGCGACCGCGCGCGGGTTCGCGTCGCTCGCATGTCTAGGTTCTCGCTCATCGAAATGACCCGCCAGCGGGTCCGCGAGAGTCTCAAGCGGACGACCTACGACCAATGCCCCACCTGCACGGGGACGGGCTACGTCAAGTCCGTGGAGTCGGTCAGCCTCGAGGTCCTGAGAGAGCTCCAGCTCCACTTCGTCGACCACCCCGAGGCCAAGGCCACGGTGGTGTGCGGAAACGAGGTCGCGGACTACCTAAAGCAGCGCAAGCAGGGCTCCCTCGACAGGGTCAGCGAGCGCTTCGGCCAGGAGATCGAGCTGGTCGTCTCACGCGAGTTCCGTCGCGAAGAGTTCAAGGTCGGCTAGGCCTAACCACTACGGCGCCGTGAGTGTGGCGCTGTCCTAACGCACTAACTTCAAAGGAGATAGAGGGCCGTTGGCGGCTTCTGGGATTCCAGGAAAGGATGCAACACCCGCCCTCGGGTGGCGTCTATTCACCTGAGTCTCGCCGAGTCGTTGACACTGCTGGATTCAGCACGCTACAGTCCCCCGTCTCTCCACCTTGGAACCCACCTTCCACCTACCTTCCAACCTCTTCCGACCCGTAAGTCCAGTCCAGATCCTTACATCTGGAACCCGAGTCAGAACCTAGTTGGATCCAGACGGCTTTTCGAAGCCGAACAAAGGTCGAGCCTTGCGATTCAACCGCTCTCGGGGATTTACCCTCATCGAACTCCTCATCGTGATCGCGATCATTGGCGTCCTCGCCACCCTGATCCTCTCGGGCCTCAGTTCGGCCAAGAAGAGGACCCAGATCGCCGTCGCCCGCAGCCACATCACCGCTCTCAAGGCTGCGCTGGCGAACTACAAGTCCGACATGGGTCGCTATCCGCGCCTGACGCCTCGCCCGACCACTCCTGGTGACGGCGCCCACTACGACGACGACACCATCGCGCTCTACGCGGCCCTGCGGAATCGGGCCACCGTCGAGACTGGCGGCGGGCAGAACAGCCCCTACGTCGACGACTGGAAGCCCGAGTACGTTGGTTTGATCAACGACCGCGCTCAGAACAACCGCAACAGCATGGGCTCGGACGGCACCCAATACACGACGCCCATCGACCCGGCTGATGCAGAGAAGGCCACCACCCTGACCTTCCAGAAGCTGCACCTTCCGAGCAACAACGCTCACGAACCCTTGGTCTTCATGGACCCCTGGCAGAACCCATACCACTACCGCGAGTGGGCTTCGGTCCGGAGCTCGGTCAAGGATCAGCTGATCACCTCCCCCGGTTCGCGAACCGTCTCCAAGCCGGCTGAGGTCGAGGGCGCGGTCATGGAGGGCGCGGTCCCTGACCAGCCCCACTCGCCGGAGGGCTTTGATATCTGGAGTAACGGTCCCAACACGATCAACGAGTTCGGTCACACGGAGTCGGACGACGTGACCAGCTGGGGTAACTAGGAGATCCTGTGCGAGCTCTTCAGCCGAGGCGCGCCTTTACGCTTATCGAAGTCTTGGTCTCGATCACGATCGTCGTGATCCTGACCTCCCTCCTGATCATGGGCTTGGGTGGGACCAAGGCCAAGGCCATGCACAAGGCCAGCCTGGCCACTGTGAACAAGGTCATGGTCGCCTTGGGCAACTATCAAGCTGCCTTCCGCGACTTCCCGCCTGACGGCTATGACCTCGGTGAGCGCAAGATCAGCGAGACCAACACGACCGGCGGCTGGGACGTCAACCAGCAGGGCGTCTTGGTCGGCTACGGTGGCGACCAGCGTCGCGTTCGCGGGACAGCGGCTCTGATCTACTTCCTCTGCCGCCCAGTGGTGCGAGTCACCCGCCAGAGCGCGGACCCCGACGACACCAGCGCGACCTACACTCGCGTCGGCCCCTTCCTGACCCTCGAGCCCGGGGACTTCTCTATGGAGAAGATCTTGGTCAACGGCCAGGAGCAGAACTTCGATCCCAACTATCCGTGGACGAGTGACGAGTATTGGGACAACCAGGGTGGGATCCGCTGCGAGATCATCGACGGCTTCGGCCGTCCCCTCTGCTACGACAAGGTCAAGACGGATCACACCATCAACGGCCCGGGTCAATACGCCTACTTCAACCCAGGGCTGTTTCAGAACCCTGGTGGCGGCGGGACCAGCGGCGACGGGATCTACGCTCACCCAGACGCGGATCGCTACATCCTCGGCGGGCTGATGCCACTCAACGAGGACGACGAGCCCGAGGCCCTTGGGCTCAGCGAGGACCAGCTCCTCCGCGCCCGCTGCGATCCGCGCTTGTTGGACAAGGTGCAATACGACGCGCTGATCACGATCCTCGAGGGCGGCGGCACGCTGCCCGTGGGGTCACCGACCAGCCACAGGCCCAAGAACGTCCCCGGTTACGACCTCTGGTCGGCAGGTCGTTCCTGGGTCGACCCTCGCGACGACATCACGAGTTGGAGCGGCGGTTGAGCCACCTGCCCTGCCTTCGGGCAGGGCACCAAGTCCTTTCGTGACGTTCAAGCGTCTTACGAGTCTTAGCGGGGGATTCCAAGTCGGTGTTCCCAGCCTGTCCCAAGTCCGAGCCGGAGCAGAACCACAATGAAGAGCAGACTGATACGAGCCTTCACGCTGATGGAGCTCATGGTCGTGATCGGGATCATCATGATCATGACGGCGATCTCGATTCCGGCGATCAGCAAGTTCATGGACGGGCAGAAGCTCCAGCAGAGCGGCCGCTTGATGCAGAGCTCCTTCAACGAGGCGCGGCGGGCTGCAATCACTCAGCGAGCTCGCAACGTCCTCGTGTTCTTCCGCGAGGAGGACCCCGGTCGGCCGGGCTTCTTCCGCTGGGGCACCCGGCGCTACCGCGAGCGCGTTGGCTACGACAGCGAGCCGCAATATCTCCTGGCTGGCGCGCAGTTCGAGCTCGAGACCGGCACGACCACCGGCGGACCTGGCCCGACGGGCCACCCCGTCGTGGGTCGGCTGGCGGGTCTCCCGATCCCAGTCTTCGACGGGATCCCCGACGAGGCGAACAACTCCCTCTTCGGCGCTCAGCGCCGCCCCTCGCAGCCCCCTCCTGGGTCCTCGTGGCTCTGGGTCGAGTTCCAGCGCGACGGGACCATCAACACCAACAGCATGGATAACTTGGCCACGACCGAGGGCTTCTACGACCTCAACGTGCCCATTGAGTTCACGCCTGCGGACTTCGACGGTCTCATGACCGCCACCGCCAAGCAGTTCGACATTTGCTTGCGGGAGTCTGGCGATCACCAGGTCGACAAGCGCTGCTTCCTGAACCTAGACCCCAACACTGGTCGCCTCCGCTTGCGGGTGCACCAGGTCAACGCCGAGTAGTCGGAGGATTCCGTGCAGACCCTTCCTGTTCATGGCCCTCTCCATCGTCTTCGTTCGCGGAGTCGCCGCGGGTTTACGATCATCGAGATCCTGATCGCGATCGTCGTCCTCGTCTTGGGGATCACGGGAATCGTGGCCCTCTTCCCGACGGCTATCGAGTCCGGCAACCAGACCGTTGAGGACACCTACGCGGCGACGATCACCCAGAGCGTGGTCGACTCGATCTCGGTCGGAATTCGCGAGAGTCGCTACTCCCACCGCTCCACGGGTGCCACCGATCGCGTCTGGACCTACTTCCTGTTCAACCACGACGGAGTCATGGACGATCCGGTAGAGACCCCCGAGGTCTACATGGATCCGCTGGGCAAGATCTGGGCCAAGGACTTCTGTGTCCTTCTGCCCCAGTCGGCCACTCTGGACAACTTCAGCTCTGCCAACGAGCCGACCTTCGTGTTCCCGATCCCAGCCTTGCCTGACCAGGTCACGCCCTTCCGCGCTGCCCTGACCGAGACTCCTCCCAGCCAGCCTTACCTCGATCTCTTCGTGCGGAACCCTGGCAACCTGAGCGGGGCGAACTTCGCCAACATGAACGGGGTCGATCCGACGAACTTTGGTCGCACGACCTCGGACGGAACCCCGACGCGCTGGTTCACTCGCGTGTTCCACCTCGGTCGCCTCCGCAAGGGAGACCCTGGCGTCGATCCTGCGGACGTCGGCAAGATTCGTCCCGAGTTCCGCGGCGAAGACATCATGGACGGGACGGTGGCTGTCGAGACGATCGCAGTCGATCCCTATCCCAACTACTCCTACGCGTTCACGATCAAGCGGGCCCGCCTCGACACGCACTCGACTGGTGCTAGCGGCGGGGCGCCGAACCCTGACGGCACGATCTCGGCCGACGACCGGTTCAGCAACAGCCTCTTCGAGCTCAAGATCTACGTGTTCAAGAACTTCAACGACGACATCGCGGCGGGCCTCGCGGTCCCCGAGACGGGCGGCCCCTCGGGCTTCCCCCCGGTCCCCCGTGGAAACCGCGCGATTCGCGAGTTCATTACGCTCATCTCTCTCTAGCCCGCTAGAGGGGAGGCGGCCTACGAGAGGTCGCCTCCTAACACCGTCCGTCGCGGACTCGCCTACGAGAGGTGAGTCCCTTGAGCTTCGAGCCTTGGCTTGAAGACAGCTCAGCTGTGGCTCGCCACAGCCCGCCCTCACGAGGAGGGACCTATGCGCCGAACTGGACTCGTGGCACCTAACCGGTCACGCCGCTTCACCCTGATCGAGCTCTTGGTCGCGATCGCGCTCTCGACGATCCTGACCGGGGCTGTGGTGTTCATCTTCATTCAGGCGCAGGAGATCTTTATCTCCGTCGACGCCAAGGTGCAGGTCTACCAATACGCGCGCTACGCCTTCGATCGGATCGAGCGCGACCTCTCCAACGTCACGAACTCTCGCGACATGGAGTTCTTCAACGACCAGGCTCCTCCGAGCGGGACCAAGGGTCGTTATGACCGCGGTGAGGAGATCCCGATTCGCGAGACGGCGAACAACGACGCCTCGCGGACTGGCGACGACATCTACAACAACGGGTTCACGCTCCGCCAGCCGGCTCTCTTCACTGACACCGACGGCAACCCGCACCGGCGCGATTCGATCTACTTCAAGACGGTGACCCGGATCGGCGGAGAGACCTCGGCCACGCTGATCGAATACGCCATGGTCGATCACGACAAGCCGCGGCCGAAGCTCCAGCGCCGCTTGTGGCGCGTCACGGGGGTCGACGCCGCGAACCCCCTCGCCCCTCGCTATGAGATCAATGGCCCCGAGGGCGGCCGGCCTCAGAAGCAGGACCTCTGCCTCTACACCGTCGACGTTCAGTTCGAAGTCTTCGTCAAGAACTTCCGCCGCAGCGACGGCGGGAACTTCTACTCGGCCAAGGAGCTCTCGGTGCCGCCGCGCGTCAGGCGCAAGTTCGGCAACGAGGAAGCGATTCCGGGCATGAAGAACGACTGGCGCGGCGACAACTTCATGGTCCAGTGCTACTACGACGTCGGGCACGACGACAAGCGCGTCCAGCCCGACCTCGGCGTGTTCGAGCCGGGTGAGAACGGCATGTTCCACACCCAGGCCAACTTCGGCTTCCCCATGCTCCGGGAGGGCGACTCGATCTACCTCTGGGGCGGGTTCCGCGGCTTCAAGGGCCGCCCCTACACGATCAAGAAGTTCGTCATGAAGGACTCCAACGGAGACTGGATCCCCTGGGATCCGTCCACCGCGGACATGAACCTGATGCGAATTCAGTTCGACGAGCCGGTCGAGGGCCAGCGCCCCAACCAGCAAATGCTGGTGCGCTACGCCTCGAGCTTCGTCCCCGGCGCCCTCCGCGCCACCATCGTGATCAAGGACAGCAAGAGCCTGGAGGATCGCTCCGTCTCCCGCGTCTTCAAGATCATGTCCAACTAACTCGCGGATCCGGCAGCCCTCGCCGCCCTTGCGAGACGGAGCAACTCCCGCTCGTCTCGGAGCGAATGCGGCGCAGCGACCCGCTAGGAGCCGCGCAATGCCAAGTCAGCGCTTCGCTCGAGGCCTCGGGTCTCTGCTCTTGGCGTGGGGCGTGTTTTGGACTGGGGCCGCCCTGAAGACGGTCTCTGCTCAGGCTGCCTCGCCTGCGACGCCTGCTGAGATCGCTAGCCTGGTCTCGCGCGTTCGAGCCGGGCCCTCGAGTGATCGGCGGCTAGCTGCTCGGGAACTGCGGGTCTCGGCTCCCCTCCCTCGAGAGAGCCTGGCCTCGGTCGTGGGTCTCCTCCCTTGGGTCGAGAGCTTCGAGGAGGAGCTCGTCCTAGAGGCGCTGGCTCGCTCTTGCCCGGCCGCCTTGCCCTTCCTCGAGCGAGCCCTGGAGACGAATCCGGGGACTCGGCAGGCGGTGTTCTCGGCGCTCTGCAAGCACAAGGTAGTGGTGACACCAGCCTTCATGGAGGCCACGGCCCGGTGCCTGGTCGACCCCACGTGCTCGATCAGCGCGGGCGCCCTTCTCGAGAGGACCCCCGCGGGGGTCGCATTCCTCGTCGACCTGCTCGAGGGGGGCTCCGAGTTGAGCAAGGATCTGTCGTTTCGCAAGGGAGCGCTCTTGGTGGCCTCGCGCTCGGCGGATAGGTACTCCGGCCTCTTTCTTGAGGCCGGCGAAGATCCCTCGCCAGAGATTCGCGCCGTAGCGCTCTTCGGCCTTGCTCAGCTCTCCGGGAATGGCCCGCAGCGCGGCCGGGCCCTGGCGATCTGTGAGGCCGCACTCTCGGACCCGGAGCCCGTGGTCCGGGAGGGTGCGACGAACGCCATCATGAACTTCGCCGCTGAGCTGGGGGAAGAGCGCCTCGTCGCCCACTTCGAGCGAATGCTCCGCGATCCCTCTCCCCAGGTCCGCTTCAACGCGGTCCTGGATTGCAGGGACCTTGGGCCGGCGGCAGCGGGTCTGATTCCCACGCTCGCCGAGTGCCTCTCGCGGCCAGAGCCCGAGATCGAGGCCAGCTACTCCCTCGCCTACCCAGAGCAGGTCGCTCAGGTCCTCGCGGCTCTGGGGATCGTCGCGAAGCCGGCCTTGCCCGCGCTGGTCGCGTCCTTCGAGCGTGAGGAGAGACCGGAGGTGGCGGAGTCGATCAAGACCTACACGACTCGAATCGCAGAGGAGCTGCGTGACTCGGGCGACCCGCCCCTCTGGCTTCCCTTTCGCGTTCACTGGAAGGGGTGCCTAGCCCTCCTGCTCCTGGGAGCGGCGTGGTTCCTCGGCATGTCGCGCGTGCGGCGACCGCGCGCCGCCTGGGCTCGGTTCCTGATCGCGTCCTTGCCGGTGGCCGGGATCGTGACGCTCTCGGGTCTCGCGCTGCTCGTCGACGACTTCGGCAACCGCTTCGCCGACGAGCTGACCCTGGCCTGTATCCCGGCGGACTTGGACGAGGTCAGCTTCCTCCCCTTCGCCCTCTCGGGACCGCTGACCGCCGCCTTCCCCTGCTTCGTGTTCGCGCTCTGGTCCACGGGCCGTGGGAGCAAGCGACTCCGTGAGGAGCGAGATCAGGAGGCGGAGGCCGCGGCCGCCGCCGAGGTCTCCGCCGCATCGCTCGCGGCTCGGGAAGGGCCAGACTCCCCGACCTAGCGGGAGGCCCTTGTGATCTCCGCCGACCCTGCGCATGGTTTGAGGGTGGACGAACACCGCTTTCAGATCGATCTCCGGGGCCTGATCGAGCTCCTCTCCGACCACCTCTACAGCGGGCCGCAGGTCTACGTGCGGGAGCTGCTGCAGAACGGCGTCGACGCGATCACCGCTCGGCGGGCCATGGAGCCTGGGCACCAGGGGCGAATCGAGCTCGAGGTGATCGAGGTCGAGGGAGACCTCCCGACCTTGATCGTGAGCGACAACGGGGTCGGGCTGACCAAGGACGAGGTCCACCGCTTCTTGGCCACGATCGGCGAGAGCAGCAAGCGTGGCGTGGTCCTCGAGCGGGGTGAGGAGTTCATCGGTCAGTTCGGGATCGGGCTCCTGGCGGGGTTCCTCGTCAGTCAGGAGCTGGTCATGGTCACGCGCTCCATAGAGCCCGGGTCCCCGGCGCTAGAATGGCGAGGACGTCCCGAAGGGACCTATGGCGTGCGCGAGCTCGAGCAAGAGGTCGAGCCGGGGACGCGCGTCTACCTCAAGGCCAAGGAGGGCGCCGAGGAGTGGCTGGCCCCCAAGCGAGTCGAGGAGCTGGCGCGGCACTTTGGCGGCCTCCTGGGGGAGGACGTCGTGCTTCGGCTCGCGAGCGGCGAGCGGCGCCTGAACCTTGATCCGCCGTGGCGAGACCCGCCCGGTGATCCGGAGGAGGAGCGTCAGGCGCTCTTGGAGCTCGGGCGCGAGACCTTCGAGGTCGAGTTCTTCGACGCGATTCCCCTCCGCGGGCGGGGCTTGGCGGGCGTGGCCTACGTCCTCCCTTTTCGCCCGACGCTGGCGACCCAAGGCAGCCACCGGGTTTACCTCAAGGGCATGCTCCTCTCCGAGAGCGCCAAGAACCTCCTCCCGGACTGGGCCTTCTTCGTCCGCTGCCTGATCGACGCCAGGCGGCTGCGTCCGACCGCCTCCCGCGAGCAGCTCTATGAGGACGAGGAGCTGGAGACGACCCGGACCGCCCTCGGAGACGCCCTCCGCGATTACCTAGTCGAGCTCTCGCGGACCGACCGCGCCCGCTGGCTGCGCTTCCTCTCGCTGCACTCGCTCTCGATCCGTGCCTTAGCGCTCCAGGACGAAGAGCTCTTCGACCTCTTCGTCGAGCGCCTCCCCTACGAGACCAGCGCCGGCCGCCTGACCCTGGGCGAGGTCCGGGAGCTCTTCGGGACCGTGCGCTACGTGGCGGACCTGGAGTCCTTCCGCCAGGTCCAGGCCGTGGCCTCGGCCCAAGGGCTCTGCCTCGTGAACGGAGGCTACGTCTATGACGCTGAGATCCTGGCCCGCTACGCCGCTCGCCAAGCGGGGCAAGTAGAGGTCGAAGAGCTCGACCCCCAAGCCCTGACCCAGAGCTTGGCGCCGCCCAGCCCCGAAGAGGCCGAGCGCTACCGTGGCTTCGTGTCGCTCGCGGACGAGGTCTTGCGCCCCTTGGGCTGCGCCGCCGAGCTGCGCCGCTTCGCGCCGGCTGACCTGCCCACGATCTACGCCACCGATCGCGACGCCCCCTTCCGCCGCGCCATGGAGCGAACCCGCGAGGACGTCGCCGAGGAGGGGGCCTGGGCCGGCGTCCTAGACGCCCTGGCGGCCGCGCGCCCAGCGCCGCCGGCCCAGCTCTGCTTCAACCTCGACAACCCCAGCGTGGCCAAGCTCGGGACCCAGCGCGACCCGGTCCTCCTCCGCCGCGCCGTCGAGCTGCTCTACGTCCAGGCCCTCCTCCTCGGTCAGCATCCGCTCCGCCAGCAGGAGCTGAGCCTCCTCAACACGGGCCTCTTGGGCCTCGTGGAGTGGGGCCTAGCCCAATCTGGTGGCACCCAATCGGGTGGCGGCCAATCGGGTGACGGCCCGTCTGGCGGCGGCGGGACCGGCCAAGGTGAGGGCCCATGAGCTGGCTCCTCTACGGCGCCTACGGCTACACCGGCAAGCTGATCCTAGAGCAGGTCCTGGCTGAGGGCGGCGAGCGGCCGATTCTGGCCGGGCGGCGCGAGGGTCCGACTCGAGAGCTGGCGGAGGCCCACGGCCTGGAGTGGCGCCAGTTCACCCTCGGGACCGACACGGCCCGAATCGAGCGCGGGCTAGAGGGAGTGGAGGCGGTCCTGCATTGCGCTGGCCCCTTCTCGGCGACGAGCCGGCCCATGGTCCAAGCCTGCTTGGCGCGCAAGGTCCACTACCTAGACATTACCGGCGAGCTGGGCGTGATCGAGGCGATCCTCCGCAGCTCGGACAAGGCCCAAGCCGCCGGCGTCGCGCTCCTCCCTGGCGTCGGCTTCGACGTCGTCCCCAGCGACTGCCTGGCCGCGACGCTCAGCGCCTCGCTCCCTGAAGCGACTCGCCTCGAGCTAGCCTTCAGGAGCGACGGCTCGGCCAGCCGCGGCACGACCAAGAGCATGATCGAGGGCCTCCCTGAGGGCGGCTGCGTGCGCAAGGACGGGAAGCTGACGCGAGTCCGGCCGGGGCACCGAACCCGCGTCGTGCCCTTCCGCCGCGGCGCCACCCGCTGCGTCGCGATCCCCTGGGGCGACGTCAGCAGCGCCTACTACAGCACTGGGATCCCGAACATCACGGTCTACATGGCCCAGCCCGACTCGGTGATCGCGGGCATGCGCGTCCTGAGCCTGGTCCGCCCTGCTCTCGGGCTAGGCTTCGTCCAGCGAGGACTCAAGCGCCTGGCTGACAGCGTGGAGGGACCGGACAGCGCGGCACGTGAGCGCTGCCGAACCCAGCTCTGGGGCCGCGTCGAGGACCGCTGGGGCGACGCTCGCGAGGCCCAGCTCGAGGTCCGTGAGGGCTACTCCTTTACGGCCGACGCCGCCCTGGCTTGCCTCGAGCGCGTCCTAGCGGGGGCCGTCCCTCCAGGGGCTTGGACGCCGAGCCAGGCCTTCGGAGCCAGCTTCGTGACGGAGCTCCCAGACGTCGACCTCCTCGCCCCCTTCCGCCCAGAGCCCCGCTCCCAGGAGGATCGCCCATGAGCGCCCTCGACCGCCTCCGCGTCCTCGCCTCCGGCCGCTACACCGGGGAAGGGATCAACCACGAGAGCGAGCCCTTTCGCGGCCTGCTCCAGCTCCGCTACCTACTTGGGGAGGCCGGCCTCGGGATCGCGTTCACCGCGACCGGCGTCGGCGGCGAGGTCTATCACGAGGAGGAGAGCCTCCTCGCTCCAGGTCCCGAAGGGACCCTCGTCCTGAGCACCATCAACAGCAACGACCCCACCCTCCGCTCCTACCCCCTCCGGCGCGAGGGCCCCCAGGGCGGGAGCCAGCACACCTATGTGTTCGGGATCGGAGAGCCCGGCGACAAGGACACCTATCGCTGCGAGATCGCCCTCGACCTCTTCGAGAGCGGCGACCTCGGCTATCGCTACGCCTGGGGGCTCCCGGGGGAGGACTTCGCTGAGCGGAGCGCCGTGCGTCTCCGCCGCGAGTCTCACGAGCGCTAGCCAGTCGCTGGGCCCGCGCCGGACAGGGCCACGAGCTTCTCCAGGACTTCCCTGACCTCGCACTCGTGAGCCAGGACTTGGACCCAGCTCGGGAGCATCATGAAGTGGTCCGCGAAGAAGAGGGCGTCGTCCCGCATCGGCCGCCCGCCGAAGAAGAAGATCAGCTGTTCCGAGCCCCTCAGCCCATGCTTCAAGAGAGCAGCCTTCAGGCGTCCCTTGACCTGGCGAACGCTGTCCGTGCCCGCGACGAAGTCCCCACCGACCTGATGATCGACCAGGCACTCGCCCTGGAAGGCTTCGAGGGTCGTCGCCGAGAGGTCGATCCGGAAGAGCTGGAAGGTGATCGTCGATCCGTGCTCTTCGAGGAGCGCGCGCTCCTCGGCGAAGTAGTTCTCTACGGCTTCCTGGCCCTCTATGACCTCGCCCGTGGCGGCGTTGACGATCCTGACGCCTGCGTAGGGCTGCTCCGCGCGCTTCTTGGCCCGGCTTCGCAGCCAGGCGACGAGACCGAGGGCTCCGGCGCCAAGAGCTAGCAGCAAGAACAGAGCCTCGGGGCTCACGTCACTTCCTCGGCTGGGACGCCTCGAGCCCGCGCTTGGCCTCGGCCTTGGAGGTCGCGTCCCCGTCGGCGGCGATCTTTGTGAGCGCGTCGCGCGCCGCGAAGAGCTTCCGCATCACGAGGTCGTGGTCCCGGGCGAGGCGGAGGCTGTCGTCTTCCTGGCGCGTGAGCCGAATCCGGAGCTCGTCTATGTCGTTTCGATAGCGCTCGGCAACTCTGGCCTGGTCCTTCCCTGCTCCCTTGGCGCTGTGAAGCAGGACCGGGATCGCCTCCAGGAGCGCAGCCTGAGCTTTGTGGAGGTCGACGAGGGTCTTGAAGGGGCGCTCGGGGATCGCCTTGATCCCCTCCAGAGCTCGCGCGGCGTCGGCGCCCGAGCCGGCCTCGAGCACCTTCAGGAGCCGAGTTCCGAGCAAGAGCTGATCGACCTCAGCGCTCGCGTGCCGGAGGAGGACCTCGTCGTAGTGCCTGCGCTCGATCGCGTCCGACTCGCGGCCTGAGATCAGCTCACGCGCGGCGCGGACCTCCTTCATCAGGGCCTTGACCCGCTCTCGCTCGACCTTGCGCTCTTCCTGCGCCTTGGCGAGGTCGGCCTCCAGGGTCGCGATCTCTTGCTTGGCCGACTCCAGCACGCTCGGCGCGATCGAGGGCTCAGGCTCGCAGCCGATCAGGAGGCCCCCCAGGGTCGCTGCTGCCAGGGCGGCGGAGAAACGCCGTTGCGCTACCACGGGAGGATCGCCCCGTCCCAGTTGTAGAAACGCCCCGTGTCCTCGGGGGACAGTCCGTCAATGACCTTTCGCATGCCGGTCACGCTCTCCGGCGCTTGGAGGGGAGCGCTGGGGCCGCCCATGTCCGTCGCGACCCAGCCTGGGTGGAGGACCACGGTCGTGGCGCGGCTGCCCAGGTCCTGGCTGAGGCTCTTGTTGGCCATGTTTAGGGCGGCCTTGCTCGAGCGGTAGGCGTAGCGTCCGCCGCTCGTGTTGTCCGTAATGCTGCCCATGCGCGAGGTCACGTGGGCGATCCTCTTGAGCGAGCCCGCCTCGAGGTGCGGGAGGAAGCACTCGGTCATGCGGAGGGGCGCCAAGGTGTTGATTTCGAGGGTCTTGCGGAACACCTCGTAGTTGACCTTCCCCAGCGGACTCCCGTCACCGAACACGCCGGCGTTGTTGATCAGGACGTCGATGGCGACGCCCTTCAGCTCCTGAGCGAGAGCCTCGATGGCGCCGAAGTCGCCGACGTCGAGGGCATGGACGGTCACGGTCTCGCTCGCGAGGGCCTCGAGCTCGCTGGCGCTGGCGGGCGTGCGGCAGCAGGCGTAGACCCGCCAGCCCTCTGCTGCGTATTGGCGCACGAACTCCAGGCCCAGGCCGCGGTTGCTGCCAGTGATCAGTAGGGTGGGCATAGGACTCTCCTCCGAGGCTGGGCCTCGCTAGGTGTCGTCGCCGGACGTCCGGCGGATCGAGAACAAGAATTTGTCGCGGAAGGGCTCGCGCCGGCCGATCTCGAACTCGCCTCCAGGGAAGGCGGCTTGATAGGCGCTCAGAGGGCGGGCGGCTTCGAAGAAGGAGAGCCGCTCGGGCCCCTTGAGCCAGGAGGTGACCACGAACACCCCGCCCGGGGCCAAGGCCTGGCGAACGTGAGCCATGGCCGCCTCGTAGGCTCCAGGCGCCACGAGGTGCTGGGTCACGTCGATCATCACGATCAGCTCGAACTGGCCGGCCGGAGCCGACTGGCTCAGGTCGTGCTGCTCGAAGCGATAGCCGGGATAGCGCTCGCGAAGCGTTGGGAGGAGGGTGTCGGCGATATCGACGCCGACGTAGGCCTCGACGCCGGCCTCTCGCGCCATGGCGGCGTAGGTCCCGACACCGCAGCCGAGGTCGAGGACCCGGGCCTGCTTCCAGTCGACCCCCTCGGCCTCGATCCGCTCCCGGACCCGCCGCACCGCGTCCGCGTAGTCAGCCTCGTTCTCGGCGTGACTCCAGCTCTCCCGTCCGACTCCCCGCAGGTCGTCCGCCCCATAGCGCGCGTGCCGGTCTGACCAGAAGGCCTCAGCGCGCTCGCCCTGGAGCCCTCCATAGCGCAGCCGCAGATAGACCAGCTTTAGGCGTCCCTTGAGGACGCCAAGCGGATCGCGGCGCAGGCGAGACAGTCGCTCTCGGAGCGGACGAGGCATGCAGGACGTTACAGGGTGGGTGGGGGCCCCCGCGACCCCAGGCTGTCGGCAATCTCGGGCGCCCCTGCTCCCCGGGGGACGCTCTCGGCGACGCCCTCCGCGCGTCCTCTGCGTCTCTGCGGTTGAGCGCCTCGCCTCGATCCGCCCTCGCAGGCGAGGGAGGCTTGGCTTGGGAGGCAGGTCGCTGAGGGTCTAGCGCCAGGAGCCCTTGCGGCGCTTGGAGGCCAAGACCGCCTCTTGGAGCGTCTCGACGCCGGCTCGCAGGATCGGGTCCTTGCCGTTGGCGTAGCGGAGCTCGTCCTTGACCTCGACGTCGGGGGCGATCCCCTCGCCTTCGATGTCGACGCCGCCCGCGACGGGGCGCATATCAATGCTGGGGACCATGAGCAGCGATCCGTCCGAGAGGGGCCGGATCCCGCTGACCTCGACGCCCAGGAAGGCACCACGCGTTCGCTGGCCGACCAAGGCTCCGATCTTTCGCCGGCGCCACTCGAAAGCCACCAGCTCCTTGACCGAGCGCGTCCCGCGATCGGTCAGGGCCACGCAAGGCTTCGAGAAGTAGGCCCCGCTCGGCTTGCCGCGCTTCTTGGCGACTCGCGAGCGATCGAAGTAGGAGATCAGCTCGTCGGCGGCCTCGGGCATTCCGCCTCGTCCGCGGAGGTCAATGATCATGCCGTCCAGCTCGGGGTGGTTCTTGATCATGTCGTGCGTCATGGCGACGGGGTCGAAGCCGAGCAGGTGATAGATCCGGACATAGCCGAAGCGGAGCCCGTCGCGCTTGATCACCTTACGGCTGAAGAGGCCGGCCGCGGTCTCGTTCCAGCCGTGAGCGCTGAGCTCGAGGCGGTAGCGGCCCAAGGGCGTCGGTGTTCGCTCGAACTCCAGCTTGACCTTGGTCGTCTTCTCACAGGGGATGAGGTAGCTGCGCGGCCCCCCGAGGCCAGGCTCGTAGGGGACCGGGAGCAGACGGGCGGGGTTGGGCGGGCGCCCGTCAATAGAGAGCAGGCGGTCGCCCCGCCGAATGCCCGCCGCGTGGGAGGAGCTCCCGGGCAGGATCCGTGAAATGAAGTACCCCTCGGCGTCGAGGCGTGTGATCGTCATTCCGAACTGGGGCACGCCGATCCGCTTGGGGCCGTCCACGAGGAAGCGCTGCATGTAGTCGCGCTCGATCAGGGTCGTATGCGACGCCTTGAGCTCGCCCAGCATTTCGAGCACGACCTCATGCAGCTCGCGCTGGGTGACGGCGTCGCGCGCACGCGGTCGGTAGCGCAGGAGCGCGCTGTCCCAGTCCGCGCCCCGATACTTCGGGTCGTAGAACACGGTTCGAGCCCGTTGCCAGGCTTGGTCGAGCACCACCGGGTCGACCTGCTCTCTCTGCGAATCGTCTGCCTCGACTTCCCCACCGAGGCAGGGGAGAAGAGCGACGCTCAGGAGGAGGCAGCGAGCGGTCAGCCCAAGGCGACTCACGCTTCGGTCTCGCCGCGATCGGTGTCACGGACGCGCTCGTGGCCGTAGTGCTTGTACTCACCGGAATACTTGACCTTCTTGGGCCGGCTGAAGATCGCCAAGACTCCGAACCCGATCCCCAGCAGGATCACGGCCGCGATCCCACCCAGGAGCGCCGTGTTGGCCTTGGCCCAGCAGGCGGTGTAGTGCTCGAGGCGCGGGTCGTCCGGCGCGTCGGCCTTGGCGGTCTCGAAGAAGGCCAAGGCAGCCTCGAACTCGCCGTTGAGGTAGCGAATCTCGGCTTCCCGCGCAGCCAGGCGACCCATCAGGAGCTTGATCCGCGTCGCGGTCCCGTTATCGAAGCTCTTGGCCTGCTCGAGCTGCGCCTCGAGGATCGCGTAGGGCGTGACCTTGGAGCTGACCCGGAAGCCCGTGGGCGCCTTGCTCACGAGCTTGCTCCGGACATAGCCCTGCTTGCCGTCCTTGCTCTGGACCGCGACCCACTCGTCGAAGGCGGAGGCGTTGCTGTCGCTGCTCTCGAGTTGGGTCCCAAAGGCTATGGGAGCTGCGATCTCGGCCGCGGGGTGGGGAGCCGAGCGCATCACGAGGGCGTCGATCTCCTCCTCCGCTCCGTCCACGAGCATCGTCGCCAGGATCTTCCGCGGCTGAAGCGCCGCAGGCCCTGCGAAGGTCTCGGCGGCCTCTTGGAGCGCGATCGCGGCTTCGCCGCGCTTGCCGTCGCTCAAGAGGCGCCGACCCTGCTCGAGGAGGATCTGGGGGAGGAGCGCGCTCGCCTCCGCGTGGCGCTTCTTCTGGGCCAAGACGCCTCGCACGATCTCGAGGGCCTTGACGAAGTCGCCCTGGGCTCGCGCCTCGTCGGCCTGCTTCACGAGGCGGAGGCGCTCCTGCTCAGCGTCCTTGTGTGCGCGAACGACCAGGAGCTTCACCGCTTCGCTGACCACGATCTCGGGGTTCTTGCCGGCCTTGAGCCGAGCCTCGAGGGGCGAGGGGTCGACCTTGCGGCGGCGAAGGTCGGCGAAGAGCGCCGGGAGGATCGGCTGGCCCAGGCCGCGCAGGAGGACCGTGGCCCGGTCCGCCTTCTCCTTGTCCTTGATATCGATGGCGACGTGGAGGAGGGACTCCACGGCGGCCTCAGGCTGACCGCGGAAGGCCTGAATGATCTCGTCCTTGAAGTCCTCGCTTCGCTCCAGGTAGAGGTCGAACAAGCGTCGTCCGGGGACTCCCTTGAGCCCAGTCTCGAGGGTCGCCAAGAGCTGAATCAGCCCTCGCTTGTAGCCGAGGGGCTTGACGTCGTTCGGGAGCGGGGACTGCTCGATTCCGCTGCCCCGGATCGTCCAGTGCCGCAGGCGGCGGTCCTGGCCGAAGAGGATCTCAATGATCATGCGAGGGGTCATCTCCCCGAATCCGTCGAGGGCCTTGCGAAGCTCGAGCTCGAGGTCTGCCTCTAGCTCGGTCCTGGCTCGACCCGTCCGGAGCTGCTCGCGGAGAACGACGGTGTGCGCGATCAGGACGCGGCAGAGGTTGGGGTCCTTGTTCGCGGCTGCAGCGCGGAGGGCGCCTGCCAAGGCCTCGAGGGGTTGATTCCAGCTCTCGAGGGCCTTGATCAGGTGCACGCGGGCACCTTCGGCGGTTAGGTCAACGACGTGCCGCGGGAGCACGTGGAGCTCGACGCGGCCGTCGACGAAGTCGTCGCCGGGGATCGTTTGAACCAGCTCATGGCGCTGCTCGACGAAGAGGGCTTTGTCGACGGTCTTGACCACGGCCCCGTCCTGCTTGGCGTCAGGCGCCATGCAGGGCTTGCGCGAGAGGAGGTAGCGGATCTCGAACCCAACCAAGAGCGCGCTCTTTATGTTGTGAGAGATCGTGATCTCGAAGCGCAGGCCGTGGCGGTCGTCGTTCTTCTTGCGCTCGGCGTTGCGATAGCGCTTGACCTCCAGCGTGACTTGTCCACCCTCGACGTTAATCGTCTGGGTGTGATCGAGGGACTCGTGGCGAACGCTCTTGGCCGAAGCGCGCGGGGCTCCAGGGGCTTCGCTCGCCCAGCGGCCGTTGTTCCAGCCGCGGAAGGTGTAGGTCTTCTCGTCGAGCTCGATCAGCTGGCCCTTGTCCCAGCCGACGGCGATCATGTCGCCAACGCGAATGTTCTCGAAGGGGTCCTCGCGAACTTCACCGCCGTCCTCGGGCTTGTTCTTGCCGAGCAGTCGGGTCTCAGCCGCCTGATTGATGATCTCGGCGATCTCCGAGCGGCGGATCGTGACCTTGCCGACATAGCGACCCGAGACTCGCGGGCTGAGCACGATCTCAGTCGCTCGAACGGTCTTGACCTTGAACTCGTAGAACTGGGGGTCCTTGAGCTTGCGGAGCTGGACCTCGTCGCCGCCCGCGGTGGCGTCTATGACGCGCTTGACCGCGGGAATCTCTGAGGTGGTGGACTTCTTGATCACCGCGAGGTCGATCACGAGGTTCCGCTCGATGACGAGGCGAACGCGCTGCCCTGGCTTGAGGGTCAGGAGGCGGGCCATCGTCCGGCCCGGGAGCTTGCCGATCCCATGGTTCCGGCCCCCCTTGAGCCAGATCCGCTGGGCCGCGTCGTCGAAGCGCTCGAAGGTTCCGTCGAGGCTGACTCGGGCGACCACGCCAGGCTCCGCCTTGCGCTTGACCTTCAGCAGCTGGTCGCCCTTGACCTCGAGGTCGATCTCGTCCTTCGCCTTGAGCGCCCGCAGGAGCTTCTTGTGGCGCCCGTAGACCGTCGGGCTGATCTTGAAGCGCTTCCCCTCAGTGGTCACGAGGGTGTAGTGGTCGGCCTCGGCCTCGAGGCGCGAGAACTTCGCTTGGACGGCGCCAGCCTCCACGACGCTGGCGGCGACGCAGACCGTGGCGAACGCGACCAGCGCGCTCTGTCGCAGGTGCATACCCGCTCCTCCTTGGGCTCTCAAGAGCCGTCTGTAGGGTCACCTCTGAGCGACACTTGCGCAAGCGACCTGGGCCCCAGAGACGTTAACGAATCGTGTTTCAACCCGGCCTGGGAGACGTGGTTGTGGGTTGAGTGTCCGGCTATAGTCTTGGGCTCCGCATTTACGCGGCACGAGAGGGCTCTCTTGCCCTCGCCCCCACCCATATTGGGAGCATCCATGACCTTTCGTCAGGTATCGCTTTGCTTGGTCCTCGCAGGTTTCCTCTTCGGATGCGGTTCTTCGGACGAAGGTCCTAAGGAGCAGCCCAAGGAGCAGCCCAAGCAGCAGGAAGCCCCTGCTGAGCAGCCAGCTCCGACCTTCGACCTCGCCGCGAGCTACGCGGGGACTTGGAAGCGGAACGACGGCGCGACCTTCACGGTCGAGGACGACGGGACCACCATCAGCGGGACCTTGGCCGAGGATCCAGAGGCTCGCTGGGAGTCGCTGACCTTCACCCTGACTCGCAGCGATCAGCGGCTGAGGGGCACCTCGACCTTCAAGACGGCCGAGGGTGGGCACAGCGCCGAGCTGGGCATGGAGCTGCGCGCCGACGCGGACGAGAACCTCCGCGGCCGGATCCAGACGGCTTGGGTCGATCCCGATAGCGGTGAGCTCTTGGTCTTTGCTGACGACCCCGAGTGGGCCCAGCACACCTTCGCCGTCGAGCGTCCTGCCCCTGAGAGCAGCGGCCCCGTGGCCGCAGTTCCTACGGACGAGACGCCTACGGACGAGACGCCGACGGACGAGACGCCGACGGACGAGACGCCGACGGACGAGACGCCGACGGACGAGACGCCGACGGACGAGACGCCGACGGACGAG